>Ga0209098_1003734_pt1 | contig 12296 bp, 10 predicted proteins | sample AD_JPNHW1_MetaG_FD_184429 | JGI IMG/M metagenome (GOLD analysis project Ga0209098, IMG submission 184429) | Active sludge microbial communities of municipal wastewater-treating anaerobic digesters from Japan - AD_JPNHW1_MetaG (SPAdes) (version 2) | ecosystem: Engineered > Bioreactor > Anaerobic... | reverse complement strand
GGTCCAGAAGACTTTCTTCACCTGCTCGTTCTTCCCGAACGCCTCGATCGCGGCGTCCGTGTCCGCCTTCATGGCTTGCTGGATAAGCTTCGGCAGGAACACGAAGAGCGGCAGGAAAAGAACCGCAGCCCCGATGAACGCGAGCGTGATTTCTGCCCGGCCCGCCATATAGATCCCGACCGGGACTGCAAACACCCCGGCCAGGATCGCGGCCATCCCGACCTCGCCGAACCAGAAGTAATGCCGCTTTTCAGCGTAGTTCAATCGCTCTGCATCCGTGAGTGAGGAGAGATCGAAGATGCCGATGGTGTTCAGCATCCCGTACCAGACTGCGTGCGTCTCCTCCGGGTCGGCAACGATGCCGAGGAAGAGGATTGCGACCGGCACCATGAGCAGGATGGGCGGCAGGTGCGCGAAGAGAAAAATGAGCGCGAGCAGGAGCCCGGTACCGCAGATGGCGGCCCGGGTCTGCACCTCGTTCTCAAACATCGCGGTCCTCCGCGATCCTGATCTCAAAGACCGGGCTGGTATATCCACCATTTGCCGGGCTGAAGTCCCGGACCCGGCCCATCTGCGCAAACTTGCGCCGGCCCGTGCGGATCTGGACTGTATGAATGCCCGGGGCCCGGGGGAACACCCGCCGCCCGTCCACATCCCGCATGTCCATATACGGCGGGATGTCGAACCAGTCCGGCCAGAACCGGACCCCTCGCGGGATATCCGTTCCCCGGTACAGATCCTGCAAGCGCAGGGGCGACATGTTGTCGTAGATCACATCGATGATCAGGTTCTCATCATCCTGCTCCGGATGCAGGTCCAGCTCATAGAAAATCGGATTGCGCCGCACCTCGTCGCGGGTGAGCGGTTTATCCGGTGTGAGCGGTTCAAGACCGCCAAACTTTCCGCGATACAGGCCGGTCACTGTTGCGACCGGCTGCACGTTCTCATAAACCATGATACTCCTCCTTGTAGCATTCGTGCTCGTCCCGGAGTTTCTTGAACTCCTCGACAATCTCATCATATTTGCCGATCTTCTGGTAGATGGCAAACAACATGGGATAGAGCGGAAGCACAGTTGCAAGCACTATCCCTAAAACTTCAATTTCCATGGCGGTCCTCCGCAAAAGTGACGAGAGGACCAAAAAGAGAGGGGACCGGAGGTCTCCTCCCCTCCGGGTCGTTTCGTCAAAACGGTTCTAGGCGAGAGCTGCCACAGTGTCCGCCCAGGTCTCCACATTCGTCCGGATTGCGTCATCCGAGTACGAAGTGATGGTGACCCGGTCGCGGCTGAAGTTCACCATGTAGATCTCACCGTTCGCGTCATGGCACCGCAGGGAGGCGCTGAATGCATCCTTCCCGAGATCGTGGACCACGGACCCGCCGTGAGCCGTGCTGACCGCAGCGGCAGCGAGCAGTGCAGTCACACCCGCATTGAACTTTGCCAGGGTGTCGAATTTGTGGCTGCCCGTGCCAACGGTCTTGGCATCGGTGTCCTGATAGACGAGTTTCGCGGTGTATGCCTCCTTGGTCTTCTCGACCGGGGGGTGGCTCTGACCTGCAGTCATATACGCTACACACTCAAAGGGATTGTCGGTGATGACCGACTGGACGATCGTGTTGAACGTCGCAACATCCACGATGGGTTCTGCAAGGGTGCGGGTCGCACTCTTGACATTTGCACTCTGTACGAAATCTGCCATTCTTCACTCCCGCCCTTGGGCCCTTGGGCTGAATAATACTCTATAGGACGGGGGGCTTAGGTTTTACTGAAGGGAAGGAGAAAGGAAACCTCAAGGCAATTTAGCCACATAATTGAATTGTGACAGAAATCATCAAAATGCAACATTACGTTCCAAGAGTATACCTGAGAAATTTTTCCTTTGACCAAAAATCAAACGATTATGCTATTTATTGTTTTGATAAAACCAATTCGAAGGCATTCCCCGTAAACATTTCAAATATTGCGTGTGAACGTTTCTTTTACGATATTGAAAACGACGAAGATCAGACCATCGAAAAATTACTCTGTAAATACGAAGGGGCGTATGCGGGAGTGTATAACAAGATTATCGAAAACTGGAATCTGAATTGTTTAAACAGCGATGAGAGGACAATTCTGGCATTCTTTTTCTCAATCCAATATCTCCGGACGAAAGAACAACGGATCTCCTATCGTGACGTATTCAACTGTGTGAAAGACCGGTTAACCCAACAGTGTTCGAGCGAGTCGCTCAAAGAGGACCTTGAGGCATGCGGTCAGGAATCGGTATTGAAAGAAGGACATCTAACTGTTTTTATGAAGGCCGTTCCGGAAATGGCGCAAAAATTGCTCACAATGAAATGGACATTATGTAAAAATACAACAACGATGCCGTTCTGGGCTTCGGATAACCCGATTGTGATGGATAACCATGCAGAAAATAAGTACGATCGCTATCTGGGGTATGCCTGCCCGGGAATAGAGATGTACCTTCCCTTAAATCCACAATATTGCCTCGCAATTTTTGATTCTGCGAAATATCATGTGCTGCCGGGCATCATGGAAACAAAAAGCATCGAGAATGTAATTTACAACAATTGTCTGCAACTCATGAACTCCACACGGTTCATTTTCTCAAATACCGAAGACTTTTCCTATGCCGAGAAATTCCTGGAGAAAAAACCTGAATACAAAAGTGTTGATCGGCAGAGGATCTTTCCTCCGTGATACCCCTTACAGAGCATCCTCTTCATTTCGGATCTGGTCCTCGATGAACTTGCGGATCTCCTCTTTTCCCGGGAGCCCAAGCTGATACTTGGAGACAAACAACTGGTTGTCCATACTTCTTCGTCCGCAGGTGATTCACTCATACAATCTCCAAAAACTCTGAGTATTATTAAAGACAGTGTATCGCAATTCGAATCAAATAATTTTGCGTAAACCATTATTATTTAGAGGATATCTCCTCCGTATGTCTCCAATTGGGAAGACCGGGGAAGGTACTCATTACATTTTAAAAGGGCGCCAAATGGGCTAAAGAGGCACAGAAGGAGTATCATTGAGGTACCACCCATACAGCCCCTATCCCGACAACCGCCATCTCGAATCGTTCCGGCCCATCCCCGAAATAGAACCGTGCCGGTGAAAATATCGGTCCTGACTCATCCCCCTGATAAGGGCCTAAAAAAGGAGAGAAAAAGTTATAACAATAAGATATTATTTGGGAAGTAAGACATTAATTTTTTGAAATAATGCAGCCGCCCTATCGATTGTGGCAACGTCGATTTTTTTGAGAAGATCGGATTGCTCATTCAGCAGAAAAACCGCTGGTAGATAATGATTGAAATGGCCTCCCGAAATAGCTTGGAGTTTGAAGTATTCCTCGATTCTCTTGACAATCCGGGGATTTTGGTTTGTAAAGGATTTGAGGGTTAATTTTTGAGATAATTCTTTAGGGTAAGCACCATTAACTAAATTCAAATAAAACTGGGGTTCGAATAAATCTTCAATATCGGCATCTTTTGCCCCGGTTATCTCACCGATATTGATCAGATTTTTATTACCGAGGAAATGGTTCCCCTTTAAATTTTTTATCCGCTGTTTATCTCGTTCTGAAATATCTATCAAAACGGCGATGTTCAATTCATTCGCTCCCAGTAATGATACGAATGTTGAAACCTTATCTGCCCCACCAACGGGGGTCACTACCCAGCGGGGATCCAGACCATTTTTCCCATGGCTGATTACAGCCTCACTTAAAATCTTCAGATAAATCAAATCTGATGGGCCTTCTACGAGAAGACAATTGGGACCAATAAACAAAGTTTGGGCAAGATCATATCCAAGTGCCGCCTGAAGAGGGAATATTGTATCTTGATCATTTCGTAATATATCCTCACTAATTTTTGTTCCTTTTTCATCCACATCTTGAACAGTCCTGACGCTGGTCAATGCATTTGGATCGATCATGAACGGTGAATGGGTTGTATATATCACCTGATGTTTCGGGGCAAGACGTTCATCGATAAACCTGAGAAAGTCCCCTTGAGCTTTTGCATGCAGATTTAATCCAGGTTCATCTAGCAAAAGGATCAAATCTGCGTCACTTCGCTCGATTTGGGAGAAATATGCAAAGAATGAGAAAAACCAGATAAATCCCCGTGATCTTTCATCAAAAGGCACAGTAACCCGGTGACGGTTGTTCTTAATTCTTACGTGGAGGATAGGACCATTATTCAACGGGGGCGGATCGTTTGGATTTGCCTGGGAGATATCGAACTCCACTTCAAGCTGTTTGTTCTGAGTCCAGTATTCAAATACCTGATCGGAGATACTGATTGATGCGGCTTCTAATTCCGCTTTCAGACGTTCATAATTTGTTACACTCTCAAAATCCTCAAGTTTGTTATCAGAAAGTGATAACAGCGCTAAGAAGGTCCGATCTGCTTCATCAGTTTGATTTTGATCTCGCCGCGTTTTGAGGAAAGGAATTGAAATACGTCCTTTCATTGTGCAATAATCATCAAAATACACAAATTTTGGAATAAATTTTGTGAGAAATTCATTGATAATATACTCATTCAGCCCTTTTGGAAATCGGGAATTAACTGTGGTCAAAAGAGTATTGGCCACGACTTGGCTTTCTTTATTCTTTTCAAGGAGTTCTTTAAATTCGTCGAGTGTCTCAATATTCGTAGCCTGTTTTTTTACGTCGTCCAACAATTCAGATGTGATTAGCATATGCTGGACTGCTGTCTTCTCATCTGTTTGTAAACTCCACACACGGGAATTTTTGAAATTTTTAGTCACTTTTACAATATTGGATTTTAAAGCATTTTTTCCAAGGACAGATTCAATTTTATCAATTTCCTCTTTTAAAAGTTCAAATTCAGCAATTACAACCACAGCGGGAGTTTTATCATGAATTTGTTTGTACCTTGTATATCCTTTTCTTGGATAGTCCATGATATCGAAATTTCCATTTGCACCCTCAACAGGACTTAATTTTTGTAAAGCCTGAAGAAACGCAGTTTTACCGGACTCGTTTTTACCGACAAGGCATGTGACCGTATCAATTTTTACGGGGTCTGAATCATCAATACTCTTAAAATTTTGTACATGAGCGGTGATTAATTTCATAATCATTCCTCTTGTTTGATCGGCGACTGATCAAGATCTGATTACTATTCCTCTATCTGTTGTCATTTATAAACGATATGGGATATGATGCGTTATCATTGTGATATATTTTTAGTATTCGGTTCACAATGTGAAAATAACAAAAGGGTATTTTTTCGATTATAATTTTTTAGAATTCTGAAAAGAATCGTTTCTGGAAGAATGTTATGAGGTGAAAATTTCATTTCTCAGCATCTATTCAGACTTTCGGCACACCCCAAACCGCCCCGATCTCAGCAAACGCCTTCTCGAACCGTTCCGGCCCATCCCCGACATAGAACAGTGCCGGTGAAAACGTCGGACCGGGACCCTCATCACCAGCAGGCCCCACAAACCGGATCCTCGCAGAAGGAAAACATACCCGGCACGATATCGCCGTCAGCGTCTTCCATGCAGCAGTCTCGGTCGCCGATTTCCACAGTACAATCGCCTCCGTGGTCCGGCCTGCGGACCGCTCCAGATATAATTTCGAGAACCACTGCTCGACACCGGGCCCGAACGGGGGATTAAGAAACACCCGTCCCGACCAGGGCTGCACGAGCCCGTTGTCCTGAGCTGTGTAATGCCTCGCTGCCGGCACGTTCGGGATCTCCCGGCAGTTGCTGGCCGGGTCCAGATCGATTGCGCCCATGCACGCGATCACTGCATCGAGGATGTACTGCGGCGTGTAATGCTCCGTGCTCTCGTGCGAAAGAAGGGCTGGAGGGACGGTCATATGATGAGATGATGTGTAAAATCACCGGCTTAGTCTTTACTGAAGACCGGGACGCAGGACGGGGACACAGAAATCGCACATAATATTAAAAAGCATATTTACATCCGCCACTCAATATCTCTTATTCATCTCAGCAAAATCCTCTGACTCCCGGGTGAGGATAAGCACGATTATGACAACGATAACGACGACAACAAGCAGGACAACAACATGATAGGCATCTTCGTCAGCAGTGTGCAGAAGGAATACGGCGATGAGCGCCGTTCAATTCGTGAATTTATTCACAATGATCCTCTTCTGAAACAATTCTTTCATGCATTCATATTCGAGGATCTCCCTGCCGCCGATCATCGGCCTGATGAAATTTATCTTGATGAAGTGAATCGGTGCACAATATATCTGGGAATTTACGGGAAACACTACGGACCGGAGGATGCAGAAGGACTTTCCCCAACCGAACGGGAATTTAATCGCGCAACCGAGCAATGCAAACACCGGCTGATTTTCGTGCAAGGTTCCGATGACACCGGAAGGCACAGCAAGATGTCTGCCCTCATCCAGAAAGCAGCGGGACAGGTAATACGGCGACGTTTCACGGATATTTCGGATCTGAAAACCCAGATCTATGCGGCTCTTGTCCAGTACCTCAGCGAGAATGGCCTTCTGCGACACAAGCCTTTTGACGAAGCAATATGTATCGGTGCATCGATCGATGATATTTCCCCGGAAAAAATCGCCTGGTTTCTCTCGGTCTCAAAGAAGGAACGGAAATTTCCGCTCCGGGCAGGCACACCGGCAGAGGCGGTTCTGTCTCACTTAAACCTGCTTGATGGATCACAGCCTACGCACGCAGCGATACTTCTCTTCGGGAAAAACAGTCATCACTTTCTCCCAGCAGCGGAGATCAAATGCCTGAGCTTCCGGGGCACAAAGATCGAGAAACCAATTCCCTCCTATCAGATTTATACCGGGACGCTCTTCGATCAGGTGGACAATGCTGCAGATTTTGTACTTTCAAAACTTGATCGCCGCGTTTCTGCACGGGATGAAACACCAGTGAGTGATACCGGCTATGAGATCCCGGTCCCTGCTATCCATGAAGCACTTGTCAATGCTGTTGTCCATCGGGATTACACATCCAAAGCAGCAGTTCAGGTTATGGTTTTTGCAGATCGGGTAGAAGTGTGGAACCCTGGTGCCCTGCCCTCGGACCTGACACCCGACAGTCTCAAGACAGAACACCCATCCATTCCTCACAACCCGCTCATTGCCCATCCGTTGTACTTAACGCACTACATCGAGAAGGCCGGTACCGGGACGCTCGATATGATCACGTATTGCAAGGAGGCCGGTCTTCCGGAACCGGGTTTCGAGCAACGCGGAGGCCAGTTCGTTGTCACCCTCTGGAGAGACTGGCTGACAGAATCCGTGCTGGCTGAATTTGGACTTAATGAACGACAGATGATGATCATTACCTTCATGAAAAGCCATGCCAGAATTACCAATACCGAATGTCAGAGTCTTACCGGTGCCGCCCGTAAAGCGACGAGCCGCGATCTCGGAGGACTCGTTGACGCCGGTCTTCTGATTCGTGTCGGTGAACGACGCGGGGCGTATTATGAACTCGCCCGAAGTAAACACAAAGAAATTATTTGAGACGGTTTCTTTCAACCAGCAACTGAAGATCGGGAAAAATATGGGACAATTATGAGACATATGAGACATGTGTGATATATGAGACAAGTATGGGACATATGAGACATGCATCAAACAAAATCCCCGTGGGGGAATGGGGCCATAAAGGGGCCTAAGGGGCCAAGATTCAATAGATATTACCCCGAAATTGAGGGATTGAATCGATGATTTTCAGTTTCACGCCACAGGACATTCATTTAATGACCATGTGAACCGGACGATCTATTGATCGTCCGGTTCACAGGGCCTTGTACGGTGATATCTATCTCTGAAGAGCAGATCCTTATTCCCCTGAACGCGAAGGAATATTCAGACGCCCATCAACCAATCGTTGAAGAAAATCTGATGCGTTTGCCATTCTGTTTTAATGAATATTCTAAACCGTTTATCGGTTTTGAACACCTCAATTCGCTCTATCGGGAATCATATTCCTGTCTTATCCACGGGAATTATCATGCCGGAATTGTCATAATGAATCAATTGCTCGAAGAGACATTAAGAGAAATTATTCGTGTTCATACCGGAAAGAATGATGGTTCTGTTCTGGAGGGATTATTGTCCTCTATGTCTCAGCAGAGCAAGGTAACACTAAAACGATATCTCATTCATCCGGAACTTGTCAATCAGATTTCTAAAATAAAAGAGGATATCAGACATCCCTACACGCACATGAGATATCGCAAGATTTTACGTGGTCAAAAAATATCCGCAGCAAAAATTATGGTGGGAACCGATCCCGAAAAAATTCTGGAGAATGTGAAAAACGGAGTTGAGGCTTCGAAAGAAGGAAAATTACAGTATGATGAATATGATCCTAGTGGAGATCCTGTTGTTGCTGCATATTTGAAACGAGATATCGATAAAGTACTTGCAATTCAACTCGCATGGAAAATATATCCGCTCTATTGGCTTTTGATGGAAGAGTACCTCAACCAAGAAATTACCGAGGCATCCTTGAAAAAATTCGGCTCTATGTGGGAGCCGGTGGCCCAAAAAGAAAAAAACCAAGTGGGTTAACAGTTTTTGTTGAGAGAGACTATTGCGGAACCCCCGACACCGCCAGAAGAAAACCCATAATGTTTTTTCAAGGGATACGTGAATATTACATTCATGAGTGAAAAATTTACTTACGATATTCCCGATTCAAATCTATATCTCAAAGGAGTGATAGCTCTACTTCGATCAAAAAATGAGATAAAAATTGCTGATCTTCTTATTGGTTGCAAGTGTGACATTTCGCACGCTTCCCAATTTTCTCGAAGAAGATATGATGCCTTCTATACCTGGATTAAATTCTACGTCCCTCTCTCAAAACTCGAATCTTTCTCAGAATATGCAAAACATAGAATTCTCGAAGAATGTAACGCGGCAATGCCGGATATATCGGGACTCGATGTAATGAAAATTGAAATTTCACCACTGTTGGAGGAAATTTCAGAAGAACCAACACTTTCCGTCGATTTAGAGAAGATATCGGCTGAATTAACTAACAAATTCGCTCAAATTCTGCCACCAGAAATCTTGAATAATGGAAAAGAAATGGCGGAAGTTTATTTGTATCTTTATTGCATCGAGAACAGTTTGAGAATCTTCATCGAATCCGTTGCGAAAGAAAAATATGGTGATGACTGGACATCCAAATTAAAAATGAATCGTTCAATCAAAGATAGTATATCAAGACTCAGAGATCTGGAAGGTCGCAATAAATGGTTGAGCATACGAGGTAAATCTGAATTATTTTTGGTCGATTTCAAAGATCTAGGATCCATCATTTCCCAAAATTGGGATATCTTCAAACCACATTTCCCTGATTTGAACTGGATTGAATCTAAAATTGGGGAGTTAGCCCAATGTCGCAATCTGGTTGCACATAATAGCTACATTGACGACCACGAAAAAGATATAATTCGAGTGAATTATCGAAGCATTTTGAAACAAATCGGTGTAATCGAATAATTTTTCCACTCATACTAAACCCACTTTCCGTGCATCATCCCGCACGCCTCTCCCGTAACAATGCTCGCAGAGCTTCACGCCCATCTCGCGATCCAGCCACACCGCCTTCGCAATCCCGCAGACCGAGCACTTCCCGATATCCGCCGTCACCCGGCTGCACCGGGAGATCTCCACGGCCCCGGGCAGCGGGACCGATGCGGTCTGTTCCGTTTTTACTGCCTCGTTGAAACATGAGCGGCAGATCCGTCGGGCCTCCTGCTGGTCCCTGGGCCGGGCCCGGCGCTCTTTGGTATATTTTTCAATATACCGGGAGCCTTTCTTTCCGCAGGCATAGCACGGTGTCTTCGGCTCCGGGATCTCGAGTTTTTTGTAATCACCGGCCCTGATGGACCGGGGCGGATCCTTGTTTACAGCAGGGGGTGGGGAATCCGGGCTCGTTTCAGCAGTTTTACAGCATGTGCTGTAAGAGCCCGGGGAGACCGGTGGGGCCGGATTCGGCTTTTGAACCGCTCCGGTCAGAGATCGTTTTTTATTTACAGCATTTTCAGAATCATGAAGACACTGATCTGTATCTTTTCCGGAATTTTGACCGTCTCCATAATTCCGGTTTTGCTGTAAATGACCATCCTTTAGTACAGAATTATTTGTACAATCATCTTCTTTGCAGGAACCGGGCGCACCGGGTTTACCATTTTGATTTACAGCAGTTGCTGTAAAACTGCTGTAAACGTGCTGTAATGCTGTAAATGAACCTGCGCCGCCATCCTCATCGCTGTCCTTCGGGTCATGATCGAGCCAGCAGGCCCCGCCGTTCGCCCACTGCCGGAAGATCTCGCGGCTCCACGTAAATGCCTCGGTCCTGCGCCGGACTGAAACGCCCTCTTCATCATTTATCGTCACCGTCCGGTCCGTGAACGAGAGGGCCGGGCACTTCTCCAGCAGCCCGGTGTAATTCTTCCCCCGGCTGTCGTAGCCTTTGATCATCCGGTAAATGCCCATGTAGGACCCGCCTGTGAATCGCTGGAGGTCCTGGATAGTGAACTCCGGTTGGTCGGCCTTCTCGATGATGGCGAGCAGGTCAGACTCTTTCTTCGTCATCTTTGATTCCTGCCCGCCCGCGGTCCCGTTCAGGAGCGTGAAGACATCGTTCGCGGCCGAGAAGTCGGCCTCATTCGCGTACACGCAGAGCGTCCCGTCCTCGCTCGTCTTCTGCTGCCGCTGCATGAAGAAAAGGGCTGCGTGGCTTTTGATCAGGTCGTAGAGCATGTCGGGGTTGCGCCGGTTGCAGATGGCGTTGAACCGGATCCGCTTCGAGTAGGGGATGATCACCCAGATCATCTGCTCGTGCAGGATCTCCCAGATTGCCCTGCAGGTCCTCAGCTCATCTGTCTCTTCAACGAACAGGTCCGGGTCCAGCATCTCGCGGGCCTGCTTCGCCTCAAGTACCCGGGCGTCTTGCTCAGCTGACTCATCGATCCAGCAGGTCAGCATCCGGTTCATCACCTGATCATCGCCAGTCCCTTCCTTCTTCGCAATCCACCAGACGCACCGCTCGGGGATCGTGCAGACCCGCGAAGTCAGGTCCTTCGTGACCGTCGTGTGCGTAATCGGTTCGTGAAAGTTCGAGGTCGCGGATTTCAGGATCTCCTGAATGCCGTCCGAGAGTTCGGTGTCGTCGCTCATCAGGACCGTGCGAGGCCGGAGGTCTTTCATGTAATAGAGCGCCTTGTTGCTCACCGTGCCTTTCACCTTGTACGCATCCGGCACCTGGCGCATCATCTTCCGGAAGGCATGGGTCTTGCCCTTGCCAGAATCACCGGTCACGGAGACATGCAGCCCGTCCGAATTCTTCACGGCTTGTGATGCCATTGAGAGGACCATGCACCGGGCTACGATCTCGTCGCCAACATGCTCCTGGGCGAAGGTCCGGAGCATCAGGGCCACCGGGTCGCCATGTTCGAGCACATCGAGGGCCGCTGCCCGGTTGTCGGGTGAGCCCGCAACCGGGGCCGAGCATGGGTCGGTTCTCCCTTCTTGCTCAACCTTTGCCCGGGCCCGGTCCTTCCGGGCGGTCTGCTGTTTTTGCTCCCAGCCCTTCCGCTTCGTAGCCCGGTCCGGCTCATACCGCTCGCGGAGCTCCTGCCAGCGCTGCGTACCGCCTCCGCAGGACGTGTGCTTGCAACCGGCGAAGACTGCGCCGTTCCCGAACTGGATCGCAAAGCCCCCGTCCTTGTGCGCTGACGAGAACGGGCACTGGTCGAAGATGAAGAGTGTGCCGCCGCTGTACGGCTTCTCGGTCCTGACATCGAGGCCGTGGTCTGCGAGCCAGTGGCGCAGGTCGAAGCCCTTGCCATTCACCGTTGCCGGCTGCGGCTGTGCGTGCTGTTCGGTCGGCAGCCGGGCCGCGAGATCCCTGAGCTGTTCCGCTGTCGCAATCTTCAGCTCATCCGGGGCCGAGATGATGCGGCTCCTCCGGTACGGACGTTCCGGGGTGTTGTCACCCTTCCGCGATATCGTACCGTAGAGTTTCCAGATGCGGGCCGCGTTGAAGTTCGCAGTATCCACGTTCACCCGCTCATCTGAGAAGAGCGTGTCGAGCGTTGCGAGGCAAGCCTTCACGAGTGCTGTTGCTGCTTCATCGTTCGGCAGATCGATGCGGTACAGAAGGTGGGCCCCGTTGCCGGAGTCGGCCCGGACCGGTTCCGGGAAACCTAGCCCGGCCATCCACCGGGCAATCTCTTCGGCTTTTGCCAGGGCCAGCCCGTGCTCCTC
>Ga0209098_1003732_pt1 | contig 12300 bp, 8 predicted proteins | sample AD_JPNHW1_MetaG_FD_184429 | JGI IMG/M metagenome (GOLD analysis project Ga0209098, IMG submission 184429) | Active sludge microbial communities of municipal wastewater-treating anaerobic digesters from Japan - AD_JPNHW1_MetaG (SPAdes) (version 2) | ecosystem: Engineered > Bioreactor > Anaerobic >... | reverse complement strand
CGTAAACGGCCAAGGTCGGTGTGCGCTAACCAAGACAGAGTCTCCTTGTAGTCGGCGTGGGCGGAAAAAGCGTCAATTTCTTCAATCCTCGCTCTAACATCATAAAAGTCGCCCAGGATGCGCACCTGTTTTTGGCCTTCGCTCAGCCTTCTTCCAAGCGTCCCCTCCCCCATAAACCCAACGAGGAGCACAGTATTGGCGCGATTCTCTATATTGTGTGCCAAGTGATGCAGAATTCTGCCCGCCTCGCACATGCCATCGGCCGAAATGATGATCATTGGTTCCTTGGCACCGTTGAGCATTTTGGACTCGTCCACAGAGTGCGCAAACCGGAGCGCGGCAAAGCCAAAAGGATTCTGCGAGTGCTTTGTAAAGACTTCGTTCGTTTCCTGGTCGTAGCACTCAGGATGAATACGGAAAATCGCTGTGGCGTCGGTAGCCATGGGCGAATCGACCCAGATCGGCAAAGTTGGTATCCGGTTTGCGTCACTCAAGAGGTGAAGATAGAAAACGATTTCCTGGGTTCGTTCGACTGCAAACGCTGGGATTATCACCTTCCCGCCTTCCAGTGCGGTGGTGCGAACAATCTTTGCAAGCCGTTCTATGGCGTCTTGCGTCTCCTCATGGAGCCTGTTGCCATAGGTGCTATCCAGGACAAGGTAGTCAACATCAACAAGGAACTCAGGATCACGAATAATCGGCTTGCCAGGCCGGCCCAAATCTCCGGTAAACCCAATAACGACCCTGTGCCCCTTTTTATCGGTCAAGGTCATCCTCACCAGGGCCGACCCAAGTATGTGCCCCGCATCAAAGAATTCAATTTCTACACCCTGGGCAACAATCATTTTGCGGTGGTAGTTGACCGTAACGAACTGGTTCATCGCATTGATGACATCGAAGTCGTCATAGAGCGGCTTCCACGTAAATTTTTCGTTTTTTCGCGCCGCCTGTTTGGCAAGATACTCGGCATCGCGCGCCTGAATATGGGCCGAATCCATCATGACGAGGTTCGCAAGGTCCCGTGTGGCAGAGGTCGCGAAGATATTCCCGGCAAAACCGCGTTTAACGAGCAAAGGCAGAAGGCCGCAATGGTCATAGTGTGCATGTGTCAAAACAACGGCATCGATCGAATCAGGCGGAATTTCTTCCAGAAGCGCCCTGTTCTTAGCCTCTGTTTCCGCTCTATGTCCCTGAAACGCGCCACAATCCACAAGAATGCGGATCCCGTCCACTTCAACGAGGTGTTTGGAGCCGGTCACTTCGCCGACAGCACCCAAGGATCGTAAGGTTATGCTCATGTAGAAGACTATAACACGTGCAATGCTACAAAGAAAGATCACGCAATGTGCACTTGCAAAACCTCCTAAGAGTAGCATATCATCTCGGGAGCATGGCCGAGGAAATACGTACGCTTACCGTTCAGAAACTGGCGACAGGGGGGGACGGTATCGCTTTTTCTGACGGCCAAGTCGTTTTTATCCCCTTCACAATCCCCGGAGAAAAGGTAAGCTGCCGCATTGTTGATAATTCACACGACTATCTCACGGCAGAACTACTTGAGGTACTGGAGCCGTCTCAGCATAGAGTTGAGCCCGAGTGCCCGCTTTTTGGTACATGTGGAGGCTGCAACCTTCAGCACATCGACATCGAAAAACAGCGCGAATTCAAGAGGCAAGCCGTGCGCGAAGCCTTTATACGTACGGCAAAGTTCGATCCGGGCCCGCTCACCATGAGGGCAGGTACGGCCTACGGTTACCGGAATCGTGCAGAATTCCATTTTACAAGCGACCACGGCATTGGATTCATGGTCGACCAGACTGAAAACGCGATCCGTGCGAGCGATTGTCCCGTCGTGGTCCCTGTGGTCAGGTCCTGGTTACGTACACAAAACAGGAAAAGTAGACCAGAAAGAGATTTTAAGGCGACATGTGGTAACCGCGATCGGTTTACCGTCTTTGGGCAGGATAGCCGCTTGTATATCGAGGGTAGAGACGCGAACGCTCATGCTGTGGTGGCGGGTCGCGACTATGTCTTTCCGGTGAAACACTTTTTTCAGAGCAACGTCGAAGTGGCGTCCATGCTTGTCCAGGATGTAATCGAGGGTGTTAAAGGTCGCCGTGCTGTAGACCTCTACTCTGGCTCGGGGCTTTTTGCCAAACGATTTGCGGAACAATGCGACGAGGTGATATGTGTAGAAAGCGACCCGGTTGCCTTGGAAGCTGCACGTCAAAACCTCTCCGGCCCTGGGCGTGCTGTTTTTAGGCCGGTATCGGCCGAAGCCTGGATTAAGGCCACCAGGAACGCCGTGGGGGACCCCAAACATGCCGAGCCTATTGACTGGGTCACTGTGGACCCTCCAAGGTCTGGGCTTTCGCATGAACTCCGCATTTGGCTTGCGAGTTCACCGATCGGCGCAATCAATTACGTTTCGTGCGACCACGTGACCATGGCCCGCGACCTTCGTGACCTAATGGATGCAGGATGGCAGGTGGCCTTTCTGCGGCTTTACGATTTTTATCCACAGACCGGACGAATCGAGGCATTCGCGAGGCTTGTTCCTGGCAACGCGCACTGACACAAGGGCGCAAAAAGGCAAAAAACGGAGGCAGCCAGCATGGCAAGCATACAAAGAACTGGTCCATTCAAAGGACGCACAATCGGCGTCGTCAACGACCTTTCGCTCGATGAACAGCGCTTTCTGTACCAAAAGACAAAAGAGCTCAAAACTCTGGCCAAGTCAGGAGGAGACACTCGACCCTTCAAAATCGAGGATAGAGACTATCAGGTCTATCTCATTTTTATGGAAGACTCCACACGGACGAAAGAGTCCTTTAGAAATGCGTCCAAATTCCTGGGCTGTAGAACGAATGTCTTCGATACGGCCACCAGCAGCTTTAACAAGAACGAATCGATTACCGACACGATCAAGATGCTCTATGGTTATGCCGCCGACTCTTGCTTCATCCTGAGGACAAAACTGGAAGGAGTTTGCCGCTGGTTACAGATTGCGTTGTCGGCCTATGCAGAAGCGACAGGAAAGCCCAACCCTGGTTTTATCAACGCTGGGGATGGCAAACACGAGCACCCCACTCAGGAGTTCCTGGACGAGTTTTCGTTCCTGGAACACCTGAATTGGAACATGAACGACATTCATATCGCGCTCACCGGAGACCTGTACCATGGGCGTACCGTTCACTCCAAGGCCGACGGACTTAAGGTTTTTAGGAATGTTAAAGTAGACCTGGTAGCGCCTGAACTGCTCGCCATGCCTCCCTACTATGTCCAGCGGATGAAGGACAATGGTTTTGAGGTGCAGGTTTACGAGTCGCTGGACGAATATCTGGCATCAGGGAAAGTGGCGCCGATCTGGTACTTTACACGGCTTCAACTGGAAAGGATGGGCGAATCGGTCCTGGAAAAGGCCGACATGCTCCGAAAAAGCGTGACCTTCAGAAAAGACATGCTGGGGCTTTTGCCGGAAGGGACGCGCTTTTATCATCCTCTGCCACGAGACAGGATCAATCCGACAAACCCGACATTCCTGGACAACCTGCCTTTGAATGGCTGGGACGCACAGTCGGAAAATGGCTACTGGACACGAATTGTGGAGATTGGCATGGTTTCGGGTCTCCTGGGCCAGGATTTCGAAGGCGAACTCGGAAAACCCGAGGAGTTGTCCGAGGACTTTATAAAAGAGACAACGCCCGCTGAGCACAAAAAGCCGGAGTACAAGGTAGGGATTAAGCCGGTTGAGGAAGGCATCGTCATCGATCACATCGCAGTGGGCAAACCGATTGAGGAAATTTGGAGCAACATAGAAGCCATCCGGAAGATCCTAAAGCTTAACGTGCGCTCGAGCCAAGGCGTATATCACTCGCTGCGTGGAGAAGGCGAGTTCAAGGGTATCATTTCGCTTCCGGACATCATCAGCTTTGGGCAAAAAGACCTGAAGAAGTTGGCGGCTATAGCGCCGGGTTGCACGCTCAATCTGATCCGCAATTCTTCTGTTGCAAGGAAATACAGACTTTCCATGCCACCGCGAATCTACGGGTTCGACGAAATCTCGTGCAAAAACGAGAATTGCATTGCAAATCCCAAGCATAACGAAGGGGTCGTCACGGAATTCCTGCGCAAAACCGGTTCGACCTTTGTCTGCAAGTACTGTGAGCGCGAGCACTCATTCCGGGAGATTTGGGATATCTGACCCGACCTTTTTACTGCCACACTTGGTGGTTTGCCCGGTTTTTAGGCCAAGCCTCTTGTCTTTCTTTAGGCTTGTCAATCGCACTAAACGTCACCCGCGCGAAAGCCCCGCGATCGCCGCGCCAATGAGGGGTGCGTTGTCCACACGGGCGAACTCCATATGCTGTCCGTGTGTCTTAGTCAGAAAATCGTCCAGGTACTTGAGCGTCTTTTGTCGAAGCCCTAGCAACTCATAGAAAGTGGTCCCGTCAGCAGTGGTTAAAATGGGCCTCGCAGCACTCTGACCTTTCCCCGTCTTTAGGGCGATCGATGCCAGATTGACTGCGCTTAAGAGCGCCGCGCGGTCGACAATTGCTTCGCCAATACATTGAGCAATTGTCCGCTCGTCCTCATTGGCAAATAGCCTTGCCAGGCCGTCCACTGTGGTGGAAGAAGCTTCTTTTCCATGTATGTGGCCGGCGTCCATAGCAGTTAAGAAACTGCCAAGCTCGCTTGTTTGCAGCGTCTCCAGTGCGCCCAACAAGGCCCCTGTCGGCGCCGAAAAAAGCCCTGCGCTTGCGGCCGTCTTTAGAGCAGCTGCAAAAAGTCCGCCCAAATATGCACCGGAAATCATTTTTTCAAAGGTATAGAACCCTGGGTTGAGCGTAGTGTTGTCAAAGGCCACATCGATGGGGCCCCCGGCAACCTTGCCGAATCCGCCAGACTCGATATTGATTACCTGTTCTCCGGATTTATTGAACCCTCGCAGTTTGGTGATATATTCATTTTTTTCAATATAACAGGAGTTTGTACCCGTCCCAAGAATGAACCCAATATAAGAGTCGAAGACCCTGTCGCCAAAAGCCGACATTCCTGCAAGCAGTGTCGTCACCGTGTCGTTCACAATCACGATGTTCTTCGGTTGCTTCGTGCCTGGCTGTCCTCGCGCCATGAGTGCCTTATTCAGATTGGCGCCGATGAACTGGCCTTCCACTTCTTTAGCCTTTATTTCTTTGCTGAATCGAAGCAGCCTGCCATCGCCGCTCTCAACAATTTCTGTCGGGTAGGAGAAGCAAAAGCCAACGTTGTCGCTCTTGTCTGCAAGATCGCCGATCGTTTCGGCGATTTGAGTAAAAAACTCTTCCAAAGTGACGGCACTCTTTACCCCTGGCATGGGTGCCTTCCTAAACCCCTGAATTTGTGGCTTTTTTTCGTTGTCAAAAACAATAAGGGCGGCGCGCAGGTTTGTTCCGCCCGCATCCAGCGCGATAACCGGCTTGCCCGAAGGTATTGCGCTCTTGGGTTCCACATACGTCGGTATCATCAGAAGTGAACTCGACCCGCCTGAAAGCCCTTTGTTCATCTCTTCAATGAAAAGACCGCACAGGGACTCCATATCGAGTTGTGAACTTAACATCATGTTTTGACGCAAGAAATCTGTCGCCTTTTGCTTCGCGGTCCGCATCGTTTTTTCGTCTGCCTGACTCATAGCGCCCCCTAGCTCTAAACAACTTCTACAGAATATCTTTTTCTGTACTCGTACATACAGAGTGCTGCAGAGACCGACACATTGAGCGACTCCACGTGCCCAACCATGGGAATTGCAACGGTCTCATCTGCGTTTTCCATTAAGAGACGAGAAATCCCCGAACCTTCGTTACCAAGGACAAAGCATGCTTTAGGTTCAAGTTTGGCCTGATCCAAAGTCGACCCGACCATGTCTGCTGCATAAATCCAGAAGCCCGCATTTTTTAGTTTCCTGAGTGCATCGTTCAAATTCTGTACGACGATAACGGGAACCCACGCCGTGGCTCCAGCAGATGCTCTCACGACAGCTTCCGTAAGCGGAGCAGCGCGCCTTGCCGGCACAACGATAAAACTCGCGCCAAAAGCGTCAGCTGAACGCACTATGGCTCCCAAGTTCTGTGGATCTTCAACATGATCCAACACCATCGCAAGCGCCTTTGAAGGCGCCAAGGCAAGTGCATCCTCGAGTCTGGTAGGTAACGAAGCGTGTGGCTCTTCGATTGCTAAGACGACACCCTTGTTCTGCGGATCCAGGTTGTCCAGGTATGCAATATCAACGGCATCAGAAGCCAGATGCAGTTTTTCGGCCAAAGCCAGGATATCCCGCACCCTTGGCCCGGGATGAGGCATGTCCGCGGGTTTTGCAACATAGAGCCTGATATTCTGCAAATTCCCCGATGCAGCCCCGGATTTTAGAGTTTCGAGAATTCCATGAAATGAACTGATAAAACGCACGCTGGCAGTTTAGCCTCAAATGCGAAAAAAGGCCAGCGTGTCGCTCTAGGCCATCAACGCTTAGGGCATCACCGTGAATTCTTGCACGAGTTGAATCGAACTTTCTACGTGGCGCACCCCTGCCATTCCTCGAGTGATCGCCACTGCGCTGTCGATCGACGCCTGCGTATTGGCAACCCCATGCAGTGCAACAATTCCGTTTTCTGCAATAACTTCGAGGAAGTGGATTGGAATTCTATTTTTGTAGACGATCTCAGTGATGATTTGCTGTGCAAGATAAAGGTCCGCCATTTTTTGTACACCAGCAGTCTCTTTGTCTTGCCCAATAAGCAAAGACCTAAGAGAATCGATCACGTGTGCAGCGGTTACAGGGTCCACCCTCATCGTATTGATGGTAAGGTCGTATTCGCGAGAGTCGTTCCAGTTGCAGGAAAAATAGAACTTGTGGAAGCCTCCACGGTCTCGATCGGACTGCTCCAACATCTGAACTGCTCGCCTGTTATCGCAATGATACATCGCTTTTGTCTTTTCAATCCGCAAGGACATAGGAGCAACTATCTTTACAGAAAGAACATTGGGTACATCCTTAAGAATATGATGTGCACCGCGTCCCATAATGATACAATCGTTCTCCCGCGCAGCTTCCAAAAGAGCGGTCTTTAGAAAATGAAGGTAGTCCTCGTGCTGCTGCGAAAGCGATGCCCAAAAACCCGGACTTTTTTCGTCAAACTTTTCCCGCTTCTCGGCACTAAGACCAATCTCGCTCAACCGCTTTTCCAAGTAATCCTTATCAATGAGCCGATACCCGTTGATACGCATGAGTTCGTGCGCTGTTTCTTCGCCGAGGGAAGCAAGTTCTCGCGCTATTGCTATTATGGCCATATTTGATCCCTCCTATCTCAACTTTAAGACCAGAAACGGCAGAAGTCAAATAATTTGTTCGTGTGAGCACTCCAAATAAACGCATATTTATAGATTCGCTTCTGCACAGATTTCTGCCACAATGCAACCAAAACCCGTGGATTCTGGCAAGACAAATCGATATACTCGATTTTTATGGATAAACTTGGCGCTTTAGCTGCATTTGGTACGGCTTGTTGCTGGGCTGTGTCCCCTCTCTTTTTTGAATCTTCATCCAAAAAGCTCGGCGCGCTTGCTGTCAATTTTTGGAAGGTTATTTTCGCTTTTGCGTTTCTTACGCTCACTGGATGGATAAGTCGAGGCATACCACTGCCGACCGATGCAACGCCCCGCGCGTGGCTTTTCCTTTCTTTATCAGGAATTGCAGGTTTCGTGTTCTCCGATTTCTTTATGTTCAATGCCTATGTCTATATAGGAGCGAGAAAAGCCGTAGTTTTCCAGGCCATCACGCCCTTCTTTACAGCACTTTTCGCTTATCTTTTTTTAGGCGAAACAATGGCCCCTGCAAGGCTTATCGGAATGGTGATTGTCGTGGCAGGTATTCTTATGGTCGTTGTGCCGCGACATCAGACAGAAGAAGAACGGAAAAACGAAGAGCTAAAGATGCCCAAACTACGAAAAGGTTATCTCTTTGCCTTTTTGTCCACCGTCTTTCAGGCGGCCGGCTTAGTTCTGTCTAAAGTTGGATTGGGCACTTACGACGTGATAGCAGGGACTCAAATCAGAATTCTGGCAGCCATCGCAGGATTTGCCATCCATGCGCTTGTCATTGGTCAGTCCAAACACATCTTTGTCGAGTCTCCGAAAGACAAAGGGGGCATGCGCTCGATTTTTGCAGGTTCAATTTTCGGACCTTTCCTGGGAGTGGTGTTTTCCCTTTTTGCAGTACAAAACACACAGGCTGGCACCGCGAGTACGCTCATGGCGCTCACCCCTGTGCTCATAATTCCGCCGTCGGTGTTGATTTTGAAACAAAAGACTTCGTGGAAGGAAGTAGTCGGTGCGATAGTGGCTGTTTGCGGGGCTGCGCTTTTTTTCATGCTCTGAACCGAATTGGGCACGTTGCACTGCCACGGACTTTCTAATTGAACTACCACGGACTTTCTAATTGAACTACCACGGACTTTCTAATTGAACTACCACGAACTGCAGGGAAGTGCGTGTGGCCTTAGGGGGCCGTACGGGGCTCAATGGTCGCGATCTCGAGTTTTCGATTTCGACTTTTCGATTTCGGGAGTATAATGAGCTAATAATGAAGAAAAGGAGATAACGCCATGAAAGCCTTAGTCAAAAGCAAAGCGGAAGTTGGTCTTTGGATGGAAGATGTTCCAATACCCGCCATTGGAGATAACGACGTCCTTATCAAGGTAAAGAAGACCGCAATTTGTGGAACTGATGTTCATATATGGAGTTGGAACGACTGGGCACAAAAGACCATCAAAGTGGGACAGACTGCCGGCCACGAGTTTGTGGGAACGATTGTAGACATGGGCAGGGCGGTCCGTGGCTACAAAATAGGCGAACGAGTGTCCGCAGAAGGGCACATCGTGTGCGGAACCTGCCGCGCATGCAGAGCAGGAAGACGGCATCTCTGCCCAAATACAATCGGAATCGGCGTCAACCGCGATGGTTGCTTTGCAGAGTATGTCTCGGTACCATCGAGCAATCTTTGGCATGTCGACGAGTCGATCCCGGACGATATTGCGGCCATCTTCGATCCGTACGGCAACGCGACCCATGTGGCGCTGTCTTTTGACCTTGTGGGCGAAGACGTCCTCATAACGGGCGCAGGCCCAATCGGCTGCATGGCCGCGGCCATAGCGAAACACGTTGGAGCACGCAACGTCGTCGTCACGGACATGATCCCTTACCGGCTCGACCTCGCCAAAAAACTCGGGGCAACACGGGTCGTGGATGTCAGCAAAGAATCGCTCAAAGATGTCCAGCACGAATTGGGCATGGTCGGCGGCTTTGATGTCGGCATGGAGATGTCCGGTAGCCCGCAGGCGCTGGAGCAAATGATCGAAAACATGTACAACGGCGGAAGAATGGCGCTCTTGGGATTGCAGCCCGATGGCGCGGGCATCCAATGGAGCAAAGTCATTTTTAACGGCCTGTTCATCAAGGGAATTTATGGCCGCGAAATCTTCGAGACGTGGTACAAGATGCAGGCCATGCTGCTGTCTGGGTTGGATATTAGCCCGGTGATTACACACCGGTTGCCGTTCGATGATTATGCCAAGGGCTTTGAGGCGATGTTGTCCGGGCAGGCCGGCAAGGTCGTGCTCAGTCTGGAGTAAACTGCACGGGGCCGGCGGCCGGCGGGGCGCGACCTTGCCGGCCGTGGTCGATGCTGGCCACAGATTCTCGTATCGTGCTATGCTCCAGGTCTATGACTAGACCTAAGCAAGCAGGCCTACAAACGGCATCGTCACATTCTTCACGGCTTTCTGGGAGTTCTTCACCACGTGTACTGCAAGAGTTTGCGGTACCAGAGAGTTGCATTGAGGTTTTGGCCGTGCTTCCAAGGGCACTTGATGAAGTCATGCCCCTAAACCAACGGCATCGACAACAATTGCCTGGCGACATTCGGCGGCTGTGGGAAGACCTCACTTCTGAGAAGCAACATCGTTTTGCAGAGTATTTGGGTGCACCCGCCTTCAGCTCAGCATACTGCCGGTATTTTCTTCCTTGGAATATACTTAGGCTTTCATCTATATTGAAAAACGCCCCTCTCTTTCTGACTACAGGCTCAAGTGTCCTGGACTTTGGCTCTGGTCCGCTCACTTTTCCAATGGCACTGTACGCTTCCCGGCCCGAACTGCGCAAAACTCCACTTACAATTTACTGCGCAGACAAAACGCAGCGCATTCTTGCCATTGGGAAAGCGATTTTTGAAAGTCTCTGTGTCAAGATCGGAGGCGAATTGCCTCCCTGGAAAATCGAGCTTATACAACTTGCATTCGGGACTCCCTTGCGAGTACAGACAAGCACAGGCAGTAGCTCGCCAGGAGAGAGACCAGTAGAGAGATTTGAAAAAGTCGACCTCCTGGCAGAAGCTAACATGTTCAACGAGTTTTTTTGGAAAGGTGAGGCGCCACTTGGCACCAAAGCGACTCAGAATGCTGCTAAGCTTTTGTCATACATAAAGGACTCAGGTACAATTCTCCTTGTCGAGCCTGGAGACCCCCGCTCCGGTGCCTTTATAAGTGCAATGCGTGCTGCACTGGTGGCACGTGGAATAATGCCGATCGGTCCTTGCCCACACCAATGCGTTTGTCCCATGCCAGGTTTTTTCCGTTCTCTAGGTGGTGACGAAGATGCAAAAGCTGGCAAGATGCTCGCTAAGATGACACCTGTCGTTATGCCAAAATGGAGACCAAAGTACCCATGGTGCCACTTTACGTTGAGCACGGAAAGTGCGCCGCCCTGGCTCGAGGACCTGTCTCGATCTGCCGGTTTGCCCAAAGAAAAAATGGTGCTGTCTTATCTTTTGGCGGCCAAAGATTCCAAAGAGGATTCAGGACAAGAACCGATCAAGACCGATACTCACGCTCACCAGTTAGAAGTGCGCGTGGTTTCCGCTGCCTTCCCACTTCCGGGGAATAAAACGGGGTGTTACGCCTGTTCAAACCTCGGCTTTACCTTGTTGGAATGGAAGGAGGGTTCTTGCCCCATAGCGAACAGCCAACAAAACAAGCACATTTCACAGACTTCCAAACAAGAAGATCGTCTGGAACCGAGTTCGGGTGACCTTTTGGCCCTTACGCTATCCTCTGCCCCGAATCGGCGGGACGAAAAGACAGGCGCTGTTGTCATACCAATTTGAAAGGCCTCCGGGTCATTGTGAAGCTTCTCCTATTGACAGAGGCTCACTTTCCCTATATATTGCCTTTTCGTCAGCGATGACACGGGGGCGTAGCGAAGCTGGTTTATCGCGCTGGCCTGTCAAGCCGGAGATCACGGGTTCGAGCCCCGCCGCTCCCGATCCGCCCATTGGGCGTTCTTAGGCCCGTCACGTTCTGACGGGCTTTTTTTTGGATTGTTTTTGAGTTGTTCTAAACGGGCTGTAGCGCAGGGGCTAGCGCGCTTGGTTCGGGACCAAGATGTCGGAGGTTCAAATCCTCTCAGCCCGATACCCTAAAACCATCAGCAATGATGGTTTTTATTTTATTTAACAGCTAGAACAGCGTGAAGCGTAAAGTATCTGTTAGTATCGAAGCTGCGATCAACATTCAAACTGCGATTTCTGACTGCCTAGTAAACCCTGTCGATTTTTTCGCCTCACCTTCTCTTAGTTCTAGTTTCTCGTAAGCCGGATGAGTTGCCACGAGGCGCCAAAATCGGTTTAATAGGGGAATCGACAGGGGAGCGATTCATGCAAGAAGAAGCTAAGGCTCGCAAAGGCTTCGCGGTTTTGAGCGTCGCAGGCATACTCAACAAGCTGCTTTCGGTCATCTATGTGCCGGTCCTTTTTCAGATAATCGGTGAGTTCGGTTACGGAATCTACTCGGCCGGGTACAAAATCTACGCTTTTATCTACATCCTGACCAACGCCGGCTTCCCCATAGGCATAGCCAAACTGGAAGCCGAATTTCTCGCGCGCAAAAATTACCGCGACGCGAAACGCAGTTTTACGCTGGTAATGTCCCTGCTTGCTGTCTACGGCCTTGTCATGACGGCTCTAACCGTGCTTTTTGCAGGTCCTGTCACGCGAGCAATTCAAAACGACAACGCCTACCTCGTACTTGTCGCGCTCTCGCCTACTGTGTTTTTCTCCGCCATTTCTTCTACGTTCCGCGGTTTCTTCAACGGACGAGACGACATGTCGCCTACCGCGATGTCTCAGATTATCGAACAGTTCTTCAATGTCGTGCTTTCCCTGGCCTTTGCCTATATTCTCAAGCCATACGGCGTCGTCTATGCCTGCGCAGG
>Ga0209098_1003726_pt1 | contig 12318 bp, 14 predicted proteins | sample AD_JPNHW1_MetaG_FD_184429 | JGI IMG/M metagenome (GOLD analysis project Ga0209098, IMG submission 184429) | Active sludge microbial communities of municipal wastewater-treating anaerobic digesters from Japan - AD_JPNHW1_MetaG (SPAdes) (version 2) | ecosystem: Engineered > Bioreactor > Anaerobic... | reverse complement strand
CATTGAGACGGCGGCATGAGCACCAAGTGGAAGACGCACTACGACGTGGTCGGCAGCCAGAGGCGCGGGGTGAGCTGACGCAGGTCGTCCTGGTTGGTCAAACGGGGCAACCGGGTGAGGACGTCCTTGAAGTAGGCGAGCGGGTCCTTGCCGTGGCGCTGGCAGGAGACGATCAGCGAGTAGAGGACCGCGGCGCGGTCGCCGGCGTTCGGCCAGGCACGGTTGGTCAAGGTCATCAAGTAGATCCGCAACTGAGGCTGCTGCACACCGCGATCAGTCGAACGAGCCGTTCGCGATACGCAGACGCGATACCTCGATTCGGTATTCGGACTCAGGGATCTACCTTACCTCTGTGGCATCACGGAACCTGCAGAATTGCGCGTAATTGACAGCTCGTTTGGGCGCTTATGGTTCATGGGAGGACGCGGGCAAACACACGATACTCACGGAGCGAGCCGCTTGGCGCCTTGATACGGACTTTGAGAACTGTCGATCGAGCTGAAACCGTGTCTCGTGGTCGAATCTGAATCGCCGTGGTCTCAGTTGATTGCGCGACCGCGAAATCGTTGCCATCTGTGTCGATGCCGGCCAAGGTGAACCCATCTGAAAGTTCCAAACGGATGGTTTTCGGGGTCGATATCTCTCCAATGCGCCAATAGACTAGCCGTGGCAGGAGCTTCACGGGCGAGAGGATATCAACGTTTAGGGTAAGCTTATACGGGGAGTCCTGTCCCTCGTCCGTTGTGACGGTGATTTGGACGGATTGGTGCCCTTCGCGGCTGCCAATATGGTACGCGACGCGGAGTGCCCCCGACTCTCCGGGATCATAGGTGTCTTTGTCCAAACGGGGCGTGGTGCAACCGCAACCAGCATGGAGATTCGTGACTCGAATACTATTAGTGCCTACATTGGTGAAGGTAAACTCGGCATTCGGGTCGGCCCCGCCTTCAGCCTGCTTGATTTCAACCGCCGCGTTATCGAAGCGAAGAGCCGCGCTGAGACCGAGAACGGGCCCAATAAGGATTACAGCAGCAGCTATAGATCGCCACTCGAAGATTGGGAGAACGATATGCATAGGAGGTGTCCAGAAAGTGTGAGGTGCCCAAGCCACTGAAAGCAAACGCAAGAGAACGCACCGAGCGGCTGCACTCAATGGCCCTGAGGTGGAAGGGCTGATCCAAATGGACGGTGCTGCCTCGACCGCTGCGGGCGTCTTCGATCAGTTCGACGCGAGTTTCACCACGGGTGTGTTTGACGCTGATGTCGGCATTGCTGAGCAGCCAAGGGCCGACCACGACGGCCAGAGGGAGCCGACCGCCATCGATGTCGGCGCACTCCTCATTGAAGACCTTCTGCTTCTCCGGAGACCAGCCCGGGAAGATCAGTTGCGGGTTTTCGGGACAGAAGTACGGCAGGTCGTGGTTTTCCAGCAGATGAATCCCGTTGGGCGCCTGCAATGACTCGACGAGCCAACGGCATGTCGTGCGCATTAGGGCTGAGGTGGACCCCGGTGAGCAACAGTTGCGCGAGGGTTATGCGATCCAGCTGTTCTGGCCTGCTCGCCTGGGCCAGGGCGGGTATCGGGCGGCTGGTTGAGCGCCGTAATAGGCGAGTGAGTTGGAGTGTTTTGTTCTGCCCGGCCTGAATTTTAGCGGCACGCGGCAGACCGGATGACTGGCGGTCGCTAGGGGCACGGGAGCAGTCGGGCTGCGAGCGGGCGCACGCGCGTCGAACCGTCTTGATCCGGGCTTGGCCCTGATCGACGGGATCGCTTCCGGTCGCTCCGGCTCTATGCGGCGAGGTTGCGCACGAGTTCATCCAGTTCCGACTGGTCGGTTTCGAGGTAGCGCGCGGTGGTCATCGGAGACGCATGACCGATGATCCGCTGGGTCTTGATGAGATCATGGCCGCTGGCGGAATACACCCGGGCGACAAAGGTCTTCCGTAGTGTATGAGTGGAGATTCGCTCCTCGTCGATCCCGCACGTCTGCGCCGCCTGAACCAGGATCCGAAACGCCGTCGCCCGGTCCATCGGCCCGTCGCCGGAACGTGCAGTGCTGAAGAGATAGCTCTCCGGGTCGGGAGGCTGGGGGAGGGCGGTGGCGTAGTTGGAGACCGCTTCCCGGGCGCGCTCGTTGAGCGGCACCTGGCGGGAGCGCACGTTGCGGCAGTGCAATCCGGCGCCTCCCTTCAAGTTGCGGCGAGCGACCAGCACCTCATTGCGGGCGGTGCCGGTTTCGGCGTCCCACACCTGCTGCCACTTCAGGGAAAGCAGCTCGGTGATTCTGTAGCCGCTCGAGCATCCCAGGATCAGGAGCAGCAGGTCGCGGGGGCGGTTGGCTAGATGGTCGACGATTGTGTTGTATTCGGCTTCGGAGAGAGGGCGGGAGCTCATGCCACCAAGTTAGCGTGGCACCGTTGGGGGTATTTTGGTGCGTCGAAGGAAGATGGCATAAAGCCTTGCGGCCTCCTCCCTCTCAGGGGATTTGCGTGGTCGCAAGATGCGTCCGTTCCGGCGATCTACTATAGGGAGGCGGATGCGCGCAGCTCTTCGCCGATGAATTTGGCGAAGTCCGCGATCTTCCCGTGGACGGATGCCTGCTCCAGTGCCGCCATGTAGGCGGCGCGACGCTCCATCCGGATGACTGTCCAGTTGTAGCCGCCGGAGCAGAGCATCAGGTTCATGAGAAAACGTCCGATGCGACCGTTGCCGTCGGAGTAAGGATGTACGTATACGAAGATGAAATGGCCGAGCACGGCGCGCACCGCGGGGGATTCCTCCTTGGCGAGGAGCGCGAAAAACGAGTCCATCAGGGGCGGGACCGCTTCTACAGATGGGGGGACATGTTCGGATCCGCGGATGAACACCCGGCGCTCGCGGTAACCCGCCAGAGCGGAAGGGGGTATGATGTTGGCCTGAACAGAGGGGCTGAAAAGGGCACGGTACCAGTCTTGCAGATCGCGTTTGGCGACAACACCGGCGGAGGTGCCGCCAAACGCGTTGTCCAGACTGGCAGCAACCCGCTTGAATGCTTCCAGATAGCCTTTGGCGGCCATTGCGTTGACCTGTTGCTGATCGGCCGCGCTCTCGGATGGGTCCCAGTTGCCGTTGGCGATCTTGTCGATCAACTCGGGGGACACCTGATAACCTTCGATGCTGAGCGAGTGATAGGCATCATGCGTGTAGATCTCGTTTACGCGCTTCATACAGGCTGCACGACTTGGCTTGGCGCGTGGAGGTGGAGGGAAGTTCGCCAAGACATCGGCCCGCATTTCGGCCCACATCGCTTCGATCCGGCCTGCATAGGGAGATTGGAGTGCAACGCCGCTCGGAAGCCTTGCCGGGCCTTCGAACGGATTCTGCGGTTTCAAGGTGAAACCGGCCGCTTGCAGATCGGCGAGAAGACGGTCGGCGGATTCGGCCAGACCGAGGTGTCGTAACGCACCGACAATGCGGCTGGCTGCTGCGACATTGATCTCGTTCCCCAGTAAGGCACGAGACAGCTCTTCCGGACGGACCAAGCGCAATGCGAGTTCGGCATTCGTCGCCGAGAGTGTGAAGAAGCTCGGCGTCGCTCGAATGAGCGCGGTGGCTAGAGGCATGACCTGGACGCCGTTCTTGTTCTCGCGCCCGACCGGCAGTGCTTTCCGTCCAGGGTATATCAGGATCGAGCTGCTGTTGGGCAGCTTCAGCGTGAATACCCCGCCGCGAGTTGTCATGACGACCAGTTGCTTGGGCGTCTGCGTGTTACCGGTCCACAGATCGAGGGAGTGTTCGGCCGAAAGACAGTATCGATCCACAAAACGCTTCTGGAGGTAGGCGGAAACGAAGGCCCAGAAGTGCAGATGCCAGAATGTGGTGTCGCCCGGCTGCGCTTGCGGGGTCGTAAGCGCATACCACCCCTTGATGATCTCGACCAGAAAACCCCGTTGTTGGAGCAGCGTGCGATCATGCCGGGTGAGTTGCTGGGACCGTAGAATTTGCGACGGTGCGGCGGCCTGCGCACGGCGCAGCGCTTCGGCGAGTTCGCGTTGGGGATTGGCTGGCATGCCGACGAATTAGGAATGCTTTGGTAAGGTGTCAACGTATGCTTTGGTTTTAAGCATAGATATGCTTTGGTAAGCGGCGGAACAATGCTTTGGTTCCCGGCCTTTTGCCTCAGGTGCCCAGCGCATAATGCCACCGGGCAATCCGCTGGTGAACACCGATGACAATCTTCTCTGCCAGGGGCCGCAGGGAGGTCGGCTACCACGGGAACTCTGCTTGCACCGGAGCCCACATCGACCATTCGTCGAAAACGAGGAACCTGGCTTTAGGCGGAACAGGGATGGTGACCTTGACGCCCTCGGCTTTGGCCTGCCGGACGAGTTCGATGGGCGCGGGCTTCCCGGGGGCGACCGGGTGCAGCCACCAATCGCCCCAGTGAGGCAGGCCGAGCGCTTGGCTGCAGCAGCGGGAGACGTTGCGGAAGACGGTGAGTCGCCGCTCCCACTGCAGCGCTACTTCTGGTGCTACAGGCTCGCTGAAGAGTGAGGGAAGGGCACCGCTCACCTCGACGAACTGCTCCTTTGTCAGGCCGGACCGGGCGACGATCTTTTTGATGGCCACCGGGCGGTAGCCGCCGGTGTGCCAGAGCGCGTCGGCGAGAACCTTTGCGATGGGGCGGCTCTCCGCTCCGAAGCGACCAGCCCCTTCGCGGAGCACGTACAGCCGCTGTCCCAACTTGCCTGCCGCCGCTTCAAGGGCCGGGCGGTCGAGGGCGAGATCGAGGTCACCCCACCACAATTTTCCCTCCGCGGAGAACACATTGGCGTTGGGGATGAACTGGCTGTCCGGATTCATCTCTTTGTAGCCGGATTTGCTGCCGAAGCAGCGGCCCAGAGAGAGGCGGTGGCGCTCGATAACCTGCAGCGGCGTTTCGCAGTTCGAGGAGGGGCTCTTTGGTGGTGTGGAATGCATGGAAGAAGTTAGGACCATTGGACCGCGGTTCACCGGCTCGGCAGAAGGTGCAGGCCTTCGTCGTCGAGGAGGCCGACCATCTCCCCGAGGCAGTCGAGGCACCAGTTCACGCTGCGCCACTCGGGACCGGGTTGGGGCAACGGGCACGATTCCGAGACCTGCATCACATGGAAGACCTCCGTCTCCGCGCGGAAGCCGTCGGCGCGGAGGTTGCGGCTGCGGGCGGTGGCTCGTCCGGAAGTGTGGCCCACGATCTGGTGCAAACCGTCGACTGGCTGGAACTCCTCGTCGAAATCCATCCAAGTGATACCCGGGCCGCAGGGCTGGCGCGGAAAACCTCGCGCCGGCGAGCCGCACAGAAGCGCGGAGGCGATGCCGGCGAAGGCCCGGATCTTCGCCCTGCGGGCGGCCTCGATCAGCTCGGCGCGAGTTTCCCCACGGGCATGTTTGACGCTGAACCCCGCGTGGCTGAGTAGCCAGGGACCGACCACAGCGGCCAGATGGAGCCGATCCCGGTCGAACTCTCCGCATTCTTCATTGAAGATATCCTGCTTCTCCGGAGACCAGCCTGGGCAGATCAGTTGCGGGTTTTCGGGACAGAAGTACGGCAGGTCGTGGTTTCCCAGCAGATGAATCCGGTTGGGAGCCTGCAATGACTCGACGAGCCAGCGGCAGGTTGCGCGCATCAGGGCCGGGCTGTCATCGAAATCATCGAGGAAATCGCCGAGAAAAACGACCTGGTCGTAGGCTCCGCTGTAGCGGCGCAGGATGCGGTCGACCAGCCGGGTCCGATGATGGATGTCACCAATAACGAGAGTGCGCATGAAGTGAAGTTAGGTGGGGTGTGGAACGGGATGTTCGGGAACACGGCCCTTAACCAAAGGACACAGCGCGCTCTCCGGCCGGGGCGGGGGGGCGCCATCAGCGGGGGCGTGGCGCTACACGGCACGAAGCTGAATTGAGCGGCGGGGAATGCTGCGTTGCTGAAGATGATCCGGCCGTTTTGTTGGCCGATGATGGTTGGCACTTTCTCGATCAAAGCGCGTGCGAGCTGAAACGGTTGCGGGCGGAGGTCGGAGGCCAGACAGCGATGCATGCGCAGGTCTTCGTAGTCGCCGGTGAGCAACAGCTGCGCGAGGGTCATCCGATCCAGCTGTTGTGGCAGTCCCACGATGGCTGGAGGCCTAAGGAACGGGTTGCAGACCCGATCTCCGGCCCGCCTTTCGGCCAAGATGAAGAGGCCCGGCTCCGATTCGATCCTGCGGCGCCCCTCCCGATCTGGCTTGGCCTTCTCGAGGAGAGACCGGCATTTGTCGAACAGGGTCTGGAACGAGGGGTAGGTGAACAGCGCCTTCTGTAAGCGGCGCCAATTGTCGCGGTGTGCATAGAGCACCATACCCATACACTGGATATTGGAGGAGTAGGCGGCGGGGAGCTCGTTGATGGCGGCGACGATCAGCTCATTGTGCTGCCAGCTTCGAATCCCCAGATGGATCGCCTTGCCGGTCTGGGGCTCCTTGTCGGTGATGTAGGCGTCGATGTGCTGGATGCCGCGGGTGGTCGCGGCGGTGAAGAGCGGCGCAAAATGCGCCGGGGTGTCGGTGAGTCGGATGTCGGGATGCATCGCGAAATTCAGCAGACGTCGTCGACGCGCAGGAACTTGGAGGCCGCTTCGTAGGAGAGCACGCCAGCCATCGAGCGGGTGGAGTCGTGCAGAACGACCCACTGTGGCCGGACCTCTTCACTGGCCGGGTTGATGAGCGTCTTGGGGAAGATGACCGGATGGCTTCGGCGCGACTCGCCGCGGGCATCCGCCAGACGGTTGAGCATCGCCTGAAACAGGCCCTCCTCCGCAACGCGCATGCGCTGGATGCCATCCCAGATATAGGGGCGGGCGATGGTCTGGCCTTTGGCGATGATGCCCAGATAGGCGTGGCACCAATGCACGGTGCGGTTGGCGTACTGCGTGCGCAGGTTTGCCACTTCTTTGTCCGAATACAGCCAGGGCGGGTATTTCTCGTCGAGCTCCGCTTCGGAGGGCGGCAGGCGGATCCAGTCGTCGAAGCAGAACTCGAGGGGAAAGTCGCTGCGCAGCCAGAAGGTGGAGGTGCCGGAGGGGAAACAGTCTGCATCCATGATGCGAAAAGTTAGGAGAGCTCGTCGGGCAGATCCGGGGTCTCGAGGATCTCAATGCAGACCGGGAGGAGGGCCCAGCTATGCTGCCTCATCTGTGGCACCAACCATTCCAGAAAACGGCTGCGCTGTTCGGGCGAACGGCTCGCGCGCCAGGCGCTGCGCAGCAGGCGGGTCCATTCGGTGCGGTCGATGAACTCCGGGTTGTATTCGTCCGCCAGTGTGCGCAGCCCGTCGAGGCTGCGCGCGCAGGCGGAAGCGACCAGGCCGGAGAGCACGTGTTTCTGGGCCTTGCTGAGCAGCGGATCGGCGAGGGCGGCGGTGAGCGCCCGGTGCAGGTCCCGGGGCTCATAGAGACAGTGCGGGGAAACCGAGGATGAGGTGGGCATCGTCGGAAAGTTATTCGGCGCCCGGCTGTGCGGAGCGTTGCTGCTCGGCCCGCACGGCGGCGCGCTGGCGCAGGCAGACTCGCGTGGTGAGACCTTCGATCCAGCGCATGCCCAGGCCGCTCTGCACGGCCTCATCGAGGTCGATCGGAATGCCGGTTGCTTCGGCAAGGCGATCCAGACCGGCATCGGCGATGAAGGAAGCGAAGTCCTCGCGCCTCATCGGTTCGAGGAGTACGATCTCGTGGCAGAAGCGATTGAGCAGTTCGGTGGGGATGACGCGGGCCGCACGAATGCGCCCGGTCATGGCCGACTCTTGGCTGGGGCCGAAGCCGATGGCCGGGCGGGCGCCGCCGGCCACGTCCCACAAATCCTGCCAGGTTCCGGTGCCGACCAGCATGCAGCTGTGGCGCAAGCGCTCGGCGGCGCGCTGGCGTCCGCTGTTTCGGGGGACTGCCGGCCCGAACAAGCTGCGATCCAGCAGGGCGTAGAGTTCGTTGAAGAGGGCGGTGGACCACTCGCCGCGATGGCTGGTGTAGAGCTTATCGAGCTCGTCAAGATGAACCAAGCACCGGTCGTGGGTTAGCAGATAATCCTGGAGCTGCTCGTAAGTGGACGGTTCGGCGCGCGCGCCCCCGCGGACGATCCAGTTGCCGAAAGTGAGGGCGAGGTACCCGAGCCCGTTGGCCGCGGCGAAATCCTGGATGACCCGGGTCTTGCCGATCCCGGATGGCCCGGCGATGAGCACGGAGGTGCGCACGCTCACGGGTTGGTTGTCCATGGTCTTCGAGAAGTACAGGTCGCTCATTTGGTCGAGGACCTCCCAGGCCTTCCGCTGGGATGGTGTGCGCACCGTCGGACGGGTTTTCTGGTGCACGAGGGCTTGGTAGAACTCCTCGCCCAGGAGCTTCGGCCAGTCGGCCCCCGACAAATCCATCCATCCCATGAAGCGTTCCCGCTGGAAGACGCTGCGGCAGGACAGCCAGGCGCGGCAGAACAGTTCCCGCAGGTCGGCGGCGGGCAGCAGGTGGGGCGGGTGCGCGGCGGCCAGCTTCTGGAAGACCTCCGGAGTTAGGATACAGTCGGCCGTGAGCGAGCGGATCAGCTCCTGACGGCGCGGGGTGGGAATAGTCGGGTCGGCGAGGACGGCGGCAAAGGCCGCGTCGAAATCATTCGCGTTGAGGGGGGCGGGGCCCGTGGGGTTTTCGTTGATCACGCGGGAAGTTAGGGTGCCCACTTCCGCCCCGTTTTCCCGCGCCGCCCGAGTCTTTCGCGCTCTAGCTTCGGACGATCTGCTGGGCTCCGCCGGGCAGCGTCGGGGCGAAGACGGTGAGGGTGCCGTCCTCAATGAGGAGGACGCTGCGCAGTTCGGTATCGGCGCAGACGTTGATGCCCGTCGCCTGGCCGCGTGCGACCACCTCGCCCGGAATGCGGTCGAGCCGGTGGGCGCGTTTGAGGATATGCCGGCGGTCGGGGATCATCCAATGGACGCGCACGGTGGCGGCCGGCGTGTGGGCGAAGATCTGGTGCAGGCCGGGGGTGGGCCGCGCCTCGTCGAAGTCCTGCCACGTGATGCAGCCGTAAGGACGGTCGCCCCCGCGGGCGTAGCCGCAGGCGAACAGGGGCGGCTGGCCGCCGGCCTGGATTTCGGCCCATTGGGCCTCGATTGCCGGCAGGACCTGTTCGGGGCGGAGATCTTTGCAGAGTTGGCGATGGACGCCGGCGTGGGTGAGCAGCCAGCCGTCGACCTCGACGGCCGGGCGCAGGCGCTGGAAGACGGGGTCGCGCAGGAAGGGCGCCAGGGCGGCCTGTTTCTCGTCGGTGAAGCCGGAGCAGGCGGTGAACTTCCCCGGGAAGAGGTACGAGAGATCGTGGTTGCCCACGAGGTGGATACGCTCCGGCCGTGCGAGCGAGCGCTGCAGCCAGGCGGCGGTGGCGGCCATGTCCTCCGGCGTGTCGCCAGTGCCATGACTGTCGAAGTAGTCCCCGGTAAACACCACCGACTGGAACCGGCCGGCCAGTTGCTCGATCCACGCCTCGGCCTGGGCGAAGTCGTGGTGGATGTCGGCGATGACCAAGGTGGCGGACATGGTGGTGGAGTTGGCTCTTGGTGATTGATGACGGACCGATGGGGTCCGGGCTCAAGGGAGGACTTGCACATTCGCCACGCCCGAGCCTTCCGGCGCGAGGTAGGCCGACTGGCCCAGGGCCAGCATCAGGGCATGGGCCTGGGCTTCGCCGCTGGGCAGGTAGGCCTGGGTGGTTGTGAGGTGGCGGTGGCCGAGGCTGGCGCGGGTGACTTCGATGTCGTGGCCGGAGGCGTCCCATATCTTGGCGCAGAAGCTTTTTCGCAGCGAGTGGCTTCCTAGGCGGCTGGATACGTCGATCCCGGCCTTCCGGAATATCCGGAGCAGGATGCGGGAAACCTGCATGCGGGAGAGCGGGTGGGTGGTGGTGGTGCGGCCGGCGAAGACCAGCTCCTGCGGGCGGGCGGGGCGACCTGCGAGCAAGCGTTCCCCGAAGTGTTCGGCGATCGCCGCGCGTGCGGCGGGGTTTAGCGGGAGGGTTCTTGAAGACACGCTGCGGCGGCGGGTGAGGCTGCGGCCGAGTTTGAGTTGGGCTCGTTCGATGCGCAGGAAAGCGCGGGGGAGGGCGCCGTCCCAGAGTTGGCCAGTGGTGAGGCTCGTCAATTCCCTCAACCTTAAACCGGTGTTCAGACCCAGGATGACGTAGAGCCGATCGCGGGACGGGAATGAGGGCAGGACCGCGAAGACGGCGGCTTCTTCGTGGGCGAGGAGGGAGCGGGAGCCGGACATGGCGGGAAGTTAGGCTGCGCACTTTCCACGCAGTGTTCGCAGGGGGCGGACGGGCGGGCGCGGGCCTAGTCGGCGGGGAGACGGCCATCGGCAAAGGCGACACTGCTTCCGTCGGGGCGGGGGACGATCACGGCGTAGCCAACGCTTAAGGGGATGGGAGCCGGGGACGGAGCGAGGCGGTGGGGGGCGGTTCGCTTGCGGGCAAGGGCAAGCAGGACCTGATCCAAGGTAGCGACCAGGGCGCAGTAGCCGGTGGGCAGCCCCAGGACGCGGTCTAGGGCGAGGGCGGTCGCGGTATCCAGTCCGAGGTCGGCGGGGGCGGGTTCCTGGCGGAGCAGGGCGGCAAGTTGGCGGGCGAGGGCACGGCGGCGCTCGGCCTCTTGGTCGGGGTGGCCGGGGCGGCGGGGCAGAGGGAAGAGGAGGCGCGCGATCTCTGCGGGGGAGAGCTTGCGGGCGCGTAGGGCGAGGCGAATGACATTCGCGAGTTCGCAGCGGGGGGGCGTGGTGGAACGGGTGGGGCGGAGGTGGGCCATGATGGCGGGAAGTTAGCCGTCATCTCGTGGGTGACCCATTTTCCGCAACGTAACCTCCGCCCCTAACCAGGTACGGAGACGCGCCCAAGCCCAACGAGAGCTGCGCACTGTTGCTGCACCGATAATCAGGACCGATCACGACATCTGCGCCGCTGTTCGATTGACTCGGCCGCACCGATCGCAGCGGGTCCATGGACGTCCGCCGTGGCGGTCGTGGGGCTTTCATGCTTGACGGTTGTCACCAATAAATGCGGTCTCACAACAATAAGCACAATACTGCGCGTATCCCCACGACGCTGCGGATAACATCGACGATGATCTCGCATCAGCATTTCGGCTGGGGATGGCGCGTACGTGCGTTTGCACGATGTGCGTCGGGCGAGTCTGTGAACCATCCACCGGGATGGCTGCGAACTAGGAAGTTTACTTGATGAACATCATGCGTGTGGACCGATGGGGAATGGTGGTGGCACTGGTATTCGCCTTTGCAGGCGGAATCGTGCGGGCCGGAGATGGCGTTTGTGCCAGGGTTGAGATCGAGATCGTCCAGGAGCTGACTCTCGAGCGCGAGGGGTTCGAAGCCCGGCTGGGGATCTCCAATGGCCTGCCCAGCTCGATGGACAACCTGCGGGTGACCCTCAACTTCACCAATGCCGACGGACAGCCGGTCCCTGTGTCGTCGGATGCGGAGCCCAACAGCAAGGGATTGTTCTATCACCGTGTGCAGAGCGGCTACACGCTGCCGTCTTCGGTGGCGGCTGGGGCCAACCAGAAGGTCGCCTTCCTGATCGTGCCCGCGCCCGGGGCGGCCGGTGGGGATCCGGCCGGGACCCTCTACTACGTGGGGGCGACGGTGAAGTACGACTTGGCCGGTCAGGAGCAGATCGTGGAGATCGCCCCCGACTATATCTACGTGAAGCCGATGCCGCAGCTGGAGCTGCAGTACTTTCTGCCCGGTGATGTCTATGGCGACGATCCAGATACTGACTCGATCGAGCCGATCGTGCCGTTCCCGCTCGGTGTGCGGGTGATCAATCATTCTTCGCAGGCCACTGCCCGCAAGGTGGCCATCCAGTCCAGTCAGCCCAAGATTGTGCGCAACGATCTCGGCCTGCTCATCGATTTCCGGATCGTCGGCGCGCAGGTCAACGGCGCCGCCAGCGAGCCGACGTTATTGGCCAACTTCGGCGACATCGCACCACTGCGCTCGTCGATGGCGACGTGGTCGATGGTTTGCAGCCTCTCCGGCAAGTTCACCGAGTTCTCCGCCGACATGACCCATGCCCCGGAGTTCGGCGGAGCCCTGACTTCTTTGATACCAGCCAAAGACGTCACCTGCCGTCGTCTGGTTGGCCAAGTACTGGTCGATACGCCGGACAGCGATCGGATTCCCGACTTCCTAGCTTGTAGCACTATGAGCGGGGCGATCGGTGCAGTTACGCTCCACCAGTCCGGCAACGATGTGGCGAGCGTCTCGGTGGACTATATCT
>Ga0209098_1003722_pt1 | contig 12334 bp, 10 predicted proteins | sample AD_JPNHW1_MetaG_FD_184429 | JGI IMG/M metagenome (GOLD analysis project Ga0209098, IMG submission 184429) | Active sludge microbial communities of municipal wastewater-treating anaerobic digesters from Japan - AD_JPNHW1_MetaG (SPAdes) (version 2) | ecosystem: Engineered > Bioreactor > Anaerobic... | reverse complement strand
AAACTAATTATTTTACTTTCGATCTGCATAAGCTTCCTTTTTTTGTTAATGTTTTGCAAATACTAATTTACAAAAACTAGGAGGCTTGTGCGCTTTACAAACATACAGCCTTTGCCGTTGGTTTTAACCAACGGAGAACAGAATCCCTATTCATTCCTTAGCGCCTGCACCAAATTCTGTTTGAATGCCATGCGGATAGTAAAGTAGGAAAGCCATAAGAATATTGTATCTTTAAGGTCAGAAAACGAAAGAGATATGACAACGATTGAATTAAAGAAGCAGCTGATAAACAGGATTTCAGAAATTGATGACGAGTCCTTTTTGCAGGCAATAAAAACGATTCTGGATTCGAAAACACAATCGCAGGTTATTACTTTAACGAAAGCTCAACGTCAGGAAATTGACGAATCGAAGAAACAGATTGAGGAGGGTGAATTTATTGAACAGGATGAACTTGATCAAAAATTCAACCAATGGAAAAGCGCAAAATAATCTGGTCGCAACGAGCCACCATTAAGCTTTTCGAGATACTCGACTTCTACACCAACCGCAATAAAAGCAAGTCGTATTCCATCAAACTTTACAAAAGGTTCACCCAAGAACTAAACTTGCTCCTCAAACAGCCAGACCTGGGAAGAATAACAGATATAGAATCCGTTCGTGGTCTGATCATTGAAGAATTCATCTTATTTTATGAGATAACCGAAGATCGGATTATTGTGCATACAGTTTGGGATTGCCGCCAAAACCCGGAAGATCTGAGAATAAAATGATAATTGCAGCAAGATTAGTCAGGGTTTCACTCGAAATGAAGCCCTGACCAACAAGCACTGCATCTTACTCATTCCGTAGCGCCTGCACCAAATTTTGTTTGAAAGCCATTCGGATAGCAATTAAGCTGAATAGGGTTCCGCTCAGAATAACAAGGATGGAAATAGCAGGCAGCCAAATCCACAGTCCGGCATAAAGCGAAGAAAGCAAAGTAGGCAAACCACTCAGCACTGCTGGAATCAGGCCAATCAATACTGCTACTCGCATTAGGAAGAACTTTTCGCGCATCACCAAGCGCTGAATGCTGGCTTTGGAGAAGCCCAACGAAAGCAGCAAGGCATATTCGGGAATTTGCTCGAAAGTGATCCGGAAAATCAGGATGCCGAGCCCCAAGGTGCCAATGAGCAAACCCAGCGCACCCAGCATCAGGAAAATATTGAGGTAGGTATTTTCAACGGTGTAAAACGACAGCAAACGGTCGGTCGCGCGACTGATTTCGGGGCCATAATTGCGCATGCTACTCTGCAAATCGGATACCACCGAAGCGGTATCTTTCACGTCCACCAGAAACACATTCGAGCCGCTCACCGACGGAAATGCCCGGTTGAAATGCTCCTCCGAAATCAGCACATTGCCCTGAAAAATCGAGTTCGCCAGTCCGCCCACCAGTTTTAGCTTCAAATTCTGGCCGTCTTCGGTTTTGTAGTTCAGCGTATCGCCCACACTTTTCATCAATCCCCACTGAATCACCGTTTGGTCGGCAATCGCCGGAATCACCTCACCGGCCAGCGTTTTATTCAAAGTCGCCCACGGATGTTGTGCATCCAGTTCATCTGTTCGGGTGGCAAACGTAAATGCCCCCCGCTGATCGAAAGCCTCCGGATTGAAAGCCATCAGTCGCGGACGCGAAATCTTGTTCAGGTTCAGACAACTGGCATCGTCGCCCTGCTGCACCTGGAATTGCACCACCTGCGCGCTGTCGGGCAAGTTCAGGTCTTCCCTGCCCTGTGCGCCGTTCACATCAAACAGCACCGGCATCGTGGTTTCCACAAAATAATCGTATCCGCCCGTCCCCGACGACGGCAAATCGGCGTGAGCCGTCAAATCCTTGCGGTACAGTCCGGTGGAAACCACCATAAACACGCCCACCGAAAGGAAACTCACGATCATCACGTTGCGGCGGCGTTCCCCGGCTATGCGTTTCATCAGCAGGTTTTTCACCGAAAAATTCATCGCCTTTTCCTGAATCGCCAGTCGTTGCAGCGCGTAATCGAACAGCAAAATCAGTCCGGGCAAAAAGCCAAATCCAGCCGTAAAAAACATATCCGGATTAATCTCGCCGCTCCGGAAACCCATTCCGAACAGGATTGCCAAAGACAAAAGGATCAGGCTCAGGCCAAGGCGGAGCGACCATTTACCGGTTTTGTGCTTTTCTGATTTGGATTTCCGCTGCAAAGCAATCACCTCATTCTTCAGGAAACGGTTCAGGATCAGCCAAACCGCGACAACTGAAATAACAGCAATCGACAAACCGCCAATCAACAACGACATCGGTTGAATGGAAATATTGACAATGGACGTGCGCACGATATCCACCCAAATGGTATTGACCGCTTTAAGGATAAGGTTGTTGTAAAAAATGGCGAACGGCAGACCGAGCACAATTCCAAAAACTATGAGCAGGCTTGCCTCAGCGAGGTAAATTTTCCGAAGTTGTTTCAGAGAAAACCCAAGCGCGGTGAGCGTTCCGATTTCCTGACGCCGGAAATTCAGCGACAGCTTAAACAGCAGGAACGCCAGCAATACCGCGGCAAACAGCACAAAAAAACTCAGTCCGATGAAGAGTCCGCCAAAGTCGGTTCCGCCGGTAGCCGCCGCCATCCCGTCGCTTTTCACATTGGTCAGTTCAAAACCAACCTGCGCGGGAACCAATCCGGCCAGCAGTGCGGATTCCATTTCCGCTTTTTTCGATCCTTCCACGCGAATCGCGGTAGCTTCGCCAAAGCGGTTTTTCCACAATTTTTGGGCAGTTTCCAACGAAATATAGGCTTTGGGCGTGCCTTTGTGTTTGTTCCAATATTCCTCGTCATTCGGGCGAATTTTCTTTAAATCCACCGGCACACCGGTTTTCCAATCGCGGCAATTCCCGGCATCCGACAAGCCCGGAATCACCGGCGCCAGTTGCGGATCGGCTTTGGCTCCTTCCATCCTGAAAATGGAACTGATCACAAATGTGGTGTCTTTCTGAACCAGGCGGCGTAGCGGCCCCACCTCGAAATACGAAACCTTCACCGCATCGCCCACTTTGGCCTTTAAATCATTGGCCAGCCACTCGCTCACTGCCATTTGGTTTCCGGAGAGATTCTCGTCAGTCGACACAAAAGAATAAGGCGTTTGCTTGTCACCAACCGTAAAGTCATTCACGAAGTAACTGAAAATGGATTTCGAGCCAGGCAAATCTTTCGTGACAAACTGTTCGACTGCAGGTTCCACAAATACCCGATCTGAAATGAGTTCTGTGTAATTCAAAGATTGATTTTCGCGAATAGTCAGGTTCAAATCGGCCAACGACCAGCTTTCCTGAAGTGCTTTGGGCAAATCAATGTTGGGTTCAAGTCCCGCAAACAGCAGCACATTGGCTTTTTCCTGAAGACCCATCTGCTTGTTTAGTTCGTCGAGATTCAGGAAAACATTGCGCGGCGCCGATTGTATATTTTTCAGGTTGAAATTACCCAGCTCATCGGTTTTCAGGATTTTGGCAATGGTCACCTGGAACGAAACCGTCGCTTCCTTTTCGGAAACAAAAGGCGTATTGGCCGGAAAGGTGTTGAGTTTGTTGAGGCGCAGCAACAGTTGATCGCCCACTTTCAAATGTGCCAGCGAAGCCAGATTTTCATTGATGGCCACTTCATTTCCCTTCAGGTCAAACAGTTCGGGTTGAACCGAAAATTCGCCAAAAGCCTTGTCAATTCCCCAAACCGCCAATTGATTAATGCGCAATTCGCCACCGTTGATCACCCCAAAACCATTGGCGCGCAACACGGGAGCAACCTGTGCATGGGTTTTTGCCGCCATCTTTTCAGCCAGTTGTTGGCCAAACAAACGTTCTCCCGCCGTTATCACCTGCGAAGTTTTGCCCAGTCGTTGCACGGTAATTTGCTGCAAACTGTAGCGCACCGAATCGCCAATGATGAGCGCACCCACAAGAATAGCCGTGCTCAGCGCGATACCTAAAACGATGGTAAAATTCAGTTTCAGGTAGTGGCGGATGGTTCGGAGTATGTATTTGGTTAGCGACATAAACAATTAGACTTTAGATGATAGATATTAGACAAAGTCATTCCACGCAATTGTATTAGCTTTTCTTTCGCCGCTATGCGGCTTTTTTTCTTGCATTTTATCATTAACTACCATACTCTCACCGCTACGCGGTTTTCTCAAAACAAGGTGCATCGCACCGCAAGTATGGTAGAAAAGTCAAGTATTAAATATATAAAGCCGCATAGCGGCGACATATCTCTTATGAAATCTTCGGCTACAATTTTAAATTATTTTCACCATTTCATTCAATTGCATCACAGTTTTCCAGTTTCGGGTAGTGGCCGACGTTTTCAATTTCGACTCGAAGAAGGAATTGGTCAGCTTCGAGGTTCCATAACCAGCAGCACAAAAGATAAACACATCGCGCCCGATGATCTCGTACCGGTCTGGCAAATACTGAAAGGTTTTGATTTTCTCCAGCAATTCGGGCGACGGCAATTCTTTCAGGCAAGTCAGATGCAAACGCTCAATGTCCACATTTTCCTCCTTCAGAAATGGATTTTGTGCAATCGACGCTGCCCACTCTTCGGAAGTTCTGATCAGCACCGGAATCTCGAACCCAAATGCCTCCGAAAACGCTTTTTGCAAGCGGATTTCCAATTCCGAAATCGGTTCTGGATTGAGTAGTTCAAAAACCAGGTTTCCGCTCTGAATATAGGTCTGCACATTTTTCAAACCCAAGCTTTCGCACAACTTCCTGAGGTCGGCCATCGGAACTTTCCGGCCCGAACCCACATTGATTCCGCGAAGAATAGCGATGTAACGCATGATGTGGAAATTTGAGGATTTGAAAATTTGAAAATTAATCTCTTTCTATTGTGCTCTATGTGCCTATGTGTTTCAAATTCATTAATCGACCAGACGACCATTATCGAGCCGATAGATCCGATCCATTTTTTTAGCCACGTCCAACGAGTGAGTCACCACCACCAGCGCGACACCTTCCTCCTTGTTGAGTTCAATCAGCAAATCGGTGAGGTTGCCCGACGATTTTTGGTCGAGCGCACCGGTGGGTTCGTCGGCCAGCAACAGCGCCGGTCGATTGATCAAGGCACGAACCACAGCCGTGCGCTGGCATTCGCCACCCGAAAGTTCCGACGGTTTTTGACTAACCACACCGCTCAATCCAACCCGTTCAATCAGGCGTTTGGCGCGTTCTTCAGTTTCTTTACCCTGAAGGGCGGGATCGGTTAGCGTTGGCAAAAGCACATTTTCCCAAAGCGAAAGCTGCGGCAACAGGTGGTGCATCTGGAATACAAAACCAATTTTTCGGTTACGAAATTGCGCCAGTTGGTTGTCGTTCATGGCAGAAAGATTCTGCCCGTCGAAAATCATTTTGCCGTCATCCGGGCGATCCAGTGTTCCAATCAGATTCAGCAGAGTCGTTTTTCCTGAACCCGACGGACCAACAATGGCCACACGCTCACCTGCATTGATTTCCAGATTGAGTTGGTTCAAAATCATCCGGTCTTTGGAATAGGATTTCGATATATTTTCGAGTTTTAAAAGCATACTTTAATCGTTAAGAAAATGCCTCTTTCTTTTAATTTTCTAATTTACTATTTTCTGCGGCAATAAGAGGAGTATACCATTGCCACATCTCCCTTAATGTTTCAAATTTTGGTGGAACATGTTCTTCATAAAATCTCCCTTCAATGAATCTTGCATTGAATACTTCTCCCGTACGTCTGGGGAATAGTGAAATACTAGATTCAAAAAAATCTCTATAAATTTCATAATGGGTCTCAAAAATAAAGTCATCCCAAGTTTTAATTAGCTCATCTCTGGCCTCCGTGTTAATAATTTCAATTCGTGTAAACTCATGTTCAATTTTTGTAATACCCCAAGCTTCTTTCATTATTCTAATTGCTTCTATGTCTGTTTTGGGCGCTCTATATCCAAAAATTGTAACAATTGATGGATTATTCCCTAAGAAATGGGAAAGTAGGTTCCATTGATCTTCAATAAAGGCACCATCAGTATAGTTCTTGTTTCCAATCGGATAGAGAAGTCTTGTCGGCTCAAATATCTTGCCCGTTTGCAAACCTAGACGGCCAGTAGGACCAAAGGTCATTGATTCTTTAGAAATACCAATGGCAACATTACCATGTAAAAAAGCGAGTTGCGGTAAGTCTTTTGTAAATTTTAAGTTCCTCTCATAGGCTTGCCACAAAAAAGGATCCCAGTTAAATGTGGCAATCATATCTTTGTTTCGCAATGATAGCACCAAATAATCATAAATTGTTGGACTATCTGATATTTCTAATTTCTTAAAATAGTCATAAATCTTTCTCTCTATTTCATCTAATCTGGGTGAATTTCCTTCAGTTTCATATAATCGCGAAAATAGTTCTTCAAAACCTTCAGTCTTAAAATCGACTGAAATATCCTTTATCTCATTTGACAAATCAATGACATCAGGCAATTCATTCATTAAAGGAATTTTCTTTTGATTTTTTTCTGGCCTATCCAAACATGCAGCCTTGCTTGCACCTGCACCTAAAATAACAACGTGCCTAAATCCCTTTCTTACAGTTTCTATTTGATCTGCTATAGTAAATTCAATATCATTCATTTCTCTGTAAATCGCTATCTTTTACATTGCAAATATCTGGTTTATGTTTTCAATGTGTTTTCATACACCGACACCATCTTTTTGGCCTGGGCATGAATGTCGAAATGCGCTTTCACGCCATCAATTCCGGCATCGCTTAATTGCTGCAACCGGGCATCATCAAAAATAAGTTCTTTCAGGCTTTCAGCCAGAATTTCTGGCTGGTTTTCTCCATAAATCACACCTCCGCCACAGGATTCAATCACTTCGGGGAAAGCGCCCAGGGCAGGCTGAACCATTGGCACGCCGGAAGCCATCGCTTCGAGCATATACAAGCCAAAAGCCTCGCCATTCAACACCGGCACCGAAACCAATCGTACCGAATCGAAGAATTTTTGCCGGTCGTCGCCTTCAAATTCATCCACCCAAAACACATCAGTTTCGAGTTTTGCTTTGGCAATTTTTTTCTTTTGTTCTTTGATAAAAGTATGGTCATCTCCCGTTTTTCCGCCGGTAATTTTCAATTGAACCGATGAATATTTGGGGTCTTTCCGAAGCAAAATAAACGCTTCGACCAGTATCGCCAAGCCGTTTTCGTCGCAGGCTCTGGACAGATAGCCAATCATCGGGCCTTTTTCAGCAACTGGTTTCGAGGTATAATCAGATAAATCAACGCCTAAATGAACGGTTGTCATTTTTTCAGCCGGAATAGTCATCCGGTCGTGAATTTCTTTAGCAAAATAGTCGCTCACCGAAATGAACTTATCGACATAGTTTCCGCGCTCGCTCATCAAATCCCACACTTTTTGCCGGTATTGATCGTCCATCGCATCCACCCAAACGTCCTCGTCCTGAAGCGAGCAAACTACTTTAGCTTTTACCCGCTCCTTAATCCGGTGCGCCAATCCGAGTAGCAAGGCATTCGACAGGTGCACCACATCGGGTTTCGCCTCATTAGCCAGCCAATCAACCAGTCGCTCCAGTTCTTCTTTTTGATTGCCGTCTTCACCCAGCAACATCGAAATGGTCATTTCTTCCAGGCCTTTCGCACGGGTTGATCCGGCTTTTCGGGCAGCCATTTCGAGCACACTTTTCGAGTCGAGCGCATTTTCTACAAAGGCAGGCATGTGCCGGAAAATCGGGAATTGCTGTTTCAGGTAAAGGTTGACGGCACCGTAGAAAACAGGCACCTCATCCAAATCGTGGGCATCGTCGAAAATGGGCAGGTACAACGGCACTTTGATGACCTGATGGCCCAAATCTTTCAGCGCGCGAATATATTTGCTGTCGCGCATGCAATTTCCGCAGTAGAAACTACCGCCCGACCCCGGAATGATGTGTGCGATTTTCATCTGTCTATAATTTGTTTTTAATTGTCAGATGAAACTCGCCATTGTAGTCATTCTCCTGTTTGTGAGGCAATCTCTCATGGCTCGTTTCATTTGCTATAATTCGTATTCCAATCCTAAAGTCAATCGAAGTCCGCTCCAATCAGGATTTTTTACGATTTTAATGTCGCTGTTTGCTTCATATTTACATTTCTTAATCAAATCAATCGAATATCCAGCCGATCCGACCAACGAAAGATTATCAAAAATTTTATAGTTTACAGCAAACGAAGGCAATGCATACCAACTAAAGCCCTTTAAATTATCAATTTGGTTTTCGGATTCTTCTCCAATTTTCAATTTTGAATCCATTTTCCATTTGGTAAAACCAACTCCTGAATTTACCTGAAATTGGAAGCTAAACCGATCAATTTCAGCAACCACATATCCCATCTTTAAACCAACGGTATGAGAATGCAAATACTGATCGAACGAATAAACTCCGGAATAATCTTTTTGACCCAAACGCGATCCGGTATAATAATAGCGATATTCTGGACCTAACCAAAATCGATTAAATAATTGATATTGAGTGTAACCTCCAAAATTAAAATTCGGTTCAAACTCGTCGACGATTTTTGCATCAAAAGGCAATTGATCCATAACAGTCTGATTTAAAGATTTCAAATCACTCTGACTAAACGTCCCAAAACCTCCGGTAATACCAAATCGAAGTTTTGATATTGTTTCCTGACCCTCGGCTAAAACTGAATTCAGGATAAATAAAATAAGTAATATCTTTTTCATTGTTTGTGTCCTTGATAGGTTGATTACTGAAGAATGTAATCATCAATTTTTATTGATCTTCCATTACCTGAATATACTGTTCCATTCGAAAACAAGAATTGCTCCTGTCCTACAAACTGTACAATTTTAGATTGCTTGCCAGTCTTAACATCCAGCAGGTATGAATATTCCTGAGTTGGGAAAAATTGATACTGAGCAACAACGCGACTGTTCTCATAGTCATATGCCACAGGAATAAAAAAATCCGGAATTTTTACAGAATTTTCAACAACAAATGTTTGTGGATTTATTATATCGACACTGTAATTATACATTCCTCCATAGTTCAAATAGATGATTTTACCGTCAACAGGAGAATACGAAAAGGTAGCTTCATAGCTTGAGTTGCTCAGAGCTAATTCATTAACTTTATCCAAGCCATTTGGTCCGAAAGAATAAGCAACCAGCAAGCTTTTCTGTTCCATGTAATTTGTTAACCGAATGCTAAGGGTCTTCCCATCAGGAGAAAAATTCGCCTGCATCGGAACGAGCGGACTTTCGAATTTTGGTCCAGAGATCTTTGCTCCCGTTTTAAAATCATAAATCTGTAGATTATTGTAAATGTCAATTGCAGCAACTTTCCCATCATCCGAAATCGAAATCACATTCCAATTCGGATTGAAACGATCCATTGACCCAATATCCATCTTATTCAACAAAGACCAATCATTGCTTCGCCGGACAAAAAACTCCTGATTTTGAAAATATCCGAAAAGAGAACCGCTGATCGAACTGAGCATGAACCGCTGATATACTTTTTCTATGGGCGTTATTGAAAAAGAATTGGAAATTTGGCCCGTTGAATAATTGTATTTCGAAAACTTTCCGTTGTTGTACAAAAGCAGAGAGTTTGTTCCATAAATTAAAAAACCTCGTTCAAACGAAGGAATCGAATCGCCAAGAGCAAAATTGGTGAGCCCGCCTTTAACATCGTAAGTATAATATCCATCATAACCTTTGGGGATATATCTGAGTTGCATTCCGTAATTACCACCAAAGCCAATTTTAGTACTAAACGGAATAGTCGTTTGAGCCAAATCAGAAACCTCATGCTCTTCGGGGTAACCAAATGTAGGCACACTTGTCTTAAGGAAACAGGATTTCACATTTCGCGGATATTTCGAAGGATTCCAGATTACATCAACGGTTCTATCCGGTTTGACTGTCACCTTCGGGTTCTTTATTTCTTCAACAAACGATCGGGAATCCATAGCAAAACCATCCATATAGGCCATTAAGCTATAGGTTACATAATCTCCTTCGATATAAGTATTGTCAACAAAAGTAGTTAAGTAAGGATCTGTCGTATTTACTAACTCCTTACTGTAGCCAAGTATTAATGATGAGCGACCAACCGTATATCGCTGAAAATCGGCATAATCGTATTTATACCATGAAAGCTTAATTCCTTCAGGAACAACCTGCAGACTTGTAAATTTAACTTGATTTTTGGCTTCTTTATTTACAAGGACAGGCCATTTCAGCTCATAAACATACTGTTCTGCTCCTACTTTATCAGCAATACTTCCTGAATTCGTTGCTGTATTCGTCCTGATTTTAAGTATGTGTAACCCATCAGTTAGCTTTGATGCCTGGATAGTTGTACTGTAAGATCCCTGAATCCCAGTGAATGGATTTCCCATATCAACATCATCCATAAAAAATTTCAGGTCGTATATGGCATGAGAACCCGTATTAACAGAATAGGTCACATAAACGGTTGTGCTTAGTTTTATCGTATCCACTTCAGGTGTCAGATTAATTGAGATGGAAGGCGGTTCTTTTGGCTCTTGAATTTCAGTTAATGGAATTTCGGAAGGAGAATACTCACAAGAAGTCAGAGCAAAAATTAAAATAAATAAAAGACAAACAACATTTAATATTTTTTTCATGGCTTAAGGTTAACTGCAATAATAAGCCAATATAAACAATAATCTCTTTATAGAATATATGATTTACAATAATTTTATCCAAAAACATAAATCCGCCCATCGCCGGCGCCAACCACAATTTTGCCTGAAACAACTGCCGGACTGCCCACAATTGGACTTCCCAGCTCGTATTTCCAAAGCTCGGCTCCAGTTTTCAGGTCGTGGATGTAAAGCATTCCGTCCATGGTTCCGGTAATCACTTTTCCTGAAGCAATCACGGATGACGACTCTACCCTGTTTGCTGTTTTTACCTTCCAAATCAGCTTGCCCGAAGTTTTGTCAAAGCAATAAATAAATTTATCCTGATTGCCAATCACCACGTAGTTTCCGCTCAATGCCGGTGATGCAATAAATGGCAAAGTCTTATCTTTTTCGTGGTATTTCCAGGCCACTTTGCCTGTTTCCAAATCGATGCAAAAAAACTTGGCTTCGTAATCGCCAACATAGGCAAATTTACCATCAATCACCGGCGACGAAGCAATATACGTTTCCAACTGTATCTTTTTAAACACCTTGCCTGTTTCGATGTTCACCAGGTGCAAAAATCCGTCGCAACCACCAAACACGGCGTATTTTCCGTACAAAGCCGGAGCTCCGTTGATGTAATTATCCGATTCGTAGCGCCAGATGCTGTCGCCTTTGTCGAAACCAAAACAGTGCAGATTATAGTCGTAACTTCCCACAAACAGACGGATTTTTCCGGCGACTTTCAGCCAGTTGGCCGAACCCATGATTTGACCATCAGTTTTATACTTCCAGATTTGCTTGCCGTTTTTTTCATCCAGTTTGTAAAATAGTCCGTCGAGCTGACCGAACAACACAGACCCATTCATCACCAATGCAGGAGCCTCGATTGAATTTCCGGAGGCAAATTTCCATTTCAGTTTACCGTCGAAACCAATGGCATACATCGTTCCGTCAGTCGATCCGCAGTAAATAGTTTGCCCGTCAACCACCGGCGAGGCTTTAATATCGTCGCCCGTCTGGAAGGAAGTCAACAGTTTGGGTTTATCAGGAACAGAGGCGCTTGTGGTACCTGTCAATTGTTGGTTACCACGAAAAATAGACCAGCTCTGGCCATTAACTTTTTTCCCACAAAACAGAACTCCAATAAGAATTATAATCGATACTAATCGCATGTTTATTTTTTCAATTTAATGAACCACTTCCACATTCCCGGTCCTTTTCAGGAAACCCCAGGAAGCCAACTCTCCTTTTATTGCGCGCATATAACCTTTTACCAAAACATACCACAGCAACTGGCGGTAAATAATTCGCTGCAAGAATAAATTAACCGCCTCGCGCAGTGTAAATCGCTCTCCGTCGAATTTAAAAGCCAGGTAAGAGATACACATGTCCAGGAAATAGTATCCAAAATACAGGATGGCGATTATTCCACCCTTCGGCATAAACAACGAGAAAATCAGTGTTATATCAACGAGCGGAGACAACAGCGGCAGTACAAGCTGGAAGATCAGAATGTTGGGTAGCACTACCCATCCCAGGTTCGGATTCCGGCGAACAAACAAATTTCCGCGGTGTTTCCAGAACGATTGCATGATGCCAAACGTCCAGCGAAAACG
>Ga0209098_1003716_pt1 | contig 12352 bp, 7 predicted proteins | sample AD_JPNHW1_MetaG_FD_184429 | JGI IMG/M metagenome (GOLD analysis project Ga0209098, IMG submission 184429) | Active sludge microbial communities of municipal wastewater-treating anaerobic digesters from Japan - AD_JPNHW1_MetaG (SPAdes) (version 2) | ecosystem: Engineered > Bioreactor > Anaerobic >... | reverse complement strand
GAGAAGATTCTCCAAGTGCTCACAGTGCTCAACCCGGATATGGAGGTTTGCCTATAACATTGATCTTTACCGAGAAATTTTTCGAAGTTACAGATGTATTGGTTGGTGACGATGGACAAACTCAAGTACGTGTACAAACAGAACCTTACCAAGCAGGAAACAACTGGGTATATTCTGTAGTTAACGTTAATCCTAATAAAACCGCTTTCATTGATGCTGAATTATTGAAAGTTGGAGCGCGTTGGTCAAAAGACTGGTCAGCAGTAGAAGAATACTCTAATAAAGGTGGTGGACACGGATATTCAACCCCTTATAAATTAAGAAATCATCTTACTACTTTACGTAAAACATATAAAGTAACTCGTGAAGCAGCTAAAGCTGTAATGATTATCGAATTATTCTCGCCTGATGGTTCTCAATCAACTAAACTTTGGACCAAACTTGCTGAATGGACAGCTATGGCACAATGGTATCGTGAAATCGACCGTTCATTCATCTACTCTCAATATAACAAAGATGCTAAAGGTGAAATAACTTTACAAGGCGAAAACAAACGTCCGGTATATATCGGAGCAGGTTTCCGTGAACAAATTTCTCCTGCAAATATTCGTTACTATACAAAACTTACTTATGAAATTTTAGATGAATTCTTACTAGATTTATCTTATGCAGCTTCTAAATGGGGAGGTAATCATAAGTTTGTGGCTCTTACCGGTAAAATGGGTATGAGAGAATTTGATAATGCTATTAAAAATCATGCAAGAGGTAATAACATTACAGTAACTACTGCAGGTACTTTCGTTACCGGTAAAGGGGACGAACTTGGATTTACAGGTTACTTTAAAACAGTCACTTTCTTAAATGGTGTTGAACTTACTGTAAAAGAATTTGCTCCTTACGATGATATTACTCGTAATAGAAAATTACACCCGATTACTCAAAAACCTGTAGAATCATATCGTTTCACTATCTTAAACTTCGGTAGAAAAGATGGTAAAAATAATATTCAAAAGGTAGCTATGAAGGATTCTGAAATGTCAATGTGGCACGTTGCAGGTTCAACAGATCCTTACGGTGGAGTAGCTAATTCAATCAATACACAACGTTCAAGCGGTATTGATGGATACGAAGTTCACTTCTTAGCTCAAGTAGGTATTCGTGTACAAGACCCAACATCATGTGGAGAATTAATTCTACGTGTTAACTAGAATAAACTGGAGAGGAGGTAGGGACACCTTCTCTCCTTTATAAATATAAAGGATAGGAACTTTAAAGAAGAATGATATGATAGTAAATGTTAAAAGATTAGAAAGAAACAAAACTTGGGGAATTATTGACCGTAAAACCGGTAGATTCAGGGACAAGTATGAAAATTGTAATGATAAATTTGTACCTGCATTAGATCATGTGACAGGTATGTTAAGAACAGGTTTAAATAAAGAACTTGAAAAGAAGTTTGAAAAAGATTTAGCATTGGAAGAAGATAGTTTAGCAGCTTCTAAACCATTTTGGGAAAACTTTTCAATAATTATTCCGGAAGAAGGATTGACTTTGAATACACATAATCCGATGGACAACTTAAAGTATTATGTGTTAAAAGCAGATCCTGAAGTTGCTACTTCACCAGAAGAAGCAGCTACTAATTCTAAAGCTCAATATGTAATGTATACTGACGGAGCTGCAGCTAAGAATAAAAATAGTAAAAGAGAAATTATCGCTAATGCTTATGCTAAATTTGCAGTGCTTACAAATACTGAAGTAGTTGATGCTTTGTATATGTTTGGAAAAGAAGCAGATGATACAGACTTAGAAATCTGTAAAAATACTTTAGGAGAACTTCTTGAAAAAGATCCTGAAAAATTCCTAGACGTATTAGGAGATGAAAAATTCAAAGATAAAGTTTGGATTATAAAAACTATACGAGCAGGAATTATAAGAAAAGGAGTAATAGGTACAGGCTTTAATATGCCGCTTTATTTTGGAGATATTTATTTAGGTAAAGGTTTAGACGAGGCGATAGACTTCTTGTTAGATAAAGAAAACCAAAATGTATTTATTGGATTAAAAAAAGCATATGAAGCTTATAAAAAAGAAAAAAATTAGGATATGACAATAGAAGAAATGCATAATGAGTTTGATATTACTTTAGATAAAATATCTTCATCTTCCTATCAGGAATTAGAACCTTGGGAAAAAGATTTTTATCTAAACGAGGCACAAATGCGTATAATCAAACAACGTTATAGCGGAAAGAATACATATCGAAAAGGATTTGAAGAAAATCAAAAACGTATAGATGACCTAAAGAACCTAGTAATATCTAGGTTCTGTAAGGTTACTAAAGTTAATGATTCCGCAAATCCTCAATGGGGGGCGATATCAACTGAAAACACATATCGAGTAGACTTGTCTACAATGTATGCTTTCGAAGTTGATTGGAATACTTCTGTGACACCGAGAGTGTCCATTCCTAGAGACGAACCTGTATATGCAGATTTGAATGATGAATGGGAAGTAGGGGTCCCTAATAGAAATAAAGCTACTAACGAAGAATATATGTTCTTTGTGCAGGCTACAGCAAATGTTGGAAATTCTTGCGGAGATAAATATCAATTCGTAAGACTTATACAACAAAATAACTTTGAAATTATATTAAAGGATCCGTTTAATAAACCAAGAACTGATTATCCTGTAATGTATTTTGAAGAAGGAGATATATATATTTGTGCAGGAGATGGAAAAGTTAATGATTTTCTTCTTACCTTTATCAAGTTTCCGAAACAAATGAATTTAGGAACATATTCTGATAGTGACTCTCAAGGATGTGAACTTAGTGAACATATGCATAAAGAAATAGTTCAAGCTGCTGCTTCTATAGCTTTAGAAAATTTAGGTTCTCAAAGAACACAGTCTCAAGTAATACTAAACGAAAATAAATCTGAATAATGAAAAAGTAAATAAGTTAATAATCAATAAAATCTACAACTATGTACAAAAAAGTAAATAGAGTATTCGTAGGATCTGGTGCAAACACTGGTAGCGGTACTTTACAGACAATCAAAAAAGGAGACTTACTTTTGGTCGATGAATCAGGTAATGTACTTGCAAATGCTAGTGCATCAAAAGTAATTCCAAAATATGCGAAGGTTTATATCGCAATGGGTATCGCCGATGGCGAAGCGGTTCTTTCTTCTCCTATCCAAGGCAACACTGTCTCGAACTATGTGAAACATAACTACGTTGCACCTGTTCAGGCAGTGAGGCTGATAGGACCGGATATCGAAGCGACTGCCGATACTCAGTATCATCTTCGTATCTTAATTAAAGATCAAAATCGTATCTTTGGTGAAAAACCAACGCTAATCGACTTCTTCTCTATCGCTAACGGTTCTCAAGAAGATTTAGCGCTTGATTTTATGAAGCAATTCTATACAAAGAATTTTGGGCATAACTTCCAAGGTACTTTATTGCAATTAGATCGTACTAACGATGGTACAGTTACTACCTTTACTACAGGTATAGACATTACAGTAACAAAAGGTTCAACTCTTGCAACTTTTGCTAATGCTCACGGTCTAACTGCAGGTAATCCTATACGTATCCAAGGTATAGATTATGTTGTAGCTACAGTTCCTTCAACAACAAGTATTACACTTGATATTGCATACACAGGAGTATCTGAAACAATCTCAGCAGGCGATGCAAACACAGGTACAGTAGCTACTATCACTAATTGGGGACTTATGTTAACAGGACTTCCACAAACTTCACGTTTGTCTCGTGCAGCTAATGAACCTATTGATGAATATGAATGGGTTGTATTTGAAGCTTCTTTTAGTTCTGTAGATACAGTATTTACAGCGGATGTAACTAAAACACAAGCTAATCCCGGAAATGGATATTGGAAACAAGTAGCACAAGCAGAACACAACGCTAAAGGTTATTTAGGAGATATGTCTCGTAGACGTTATTTCGACATTCGTATTGATAATAATGTAGATCCTACTAAAACGTATGGTTCTATTGTAATCACTCATGCTGAAATAATGAATGGAGATTTCCAAGATACTTATCGTGCACCTTTACAAACTGAAATTTATATACCTTCTAGTACAACTCAAGGTACAGTAGGTTCAAATCCAACAACTACTTCAACTAACTTTATTGATGTGTTGAATGGATACTTGTCAATCGCAGTAGGGTTCCCCGCTCTTACAACATTGACATAGTCACCGTTTAAAAGTTAATTACAAAAAGGAACTAGAAATAGTTCCTTTTTTTATATAATTTTATTTATATTTACAAAAAAATTATTTTTATGTTACAATCTGAGATAATATATAATATAAAGAACTTACTAGCCGGAGGTATTTTATCGGATGATCTTGATTTATCAATTTCTCAAATGGCTTTTATAGTAGATTATTATAGAGCAAGATTAGTAAAACAAGATCAAGATAAAGGAAGATTTAATACAGAATTATATATTCAAAACTTAGGAAAAGTACAATTAATACAAGCAGACAAAAATGAATGTAGTTATTGTGATGGTTCAAAAGATATTTGTATATTAAGGACTAAAAATAAAATTCCAAAACCACTAGAGACGTTCCAAAAAATAAATATTACCTATGTGGGCTTATTAAATGGAAAATCATTTCAAAGATATAATGTAAATGCTGTACAATGGAAATATGCTGAAAAATGGACAAGAAAAGAACCAATATGGTATTACCAAAATGGTTATTTATATATTGTAAATCCTCCTACAGTAATGTTAGAATGGATAAATATTCAAGGTATATTTGAAAAACCATTAGAAGCTATTAAATTTAGAACCTGTGATTGCAATTTGAATAATGAAACTTGTTTTGAAACATATGATTTTGAATACCCTATGCCTCAACATTATGTTGATACATTGGTGAAACTTATATTACAAACTGAATTAAAAACCTTATTAGCATTAGCTCCTGACACAAGTAATAATAGCATGAGTCAAGTAGCAGATGCTCATGATAATCAACCCCAGTAATTATGCCTACAGTAAAAAAAGGATATAGTTTAATGCAAGCATACACATTCTATAGGACAAAGTATGAAAATGACAAAAATAAAGTCTTAAAGAAAATGTATATAGATATATGCCAAGACTTTAACAAGATGTTAATGGAGGAAGCTATGAATAAACCTTCTGGAGTTAAACTACCTTTTAGTATGGGTACGATTTGGGTAAAGAAATTTAAAATAAGTTGGAAAAATCCTCCTATAGATTTGGCAGAAAGTAAAAGATTAAAAAAGAAAGTATATCATATAAATCATGAAACAGACGAATGGTGTTGTAGATGGAAATGGTCTAAGAGAAATAATCTTATAACTAATTTAATATACTATTCTTTTACTCCATCAAGAAAAAATGCGAGAACATTATCTAAGCATTTTAGACAGGATAATAATCATAGAAAGTATTTCACATTTCAAACGATTTAACAATGATTTATAAATTAGATTCTATAGATAGAGTAATAGCTCGAATCGTAAAAGATTTAGGTTTAGGTATAGATGAAGTTCCTTATCAGGATTTTGTCGAATGGATAGCTGATGGACTTGAACATATTGGTTCATATTATCAGTTTCAAGAAAAAGAATGTAACATAATCATAGATGAATATGAAGGAATGTTGCCTTGTGATTTTTATAAATCTATTAGACTTTTAAATAGATGGGAAATTCCAACTCCTAGTTCAGGAGGATTTTATGGAGGAAGTTTAGCTTTAGCTCTACAAAAACTAGGCATAGATTGGAGTAAAATACCTGCTTATGATAAATTTCATATAATAGATGTAGCAGGATTATCTAGTAATGAGGAGGTAAATACTGGAATAAGTAATCTATCTTTTAATAATAATTTAATAGGAGATGTACAAGCTAACAAATTTACAGATGTTGATTATAATATCAATTTTAATAAAGTTACTACTTCTTTTAGATACGGTATTTTAAGTCTTCAATACTTAGCTATGCCTGTAGATGAGAGAGGATTTCCTATGGTTCCTGATGATGTTTCTTTTAGAGACGCTTTATTTTGGAAAGTTGCTATGCAATTATGTATGAGAAATCCTACATTATTAGCAAATCCTACATTACAAAAATTTGATTATTGTCAAGCTATGTGGTATAGATACTGTGGACAAGCAAGAGCCAATGCAAATATGCCTGATTTAGAAGGATTGATTAGAATTAAAAACAACTGGTTAAGATTAGTAAATAATCCTGATTTTGATTTACAATTATTTGGACCTTCAGGAAAACAAGATAGTATAAAATTAGATAAATAATGGGAGAAAAAATCGACATAAATAGATTTACAGGAGGAATGAATCAAGATTTCAACCCTATATCTCAACCGGATCAGTCTGTTAGATATATGTTGAATTTTGTACCTTTGTCTAAAGATGGTAATATAGCCTCCGCTATAAATGAAAACGGAACTGTTTTGCTTGATAATGTAATATTTCCGGCAGGATTTAATGTTATCGGATATACTATATTATATGATGAAATAATAGTAGTCCTTGCACATGAAGCAGGGTATTCTCAAGTAGGAATCATAAAACAAAATGGAGTAGGTGATGGTTATGTTCCCATAGCTCCATATGATTCTGCATTAGATACTGTTCCTGAAAACAACTCAGAATTAGGATTTGACTTAAATTATCCAGTAGATTGTATTGCTAGAAAATTAATAAATGGTAGTAGAAGATTATATTTTACAGATAATTATAATCCTTTTGGGTTTATAGATTTGGACAATCCTCCGAAAGTAGGTAATGTTAAAGATTCTATAGGATTAGTTGCAACGCAATCATTTCCTTTAATTTCAATATCAGAAATTAAAGAAAATTCTGCAAGTACTATAAGACCCGGAATAGTTCAATTTATTACCCGCTATGTAACAGATGGCGGAGGATATACTGATTTCGGAATTCCTTGTGATCCTATTCCTATGGTAATTCCAAATAAAGGAGTAGGGGTAAATAATTATCATGGTAATTTTTATGAAGAAGGAATTGTTCCAAAAAATATAATATTAAAACTAGAAAATGTAGATATTAAATATAAAGAATTAGAAATAATATCTATTTATTATCAAGGTTCACAATCTGTATTTGGTGCTACTATTTGTGGTAGAATCCCTATTACATCAGAGTCATTAGTATTTACTTATACAGGACCTAATACTGAAGAATCTATTAATTTGACAAGAGAACAGTTACGAAAACTCCCTATTACTTATAATAGAGCTAAATGTATAGAACAAAAAAATAATACTTTATTTTTATCCAATTTATCATCAAGATCTTCGTTTGATTCAGATTTACAAAAAGTAGCAAATAACATAAAAGTTTCCTATCAAATTGAAGAACATATATTTAACGGAAGAGGTGACAATTACATTTCTGAAAATACTGGATTTACAATGTTAGGGAATCCTTATAGAATTCCTTTGAGTACAAGTTCTGGAAAATTTGCCTACGGAATAGGTATAAATATGAATAAAAACGTAGATCCTACAACAGGAAATGACGTAAATAATTATACCGTTAAAACATTAGGAAATAATGCCATTGCAAAAATAACAATTACTGAAGATTTGGCTCATAAAATACAAGCCGGAGATACTATAAAAATTACAAGTTATGATTCTACAGAGTATACCTTTACATTTATTACAGGAATTCCGGTTGTAGGTTCGTATGATGTACAAATAGGAACTACACAGACTGAAACAGTATTCAATTTACTAGATTCTATAAAATATAAATCAATAAAATATGGAAAATCAGAAGTTCCTTTTTATGCAATAAGAGGTTCTCATACTGTAATAGGAGATACTAAAACTACAGATATTATTTTTGCATGGGCAGATAGAAATATTTTGGCTAACGACAGTTATATAACTTCAACTTCTATAGATTCTACTATTACTAATGGAGATTTTTATGGAGCTAATACAGCAGTTTCAACTATGGCTTTATCGTCAGTTGTTGTTGATGAAAATACAATTTCTTTAGGAATACCTGAATATAGATTCATAATACAAGATATAGACTCTATCTCTATAACAAGTCCTATATCTGATGAAACCCTTGTAGAATCTTATTATACAGGAGCATCTTATAAAATAATACGAGCTTCAAGTTATAATAGTTCTTCAGCAGAATCTGATTTTACAGATTATATAAATGAGAATATAGATTTCGAGAAAAAGTCATATAGAAGAGGAGAAGTATATTCTTTAGGGTTCTTTTTATTATTTAAAGATGGAACAACAAGTTATACATATCATATTCCCGGAAATAAAGAGTATGGACTACAATTAGGAAAAAATGAATCTACAGAGTGGGATGATTATTTCAGTACAATTTCTCCTATATCATCTAAAACTGTAGGAACATATGTATCAGATCAACAATATCCTCAAGGACAGAATTATCCGGGAAATTTAGATGGAGATGATAAAGATTCTAAAGGGGTTACAGGATTATTTAGAAACATACGTCATCATTATATGCCCGAATTGATAAATGAACCCCACTTTTATCAAAGAGAAGGAGTTACATATATCAGAATGTTGGGATTAAATTTTAATTTAGTTACAGATTTCCCTGAAGCTATTAAAAACGATATTGCAGAAGTAGTGTTTGTACGAGAACGACGTACAGAAAATAATAAAAGTATAGTAGCGCAAGGATGTATAAATAGATGTGTTATTTCTGCAGATAAATTTACGAATAATGGTGAAGTAGATGGAGAATTATTAACAAACGGATATAAAGGAGAAGATATACTAGATGGATATTTTGCTACTGAAATGCCTTTCTTTAATAACTTGGAAAAGATTGAATATACAGGAGATTTCTTTAGTGTTTCTGGAGCACATACAAATTCAGGAATTGCATATCCCGGATTTGATACAGAATATCATGAACAACATCCTCCTGAAGAAGGTGCTACTTATGCTAATGGCTGGAAACATGCTACAGATATTTTAAACAATAGAGGGTTTTTTCATTCTCCGGAAACTAATTTATTAACAGGATTTAAACCAGATTCCGCAACTTTATTAGAGCAAACTATAAAACCGGTTATGAAATTAACTGGTAATTTTAAAAGAATAAATTTTGATCACGATATATGGAGACGTGAATCTACCCCAACAAAAGGAATTGATTATTTAAAATACTATATGTATGCTGACTATTATCAAGATTATAATTCTTTTTCAATAGAAACTCTTCCTTCAGATGCGTTAACTATTAATAAAGCAAGGTATGCTCAAGCTAATAAATTAAGAATAGCAGCTTTGGAAGATTCAAATTTAGGACTTAAAACTTGTACTCGTTGGACACAAGGAGGGTTAGAACTTGCTTTAGATAACAATCTACCTGAACAAGGAGGAAGTAAATTTAAAATAGTAAATGATGCTGATTTATTAATGGCTGGAGGATTAGGACCTTCAGGATATAGTCATTCAGGTAGTATTGAATTTATTAATGGAGGAGATGCTGTTTCAGGTACTTTAAATAACTATTTATACAATATTGTTAAAAATATTTCAAACCAATATGGAAACATAGGAGGTAAAGAATATATTCCTATTAGTAGAAATTTATACTCTGAACAAACTACTTTTAATAGCATTTTTGGAGGAGATACTTTTATAACTAAATATTCTGTAAATACAGGAAATCTTATAAATTATTTTCCGTTTGACAGAAAAGGAGGGGCTGCTACTAATAGACCTTTTCTATGTTCTTCTCACGAAGAAAGAGGATATGGAAATATAGATAGAATAACTATAGGAGGAGAAGGAGAGGGGAATACCCCCGGAAAAGCTTGTGGTTGGGATTTTAGATCTTGTTTCTATTTCTTTGTTGAGTCTGAAATAAATACATATTATCGTCATAAACCAATAACACCTACAGAATATCCTACTGGAGGAGATCCTATTACTGATGAAAAACAGGATTATTTTCCAAATACTTTAGATTTAGGAACTATGCTGATGAATTTCTTTCCTTATTTAGGAGAAATTAATGCATATAACACTCAGTATTCTTATGAAAATAATGTCAGAACGTTCTTTACAAAGGATTCTACAACACAAGTGATAAATAAGTTCGAGAATAGAACGATATGGTCTGAAAAAGCCTCTAATGATGATACACTAGATTCATATAGAAGTATATTACAAAGTAATTACTATGACCTTCCCGCTAACACCGGACCCATATGGGATACATTTGTAGCTTATGATACGTTATTTATGCATACTCCAAAAAGTTTATGGGCTACATACGCTGAGCAAGCTGCCACATTACAAGGGGGCAATGTTTCAGATATAGTATTAGGGACAGGAAATTTATTTGCAAGACCTTCTCAAGAAGTAATGACTACAAAAGGAGGGTATGGAGGAACAATATCTCAATTTGGAGGCTCTCATACAGAAATAGGATATGTTTTCCCGGATATATTACAAGGGAAAATATTTTTGTTAGCTTTAGATAAAAGTCCTTATTTAAAAGATTTATCTTTAGGAATGAGTACTTTCTTTCAAAATACTCTTCCTGAAGATATAATTAAGTTTGGAAATGAATTTAATTATTCCGGAATATTGAATTATGGAGAATCTAATATGGATAATCCGTTTATAGGAAAAGGAATTTGTACAGGATTTGATTATAGACTTCATAGAATATGGATAACTAAACATAATTCATTTACTATATCATATTCTACAATATTAGATAAATGGTATAGTTTTCATACTTACCAGCCTCAAGTATATATCTCTTTTGATAATAGAAGTCTATTTCAAAAAGATGGAAGTTTGTATGAAATGAACATAGGAGAAAAAGGTTTGTATATGGATGATATTGAAAGAAAAGATTCTGTATTAGAAATAGTATGTTCAAAAGAAATGGATAATAAAGTATTTGAAAACATTATTATAAATTCAAGTTCTGATGATGGCAAGATTAGGATAAAAAATGATAACTTTGCTAAATTACAAGTATATACAGATAGAGCGAATAGTGGGGTGTATAACTTGACATTTCCTACTAAGTATTTACAATTTCCTGAAAATGGAGAGAAATTTATTAAATATAAAAATGAAGAATATAGAATAGCAGTACCAAGAGATGCGATTTTGGATACAGGATTTGAAATAGATGATATTAATAATATTCAACAAGATCAAGCACCTGATAAACTAATAAAAGCTCCTAGAATAAAAGGTCAATATGCTCATTTTAGATTCACCTATGATAACAGTTTAAATTATAATTTTGTATTAAAACTAATAAGTATTATCTTTAGCGCAAATATCAGATAGTTATGTATAATTCGAATAATATATTTGGAATCCAAAAAACAGAGGAAACATCTCCGAGAAGTAATTTGGATGTAGTTCTTGGGGCTAGCAACACTGCTGCTATGGGAGCACAGCTAGGTTCTACATTTGGACCTATTGGGACAGGAGTTGGGGCAGGAGTAGGACTTGTTGCAGGACTAGGAGGACAAATAGCTTCCAGAAATGTAGAAAGGCAACAATTAGATGCTGCTCAATCATATAATAAATATGTATCTAATCTTTCAGGTAGAATGGTACAAAATGAAAATATGGTACCTATTCAAGCTAGAAATGGAGTAGTTTCTTCGGAATCTGAATTGGCAGAAATAGAAGGAAATGAAAAAACAGGATTTGGTGAAATCCATGTGGATAAGAATTACAATATAAAAAACATAGCTAATGGACAACCTAGTCATGAAAATGGAGGAATGAAAGTAATGATGAACAAAAGCGATATAGTTTTCGATACACAAAAAAGTCCTGATAAATATAAAAAAGTAATGGAAAATATTCGTAAATATAAATTATCTGGAGATAAAAGAGCTAAAGACTGGTTAGACAAAGAAGCTGCTAGTAAACCAACCGATTCTGATTATGGTTACAGAGAATACGAAAGAGGAAAACGAGGGCTAGGTAAAAATAAATATAACATAAAAGTAAACGAATTAACTCAAAATCCTTTAGGTGACTATAATAAAATAGAACAGACTACAGGAGGAAATGGTCCTATACGGGATGAAAAGATTGAGGAAATAGTTAATCCTATTCAAAATTCTGTTGCCAAAATACCAAAAAAACCTACAGAATCTGAATTAGAAGTTCCAATTATAGAAGAAAATGAAAATCCTTTGAAATATACAAATGTTTTAAATAATATAATCCAAGGAACTAAAACTCCAGAAAAGAGTACTAGACGTTATTATACTCCCGAAA
>Ga0209098_1003715_pt1 | contig 12352 bp, 28 predicted proteins | sample AD_JPNHW1_MetaG_FD_184429 | JGI IMG/M metagenome (GOLD analysis project Ga0209098, IMG submission 184429) | Active sludge microbial communities of municipal wastewater-treating anaerobic digesters from Japan - AD_JPNHW1_MetaG (SPAdes) (version 2) | ecosystem: Engineered > Bioreactor > Anaerobic... | reverse complement strand
TCTTATAACGCCGTTGCCCTCCCTTTCGCCATCATCGCAAACACCACAGGCGAGGATGACGGCGAAAGGAAGGGCAGCGTTATGAAACAGACACTTTTCAGATTGCAGAGCAGGGCCGGTTTGAGTTCGGCGTCCACGGCGGCGGGTGCCGCCAGTGAGGATTCGGGCTCAGTCAGAGCAGACGTTTTGTCACACCCCCTTCGTCGGGTGTGAAGATAGGATGCACCGCCATGAATAACACATGCCACCCGTACAGCACCACCCGCGCCGCGAGGCGCTACGTGTCACCCCGCACCCGCCCCTTGAACGACTACGAGCGCGAGACCCGCGCACTCTCCTACATGCTCAAAGAGGCCGATTGCCCCGAGGCCCCCTTGCAGATCGCCGCCGCCGAAATGGCCGCGATGGTGTGGGGGCCTTGCAACCTCATCCCCGCGCCCGACCACACCGGCGACACCACCGCCAACCGCAGACTTGCCAAGGCCATCGCCGCCCATGTGAAGGGAGGGGCCGAGGTCCACGACATCCTCACCCGCACCGCGCCCGCGCCCTCGTCATGCGACCGCCACCGCACCAAAGGCGCGCCCGTGAGCGTGGCCGAGCACCACATCACCCGCCGCGACGGAAAGCCCATTCCCTGCCGCCGCACCTTCATTGTCGACAACGTGCTTGTCGGCGGAAACACCATCCGCGCCTGTTTCAACGCGCTGGGATTCGGCACCGGCCTCGTTTTCGGCGACGCCTCTTTTCAACACGAATAGAAAGGATAAAACACCATGAAAAAGAACCCCGACACCCTCGCACTCGCCATGGACTACGCCGCCGCAATGGAGGCCTGCGCCGCCTATATGGCCGTTAACAAACCCGCCATCCGCGACCCCGAGAGCGCTTACCGCCTGTTGCGACCGGTCATGACCGCCGCCACCAGCGGCGACGCGCAAGAGGCCTTCTTCGTGCTCCTGCTCGACACGAAAAACAAGGTCATCGGCTCGCCGGTCGAATGTTTGCGCGGACTGCTCGACACCTGCCCCGTACATCCCCGCGAGGTCATGCGCGAAGCCGTGAGGCAGAGCGCGGCCAGCGTGATACTTGCCCACAACCACCCCAGCGGCGACCCGACCCCCAGCAAGGAAGACGTGGACATCACCCGCCGCCTGATCGAAGCCGCGAAAATTTTGGGCATCCGCATCGTTGACCATGTGATATGCGGCCGACCGTCCGACATGACCCCCGGCTTTGTCTCTCTCCGTGAAAAGAACCTTGTCGCATTCGAATGAAACCCAGTGCCCGCCCGCGGGCATCGTACGCGGGCAGAAAGGCCACCATGAAACGCTGGATTCAAATAGCGGACATGTACGCAGAAGCGGCCGAAGCCTACAGGCAGGCAAAAGGCGTGTCATGCGTGAGAGATCCCGCAAGATGGCAAGCCGCCATCGACGAGGGGCGGCGCTTGGAAGCGATAGCGGACAAAGCCGCAGAAGAAAGGAACGCACCATGAACGCAACGCAGAACCCAGTCGGCCAAAGCGCCGAGTTTCACCAGACATGGCAGGCCCTCATGCGGCAGCTTGAGACCCTGCTTTCAATCGCCCACATGCGCCACCCCAACCGCACCGAGACCAGCGAGGCGGTCAGCATCGCCAAACACCTGCTTGGAAAAGTAGGCGACCAACTCGACAAAGCCGTTCAGGAATAAATCCCGCGCCCGCCCGCGGGCATCGTACGCGGGCAGAAAGGCCACCATGAAACCAACGCCCGCCATGGTCCTATGCACCGGCCCGGAGCCCTACATTGACCGCGTGAACGGCGAAGAGCTGCCGGAATGGTACGTTTTCGTTGCCGACATCGATCGAGAGCCAACCGGCAAGGTGTACACCGTCCGAAAGTCATTCGACGAGGCAACCCGCTTGGCCACCCACATGGCCGCGGACCGGCACCTTGCGCTTGAACTCGACGCATGCCCAGCCTAACACAAAGCGCCCGCCCGCGGGCATCGTACGCGGGCAGGATCACCATTAAATTCAATCCGTGGGAAAAGAAAACGCCGTACATCGCGACACCACGAAAACTTGCCTACGCCAAACGCAGGGAAGCCACACAGAAAGCAGACATCCCGCTGTTTCCAGAATTGGTTCAGACCGCAGAGGAACGCCGGCGCCGGGAACACCGCGAGAAAGCGAAAGCCGCAAATGAAAAAACCCACTGAGATCACAAAGCCACAAGTTCAACGCGTCACCTTCGGGCCGAACATGCTGAATGTGACGTGCGGCCGTTGCGGACACACGGCCGACTTCGACAATTTAACCCAGACCGAGATTTTAGGCCAACTGCCATACGGTCACTACCAGTGCCCGAATTGTCACTACGCGTGGACAATCGCACATTGCGAACATTACACCGACCGGCCAAACGGTCGATGGAGCGCCCCAGGCCCGCAAGAAACCGAAATCGCAGCAGTCATGTAAGCCGAGAGCCCGCGCCGCTCGGCGCGGGCTCTCTCATTCACCCACCGGCGGACATAGAAAAAAACAACCTCGCCCGCGAGGGGCGAGGTCACCAGCCCGTCACACGCTCAACAGAGTCGCGCGACGGGGCCCCTGGAATATTTAGACTCACACAATACCGAACCGCTCAGGAAATTCCTTACACCTAGAAAACGGCACGTCCTTTTTCTTCAGGTCGTCCGGAAACCGGTCACCAAACTGCTTGAAGAAAAACGGCACGCCGTGACAGCCACAATCACGCCAGAGCTTCTTAAACGCGAAATGGGTCGTTTCCCGGATGCCGGGGCCGTTGCCACTCTCACCCCCGGCAATCACCCAGTCAATGCCCCGGCCTAGATCATCACCCCTCAAATGCCGCTCAATATCAACCACCTCCAACAGTGGTTCACAGCTCACAAACCGACCTGCACAAGGAATATCCAATAAATACGAGATCCGTTCATCAGCGGCCTTTTGATTCTCCACCGTACACCCGCACCATGCATTTTGAGGCCACACTCCATATTGACCCCACAGAGACCGCTCCATGATCCGAATATTCTCGGGCCTCTTCGTCAGAAGCAGCCACAGAAGATTCGGAGTCTTCAAAACCAGATCAGCAAGCCGACGCCGAGGCTCCACCAATGCCGTATCCGCCTCAAAAACATCGCAAAGGCTGCCACAGAAAACCAGCGTGGGCCGGGCTGGGTCACTCCGCTTGTTCCACAAAAGCGGCTGACGCCAGTAGGTGTCAGACGTGACATGCCGGTCACGGTTGAAATCCTCACACCAACCGCGCCGGGCATTCTCCCGCTTCGCGTAACAGTTAGCGCACGCGGCCGACACCGGCCGGCAGCCGATCCACGGGTTAAAAGTGTTACCGCCGTTCAACCATCCAATTTTAGACGACTCCATTTTCAATCTCCATTCCCAAACGCCGCGATGCGTATTTCCCGATTCGTCAGACAGAACCGCAACCCAGGTCGCCGGATCTTTCGATTCATAATCCGAACAACATGATGCAGCACCGGCAGAGCGCCAACCTTGCGCCGCCGAATCTCGATATCGACGAGCAAACTAACCACTTCCTCAAAAACAGCCTTGTCAGTTTTTCGCGTCATTTTTCCCTCCAGACAAACGCCGCATGTTCCAAAGAGGCACCGCCAATAATTTCGTCAGTGCTTCTGGCCCACACGCGCCACAAACAGAGCACTGGCAAAAGAATTTTCTCACATCGTTAGACATGACGTAAAAAACACTATCAGGACCAAATCCACAGAACGGGCAGCGCTCAGACGAACAAGGCCGCGTAGAGGTCAAAGCGCCCGCCATCACTTCGCTCTGTTTATTCTTGCCCATTACCAGCCCCTTTCACAGGAACAACAACCCCAAAACCAGCCAAACACCGCACCCACTTATCCCGCATCTCAGGCGTGCAGTGTGCAAGAGCATCATCCCACGTAGGCCACCGCCCGTTCTTCTCCATAAAACTGTACTGCCAGAACAAACTTTGTTGGTCATGAGGCATCGAAGGATCATGAACCACAGCGCACTCGGGGCACTGGCCCGGAGCGAGTTTACCGCGCAGCAATTTGAATCCGCCAAGATTACCCGACACCGGCACTTGAACAGCCTTACAGCCTAAATCGCTAACAGCCTTTTCCATCACACCCTCACTTTCAAAGACGCATGCCGCGCCCGGACGCCGTCATGGTATGCCTGCAGCAACGCGTCACTGACAGGCCACGCACCGAGATTGCCGCGCGCGAATACGCCGCGCTCACAAAGAACCGGGCTATCCAACTCCCACGCAACCTTCCCCGCCAAGTACCACCGGTCGTTCGACTCGGTGCACGCAGCCACCACCTTGACCCCGCACAATACTTGTCCACACCAAAGCCGACACACATCAAAGGCGGGGAAGGGGCAGCTCGAGCCGAAACGCTCATGAACCCACTGAACACCGTAACACCATTCAGAAAAGCTCAAACTGCTTGACGCGTGAACCAGGTAAAAGCCCGGCGGGGCACGAAAAGTCCGGTTTTCGCACGTCTTGATGCCCGACCGGATCAGCAGGCCCCAATGCGCCTTCACCGTGAACGCCCGTATTTTCATATAGACCTCCGTCGTATCCATCATTAAGACCCTCACTTTGATCTACCCCGCGCCAATCTTTTTCCCAGCAGCAGCAGGCCGCAGAATCCGCCTCAATCAACCGATCACCAGCCGGCAGACACATCCCCACTGGCCAGAGCGCGCCGAAGGAACAGAACAACCCGCACTCGCCGCAGACGTTCATTCCTCGCGCTCGACAAAGTAATCCACGCCCTCGCGCAAAGCGCACTCGAACGGGGGAAGTCTCCTTGACTCACAGAAAAGCACCATCATGGCCACGCAAAGGCGCAAAAGCGCGTGGTCCCTGTGCTCCCCTTCAACTGTCGCCACCACGCACCCGCGTGTAGCAGATATCATTTCATCGGGAACTGCTACACCCGACGCATACGCCCGGTGCAGGTTTTTCGGCCTCACACACAGCGCGATCCACCGCGAAACCGACTCGTCGACCTCGCGGGCGCAGACAGCCGCCCGCTCGTACAGATCCCGGCTCATCCGGACCTTCGTCGTCTGCTCCACGCGTTGCGCAGCCAACGCCCTGGCAACCATTTCGCGTGATGTGATTTTTGTTTTCATGCTAGCTCTCACGCCTCAAGCGCCAAACCACGCGACGCGTTCAACCCGAACGTCTTTTTCCATTTGTCCGCCTCAGTCGCCCGCAACAGGGCCAAAATGCGTTCCACCTCATCAGGATCCATCGGCTTTGCTTCTGAAGGTGACACGTCACCATAGATAGCGTTCGCGTGAATAAAAGCCGTCATCACATCTCGAAGGTGCCGCTTCAACACCTCAGAGTAATGCCGAAAGCAATCGCGGATATCAACCTCCTGGACGCGCGTCACCTTTACAAAAATCGCCTGCTTTCGCCCAAGCCTGAAACTGTCAAAATCGGGATTTCTTACGACATGCCAGATAACGTTTTGCAACAGACGTTTCTCGAGATCCCCCGAATACTTAAACTCGCACATGTCCTCGCGCACGTCCGCCAACTGCTCGCGGCTCACTCCATACTTAGCGCACAGCTCATTCAGAAGCCGAGCCGCGTTCTCGCGTTCACCGTCCACGCCCGACAGCGCGAGCGCCTCAATTTTTTTCAGCCGGTCAAAAATGCTTTCGAAATTCATAGTTCCCCTTGCTATCTAGACCATCAGCCAGGCATACGTACACGCCGCACGCGCCGGGTGCGCCGGGCACGCCCGGCGCACCGGAACCAACGGACCGTCGCAATCACGATAACGTACACGGGAAATGCCAGCAGCGCGCACAACCAGCCCATGGGTCAACCCTCCGTATCACTCGTAAAACAATCGGCGCACAAGAAAACCTCATCATCCGCACACCGATGAAAATCATCACCGCCATAAATCAACGCGCCGCAAAATTCGCAGACACCGACAAACGGCCGACCGTCCACGGATCCAATGCGAGCCCCAGGGAAAGCTTCGCGGAACATCTTCACCGCCTTCGCCGGATCATGCGTGGCCAACGCCACCGAATGACTCGTCGACCCAGAAACACGGATTCCATCGCACATACCTTTTTCCCTCCGGAAAGTCGGGTGCGGCAGAAAATCCGCACCCGACAACGCAAGAAGTACACATACTCGCAAAACGAAAAATAAGATCAGCCGCTAGCCACATCGCCGATCCGATCGGCGCCAGTACGCCGACCGCCACAGCCACAAGGAATAGTCATATTCCATCTCAAATAACATCAACATGCGCACCTCAAATCACCGCGCCGCAGCGCTCGAGAATCCGCACCAGATGCGCCGCCTGAAACGCAGCGTCACGCAATGCGTGGTGTCGCGGCAGCGTCACCCAATACTCCGGGGGGTGTGACAAAGGCAAAAGCAAATCGAAATCTGGAGGCAGATTCACACCGGCATTCTCGACCATCGTCCGATAACACCGATCAGCCCGCCGCTCCCAAAGACTACCCGAAAGACCACAGGCAACAAAAGCGCTCCGCAAAATCTCATTGTCGAAAGATGCGCCATTGCCCCAAACTTCGAACGCACCTTTGTTACCCAGCCACTTGCAAAATTCAGTAAGAACATGCGAAATAGGACGCCCGCCGCTTTGACTATGCTCAAGAGACGCGTCCGCATGACGAAACCACCACATCAACGTCTCCGCCTCGACGCGGAGACCCGCATCCATCGCGCTCTGAAGATCCACGCGCCCGTAAAACCATTCGCCGGATCCGGACCGATCGAACCGCACCGCACCCAGCGAAAGCACCACGCACCCAGGTGAAACACCCAGCGTTTCAAGATCAATCATCACACGCTTGTACATCGGTCACCTCGGAAAAAACCGCCGCGGCGGGGGAGCGTAGACATTCAGGCCCCGCCGCGGCCTTCCGCCACCTGGCGGAAATCAAACACCCGGATAAAACTCGCCGCACTTTTCGCGGATCGTTTGGGCCACCTTTTTATCGAAGGTCCCAACCGACAACACGCCGAGAATGTACGCCGCCAACTGCCGCGCCTTGCCCTCCTCGCGCAGCAGACGCAAATAATCAACACCCGGCACAACAACGTTTTTACCAGCTTCTTCATCAATAGGCATATCACACCTCTTTCACCCCAGACGCCGGGGCCGCCTGCGGCCGGCGCAGCTCGAACGCTTCCGCGCGGGGTTTGGGAGCTTCGTTTTCCAACCACTCTTCAACATCTGCACAACGGAAGACGATCCGCGATGACCGGCTGTCAGGATTCAATTTCCGGGCGCGAATTAACCCGTGCCGGCCCAAATCCAACAGCCGTTCGGCCGGCACGCCGTACAAAGCAACGACCGTATCCGACGTGCCCCAAATCGGCTTGATGTTGAGATTAACACTCACGGCCGATTGACTCCATCGCACATGCTGTCACGCCGTGATACAGCATTCGTCAAAAAAAGGGCGACCTGCTGAGAACGGGAACGAACCTCCCGCTTAGCCGCCGCATCCAAAGCCTCGACCACGTAAACGGGGAGGCTGACCGATACCCGCCGGTAAGTGCTTTTTCTCTTTTTCATAATCATAAAATATCACGCCTTCTCACACACCGCAAGAGCAAAATTAATCACGCGTCGTTTTTTTTCACATTTCTGGTTACGCCCGCTTCACGCCGTGATATAATACCCCAGCAAAAGGAGAAGAAAACCATGACCAAAAAACAAAAACACAGCCGCAGCCCTGAGTCGGTGCAGATCAGCATTTCGCTGCCCGCGAAATTGCTCCACGCTATAGACAAGCTCGCCAAGCAGGTTCAACGCCCCCGCTCAAATCTGATTGCATACGTTCTGACGAAAGAAGTAGATAACGCCGGGATTGCCGCCAACGATGCCGACAAATCGGCATCAAAATAAAGCGCGGCAGCCACGCCGGTTAATCCCGGCAGCCCTCGAATCATTACCGTATCACGCCGTGCCAAGGCTCATCAAAACCCTGTGGCTACACTGTGACGCGAAGGGTTCACGTATATCACGAGGTCACGCAACGAACGCGTGTTTATGGTCGTTTTTTAACCAAAAACGCCCATAAACACGCAGATACTGAAATGCTTACCGTGGCGTTGTGATGGTGCGGTTATCCCAGCCGTTTTAATGTTATATGTTTACTAACAACACTTTACATCAATATTGACGTTACAACCATGGGGTCAAACTGTGCCTTGACACGGCACTTTTGAAAGGTTACCGTATATCAGGAGGTTAAACCCATGTCCCTCTATAAAAGACAATACTCACAGTACTGGTGGATCCAGATTTGGACACCCGAAAGGAAACGCCTGCGCTTTTCCTCAGGCACACCGGACCGCGAAAAAGCCGCGATCGTCGAACAATCGTTGTTGCTCGCGTACGGACGAACCACCCCGAAGCAACGCATCATCGCAATGCTCGACAGCATTTACGGCACAGAGGAAAACGCGATCGAACTCGCGAAAATATGGGAAACGTATACGAATTGGGTCACCACATCTGGCACCCAACTCGTACCAAAAACGCTCAACGAACGAAAATTTAACGTACACCGATTTCGAAAATGGGCAGCCGAAAACTGGCCCTCCGCCCACACCGCCGGCGACGTCACACGCGCCGTCGCCAGCGCTTATGCCACCTACCTCGCAAACACCGGAATCAAAGCCACCACACGATCCAACATCATCAGCGAGCTGTCCACCGTCTGGAACACGCTACAGCGCATCACAGAAGATATTCAAAACCCGTGGAAGCTATTCGTACCAAAAAGAAACGACAGCACACGCGGCAAGGCCTACAGCATCGCACAGGAAAAAGCCGTACTAGAAGCCGCCGGGAAAATCGGCCACCATTGGAAACTCGCCTGCCTCATCGCCAGGCACACGGGATTGCGCTACAGCAGCATCGCAAGGCTAAAATGGTCGGAAGTCGACCTAGAGAAACAAATCATACACCACGTGCCGCCAAAGACCCAGCGTTACGATATTTCAGTAGTGCTGCCCATAGCAAAGCCGCTGTTGGAGGAATTGAAAGCAGAATCGCAAACGCGATCCGAATCGGAATACCTATTGCCCGAACACGCATCCTATTATCCGAACACACGGAAAGCGGGGGGGCCGCGCCCATACAGTGACGTGCTCGAGCTGGCAAAACTCGCAGGCTCCGGGTACACGTTCCACTCATGGCGCCACACGTTCCGGACACGCCTCAGCGAAGCCCACGTCTCCACCGAAATCGCGAAAAAATTGGGAGGATGGACCAAAGACAACACGGCCGCGCGATACGACCACGCCGATCGGCTCGCCGAACTACGCACGGCGGTAGACGCTGCCGCCGGTCACCGCAAAAAAGTCAAGCCGGTGGCACGCTCAACAGCCTCAACAGGAACCGCATAATCAGACGGCCTGCGGTTACCGGATCGGTTAGGAATCACCCAAGCCCGCGCCACGCCACACGTGCCGCCCCAGGCCACCTTGAAAAAAGCGTCAGGAACCGCTACGCCCGCGCCGATCGTCGCGGGCGTAGCAGACACCCAGACCGGGCCGCAAACGCACACCACGGCGTTGCTAGCCGACTCAGCGCGCAAGGCAGCCTCAAGCTCACGCCAATCACCGCGATTGAGCGCGGGCAACTGCGGCGCAACATTGGACGTCAGAAAAGTCAACCGCAGCGATTCAACGTCCGACGCCATGTCGGCCGCCGGGCACATGTGCCCGAGATCAAACCCGCTGCCCGCATACTCGCTCGGGGCGGGCGAAAGCGGCGCGCCCGGATCGGGCTCGAAACCCATACCAGCCCTCGACACCTTGCCGGTGCTCGGCTCGATCCGCCAACACACCCACCGCGGCACGCGACGGGCCGCATCAAAAGACAGCGCGTAGCGCTCATGCCTGACCACCGCCTCACGCGGCAACCACGCATCCAAGCTGCCGCCAAAAACTACCGCGGCCAGAAAAATGAAAATGACCATCACTTTCACGGCACCACCTTTACCAAAAAAAAAGGCGGGCGGAAAGAACTTCCGCCCGCTCACGCAACCACCTCGCTCAGTCGGCTTGCTTCGCCACACTATACTTGACCGCACAGTAAGCGTTCTGAAGGATCGTGTCCAGCATCGTGTCAGACGCTTCCTTACCGCTCTTCGCGAGCTGATCACACAGAACATCGCGCGCCGCCGCCCAGGCCTGATCCCCGCGCAGGCCTCCGTCGATGGCCGCTTTCACCGCCGACACCGCCGCCGCCTGATTATCCTCGTCGTTGAGGAACGCCGTCACGCCCGCCACGACGCCCGGCATCACGACCTCATAGACCCTTTTGGCGGCCGTTTTAAACCACTTCCACATCCGTTGCCAAAACGTCGTTTTGGCAACTTCCGCAGTCGGCTCGCTCACGCTTTGGAGCCCGCCGGTCACCGCATCATTTGCGGCTTCCGCCTCTGTCACGCCACAGGCATCACTGTTCACTGTTTACCGTCCAATCTGGCCGTAACGGCCTGTTGCTTCTCAAGCGCCTTCGCCTTTTGCGCGGCCTTGAGCAGATCGTCAAATGTCGCGTTCGGCACGAACCAGCCCGCGACGTTATTAGTCGTCATCGGAATAACCTCGCGGTCGGCCGCGACGTACACCACCGCCGGCTTGCGGACGATCAGACCGCAACCGCAGGCCAACAGCGACGCGCACACCAGCGCAACGCCGATCAACTCGCTCACGCGCCGGTTGACCTCATCCTTGTTGCCGCTTCTCACGGCATCCGTCGCTGAAGCCTGATCCGCCTTGGCGGACCGGGCTTCCTTCTCAAGCGCCTTCGCCGCCGCCTGACGGCGGCGCTCCGGAAGGCTCTTCCAGTTGAACACGGCGGATACCGCCGCGCACGCGTTAGAAATCAAATTTGTGATACCCATATCGCCCCCTAAAAAAATGCCGGCCGGTAAAAGGATCTCCAATAAAACCCGGCCGGCACCCGGCCACCACCCGGTGCCCGAAATCACTCCGCCTTTTCGTACTCCTGGGAAAACTTCTCGGCAGCCACCGAAAAGACACAGCCCCAGTTATCTTTCACCAGCCAATCGCCCTTGTTGACCATAATCAAACAAGCGCGCTTGGACTGCAAAAGCAGGATGTCGCCGTCAGAACCGATCACCACGTCATCCTCAGGGTCAAACATTGCCTTCAGCTTGTCCCCGTTCGATCCGTCATACTGCACCGCCTCATAGACGGGCGGCTTTTGTCTGAACTTCATATTCCCCTTTCCGGCGTTGCCAAAATCACTTTTGGGAGCCCATTTCGTAGGCACCCGACTGCCGAGCGCTGCGCACCACCGTGGTCCACACCAGCGACCCGGCCGCCACCAAAACCGCTATCAACAGCGTTGTCGAAATATATGTGAGCGCATTGACAATGCGCTCGCAACGATCGACGCGCACGATGACTGGTTGCCGGCCTTCACGCCCGACGTACATTTCCTTCTCGATGCGATCACACTTCGTCGTCACGTCATCGACATTCTTACGCTGGACACACTCATGCGGCGGCATGGGACCTCCTTCACCGCGGAAAATATTTCGCAGGCACCCCGTTGGTGCGGTAAACCTCAATCCAATACCGTATCAGCGCCGTGCGATCCGCCTGGCACAAGTCGACCAGGTTCGTCACCTCGCCGCAGTACATCGCCGCGGCGCGGCACAACACTAAGTTATTCGAGTACCCGGCCGGATACACAGGCTCCGCAGGCGGAGGCGCGGACATTTGCGGCATAAACGGCAAGCCAGCCAGGCAGATCCCGCACAGCACGGCCGACAAAAGGCATACAACCAAACCCTTCATTCCGACACCTCAATCTTGTTTCGAGCAAATCTGAAACCAACCGTCGCACGCCCATTGCTCGCCGGGCACGATGCCTGCGCGTCCGCACGCGCAAACGCCGCATCCAACGAAGGGGCACCTCCAAGGATCGGCACGCGCGTGCCAGACCACGGGCGCGTCACGGGCGGCCAAGCCATTTCAGACACATTGCCAGCCAAATCATGGACTTCGCGCAATCCGCTTCCCCATGCGCCGTCAGTCGTGGAATCGCCAAAATACATAGGCCCGCCAAAACCACCAATCTGCCACACAACCGGGTCGCCGTTCGTATTCACAACAGGCACGCTCCAACTGCGAAACAGCGAACGCACCGCGCTCACGCGGCCAGACGATCCATGACGCGCACCGTTGCGAGACAGAAAATTAGCCGTGCTGTTCGTTTCAGCCAATTCGTATTTCCGATAGAACGCCTCAATCTCAACAGG
>Ga0209098_1003714_pt1 | contig 12356 bp, 10 predicted proteins | sample AD_JPNHW1_MetaG_FD_184429 | JGI IMG/M metagenome (GOLD analysis project Ga0209098, IMG submission 184429) | Active sludge microbial communities of municipal wastewater-treating anaerobic digesters from Japan - AD_JPNHW1_MetaG (SPAdes) (version 2) | ecosystem: Engineered > Bioreactor > Anaerobic... | reverse complement strand
TATTCTTTCGATTCATCCTTTGCTTTGGGAGGATACAGCTCGGGATATTTCAGGTTTCGGAGCCGGATGTTTTCCCCTCTTTTACGCATTGTTTGGTAATTGGTCAGCGGGTAATCGTAATAATCGCGGATGCTTTTGATAAGCGAAACACCCAGGTCGCGAAGGTCATCGGGAACAATCCTGCGAGAATAACCGGCTTTACCATAGGTCATTTCAAGGGTCATGGCCATTACCTGGTCTTTGTAATTGGCCCACCACCAACTTTCAGGATAGGTTTTGGAGGCAAAACTGTTTCCTCCGTCTCCGGTAATTGGTTCAATCATTTCTTCGCCATAATTGGCTTCAAACCGGTCGATAAACGAAAGTTGTTTATTCCACAGGGAAGCTTCTCGGGTTGAATAACCATTGGTTGCAGGGCCAAAATGTGGATAGAAAAACGGACGGATGTCGGGCTCGCTGTTGGATGCGTGAAGGTTCAGGGCAATGGTAATCGGTTCGCCGCCGTCGTTCATCAGTTTTTTTGCACAATCGTGAATGGTAGTCACTTCTACCGGCGATTCTGAAGTTAGTTCAAGCGGATTGGTGCTGTCGAAATACCACATCATTTCAAGGTTTTCTGATTTTGGTGTCGACCGGTAGTTGCCGGCAATTACGCCATCGACATTTTGCATGGGAAAAATATAGACCTCAAAACGGGATAAAATATCGTTTGCTTCCGCAGAACCTCCAATCAGGAAATTAACCAGTCCTTCGATGACAAAAGAAGGAGGGGTTTCTGCCGGATGCGTCCGGGCATGCATGAAAACCCTTTTCTTGCCCGATTGAGAAATGGTGGGGTCAGTAATTTTCAGCAGATAAATAGGTTTCCCTTTTTGTGAATGGCCGGGAACCGAAATGTCGACCAGTGAATTTCCCTTGAGTTTGGTGAGGTATTTTTCCAGATCGGAAAAGGTGTAGGGGTAAAAACGGGCAATCCAGACCTCTTTTTGTTCAAATTTCTTTTTAATTGTCAGTTCTCCAATTTCATCCGGAGTTTGAGTCTCTTGCTGGGTCACTTCCTCTTCGGAAAAGCGAAACCATGTTTCCTGATCGTAAGAGTAAACCGGTATATAGTAGTAAGGCCAGCCTTCGTTTTTGATGGTGATTTGGGTTGAAACAGATGTCGAAACATTTTCCATTTTGATGTACCACCAACTGCGCCATGAAGCAGGCAGTTCGGAATTGTTGTTGTCGTCGGACAGGGAAATTTCCCATTCGTTTTTGCCGGTCTGTTCGGTTGTGCCGATGCTGCCCGATTCAAACGAACCGGTGATGGTTGTACTGGTGTTTTCAATGATATCTTTTTGACAACCAGACAGAATGGCTAGTGAGAGGATAATGGCAAATAACCGGATATTTTGTGACATCTGTGAGGTTTGATTAACCTTGCAAACATAATTATTCAAAGGGAACTCTGCAAAATAGTGTATAGATATTCAGGGAAAAACTCTTTCTTTTTGATTTATAGTGAAGAAGGATTCCTCTTCATTGAACAGGAAAAAGAAGGCTTTTAAACAAGGAAGCCATGACTATACCTGAAAGCTTTTTTCTGCATCGGAGTAGCATCATGGCTTCCCTTTGGGACAAGGCGGTTGCCTATTTATTGGGTAACGAAACTTTTATGATTGTTCCGCCCATTGAGCCATTCTCGATGACTAATTTCCCTTGTTGTTTCTGTGTGAATTCATTACATATTTTGAGACCTAAACCGGTACCGGTCTCACCGGCGGTGCCCATGGTCGATTCCACAAACCGGTCTTGCATCATGGCTTCAATTTTATCCTGGCTCATGCCAATACCCGAGTCCTGGAAGAGGATGGTGCTTGAATTCATATCCTTGGTGCAGGCGAGGGTAATGGTTCCCTTTTTGGGCGAAAATTTTATTGAATTTGAAATGATGTTTCTGAAAATGGTTTTCAACATTGCCCTGTCGGCAAAAACCACGGTGTTTTGATCAATCTGGTCAATCAGGTCGATCTCTTTGAGTTGTGCCTGAGGAGAAAGCAGATCCAGTGTTTCGTTGACGATATCCTTCAGTTTGATTGTGACTTTCTCTGCTTTGAATCCTTCTTTCTGGCTCTGGGACCATTCGGCAATATTTTCTATCAGGTAAAGAGATGATTCACTTAATTTTTCGATGTCTTTCAAAAATCGGTTGGTTTGTTCTTCATCTTTATTTTCGTTAAACTTCAGAAATTCGAAGAATGAATAGATGGTACTCAACGGGCCTTTCAGGTCATGGGCCAATATGTTGAAAAGCTTGTTTTTAGAAGCGATCTGAACATTCAGGTTCATAGAAATATTAACAAAAACCAGCAAAATGAAGCAGAACAAAATGATTAGCTGGATGTAGCTGGTGAAGAAATAGATCCAAATGTTCATGTCGTTTGAGTCGGATTCTATATTAGAGGGATTGGTAATAGACAATACCCCCCTTATCAGCATCAGTAACCCCAGGGTTGAAAAGGCAATCAATTGGATTTGATTGATAGCCGAATACTCTTTGTGAGCAGGCTTTTTTATCTCAATAATCGCCAGTACAGAGAATGAAAGCAATACGATCGATTCGATGAAAACCCTGATCGGTGCAGATTGTATCGCAAAGTAGAAGATGGAGCACAGAATGAGTTGCACTACAGGGATTCCCCATAGGATATAGGCATTGAGCTTTTCTCCTCTAAAGTGCTGGATCCCTTTCAGGAAGAAAAAGTATCCAAGAGCGACAACGAATTCACTAAGTACTTCGCCAATAAATTGCGGCTTTTCCAGGTTAAAGAAATACCCCAGGCAGCCAATCGAAATAAGAATACTTCCTATAGCCCAATCGACCGGCCCCTTCACTTTCGGGGCAATCATATTAACCAGGTACATTATAAAGCCCATTAAAATGTTAATGAACAATACAATGAAGATGAGTGTTTTGTAATCAATTTCCATCATTTTGTTAAGTTTTATTAATGTTTTGGGTTAAAAATCAACATGATTGTTAATTTAAGACAAAAATGGCTCATTTCCAAAATAATATCATTGATACGAATATGGCTGATGGATGATCCTTGCTTTTCCTTGCTTTTTCAGGGCGGATAGAAATTTATGCAGCACTATTTTGTTGGGGATTTGAAAAAACAACGGTCATTAAAAGTGCGGGACTTTTAATGACCGTTGTCAGAGTGAACCGTCGACTGGTTTGGCCGGATGGTGCTAAATGTCGTTTTCGCCTTTTACATAGCCGAAGTTTGCCAAAATTCCGCCATCTACATACAGGATGTGCCCATTGACAAAATCGGCAGCTTTTGAAGCGAGGAAAAGGGCTGCGTGGCCAACGTCTTCGGGTTGTCCCCAGCGCCCTGCCGGAGTGCGGCACATCACTACATCGTTAAACGGATGGCCATTTTCGCGGATGGCTGCATTTTGCGAAGTAGCAATGTAACCCGGACCAATTCCGTTTACCTGAATGTTGTATTTGGCCCATTCGCAACACATGCTTTCGGTGAGCAGTTTCAATCCTCCTTTAGCGGAAGCATAGGCCGATACGGTTACCCGTCCGTACACGCTCATCATGGAGCACATGTTGATGATTTTTCCGCTCCGGCGTTCGATCATGGAAGGTGCAACCCGTTTGGTTACAATGAGCGGCGCAACCAGATCAATGTCGAGAACCTGTTCAAATTCGCTGATTTTCATATCGAGAATCGGAATTCGCTTGATGATTCCGGCATTGTTAACCAAAATGTCGATCAGTCCAACCTCTTTCTCAATCTGGCTGATTCCACGGTCAACATCTTCTTCTTTTGTAACGTCAAACAGTAAGGTATACACATCGATACCTTCCTGGGCATATTCTGCTTTACAGGACTCCAGCTTTTCGGCAGAAATATCGTTTACACAAATTTTTGCTCCGGCTTTGCCCAGTGTTTTTCCAATGGCCATACCAATGCCATGGGTTCCACCTGTGATCAGGGCAACTTTTCCGGTTAAATCAAATAATTCAGTACTCATATTCATTTATGATTGATTATTTATTATTTACTATTTCAAAAAATCTTCACGAATGGGGGTGAAGCAATCAATTATACGAACGAAAGGAGTGAGCCGGTGAATGGAGTGGGGCACATTTGACGGAATTGCAAAATGGTCGCCTGCTTTAAGGTACACTTTCTCTTCATTCCCGACTAGCAGAAAAATTTCACCCTCTGTCAGATACGAAACTTGTTCGTGAGGGTGGGAGTGGAGCGGATCGGGATTTTCCGTAGGTCCGTCGGTGAATTCCACATTGACCATCATCAGGTTATTGGTGTAAACCAACCGCCGTTGAGTGGTTTCGTTAACCTTCTGAGGTTCTGTTTCGTCGTATATAGAAGCGTATTTCATAAGCTTAACCTTATTTTAATTCATCGGGTTGGCAAACGTCCATATCACCGTAATCGAGATTTTCACCGGCCATGCCCCATATAAAAATGTAGTTCGAAGTTCCTGCAGCACTGTGGATGCTCCATGCGGGGGAGAGCACGGCCTGCTCGTTTTTCATCCAGATGTGACGGGTTTCGTCGGGTTGCCCCATAAAATGGCATATTGCCTGTCCTTTGGGAACCTGAAAGTAAAAATAGGCTTCCATCCGGCGATCGTGCGTGTGGGCAGGCATGGTATTCCAGACACTTCCCGGCTTGAGTTCGGTCATACCCATCTGGAGCTGGCAGGTTTGAACCACTTTGTTGATCAATAGCTGGTTGATCTGCCTTTCGTTGGATGATTCAAGCGACCCGGTTCTGATCACATTGGCATCGGCCAGGGTCACTCTTTTGCTTGGAAACTCTTTGTGTGCCGGAGCTGAATTGATGTAAAAATGAGCAGGATTAGCCTTGTCGTTCGATTCGAAAAACACTTTTTGGGTACCGCGGCCAAGGTACAGGGCATCTTTGAAATCGAGCAGAAACGTTTCATTTTCGGTAATTACTTTTCCCGGGCCTCCCACATTGATGATGCCCATTTCACGTCTTTCCAGAAAATAACTGGCTTTTAACGAATCGAACGGCTCGAGGGCGAGCGATTCGTTTACCGGAACGGCTCCGCCAACGATATAACGGTCGTATTGTGAATAGGTTAATGAGATTTGATCTTCCACCATCACTTCTTCAATAAGGAATTCCTCGCGGATCCTCTGGGTATCGTACTTTTTAAAATCGGCAGGGTGAACTGCAAATCTTGAGTTGCTTTTTGTTTTCATAATTTATTATTTTCAATCGATTGCACAATTTGTTATTTTTTCTCAGTCGATGCTCTGATGATTAGTTTGGGTTTGAAAGTCATTGTTTTTGAGACCTCTTTCTTTCCTGATTCTATTCGTTCAATCAATAACCTGGCGGTACTTTTCCCGATCTCCTCGCTGTATTGTTCGAGGGTTGTAATTCCGGGAGTGGTAAGCTCGGTAAAAGGCTCGTTGGCAAAGCCGGCAATCCCTATTTGCCGGGGAATGGCAACTCCTTTGCTTTTGAAAAACAGGAGTGCACCCAATGCGGAAAAGTCGCTGGAAGAAAAAATGGCATCCGGAAGTTTTCCTGAACGGAGAAGCTGTTCGGCCAGTTCTTCTCCTTTCTGTCGGGTCAGAATGTCTTCAAAGACCATTGAATCGGTAACTTCCATGCCCGCATCCTGCATTGCTTTCTGGTAGCCTTCAAACCGATCACGATACACATTGATGTGCCGGGGGCCTGAAAAATGGACAATGTTTCGGTATCCTTGCCTGATCAAATGGGTGGTGATGTCGTAAGCACCGGCGAAGTTATCGTTCAGTACTTTGTCAATATCCAGGTGATCGGCAACACGGTCGAACATGACCAGCGGAATTCCTTCGTTGAGGGTTGCTTCAATGTGATCGGTTTTTGTAGACCCGGCAGCCATTGAAATGATAATCCCTTCAACCCGGTTGTTGACCAATGCTTGCAAACTTCGTTTCTCAACCATGTAATCTTCATTGGTTTGGCAAATCATCAGGTTGAAATCGGATGGGTTAATAACCGACTCCATTCCGGCAATGGCATGGGAGAAGAAATGACGGTCAATTCGCGGAATAATCACGCCAATCATGTTGCCCCGGCCTTTTCGCAGGTTTGTGGCAAGCTGGTTGGGTTTGTAATTCATTTCCGCAGCCGTTTTCTTGATCAGATCCCGGGTGGTTTTACTGATCCGGTAATAATCGTTCAATGCCCTTGAGACGGTTGATGCCGAAATGTTTAACCTTGCCGCAATGTCATGGATGGTTGTTTTCCTGTTTTCCATGCAGCAAAATTAATGATTTTGTACAATCGATTGCACAATTGTTCGTTTTTTTGATGAAATTGATAATTCCTTGCTCCTGATCTTTCTGGAATGTTTTAATCAGGATGAGATTTGGAATAAAAAAGGGTCGGAAAAATAATGCCAGTTCTATAAGTGGCAATTTTTCAGTTGGCTAGAAACCAAAACCGTCAACTTCCTTTTCTTCTTTTTCCTCTTCAGCAACAATCTTGGCTAGTTGGTGTACTTTATTCCCTTCCACATAGATGGCTTTCTCAGGCGCCGGGCAGACAAATTCACAACCTCCGCATCCGATACAGATGTCGGGGTTTACCGAAGGAATTGTGATCCAGCCTTTATAGGGAACCATCGAAACCGCCTGGGTTGGACAATGTTCGGAGCAGGCACCGCAACTTCTTTCCCGGTTGGTGACGATGCAATTTTCTTTGATGAAAACAACCCGTCCTACCTGCGTACGGTGCTTTTCTTCTACCGTGAGAGGTTTTATGGCTCCATTGGGACAGGTGTTGGAACAAACCGTACAGTTGAAGTTGCAAAATCCTTTGTCGAAGCTCATCACGGGCTGCATCATTCCTGACAGGCCATATTCCAGAAAGGCTGGTTTCAGTACATTCGTGGGGCATTTGCTGATGCACAACTGGCATGAAGTGCAATGTTGCAGCAGATTTTCGGCACTGATCGATCCCGGAGGGGTGAGGGGCGTATTGCGGCCAAATGGTTTTACATCCGAAGCAATTCCCGTTTTCTTTTGTGCATACACCGCCGGAATGGTCAGCGAGGTGACGACCAGGGTGGATAGAAATTTCCGTTTGCCATCGTCGACTGGCTCGCTTACAATGATCGTATTTTCTTTTTTGGAAGATGTGAAAGGTGCATATTTTAAGGCCCCGTGGCGGCAACTTTCCATGCAATTGAAGCAGGTAACACAACGGCAGTAATCAATGGTTTGCTCTTTGCTGTCGAGGCAAAGTCCTTTGCACTTCAGCTCGCACAGACCGCATTGGTTGCAGCTGCTGGCATCAAACCTTATTTTGAAAAAAGAAAAGCGGCTTAAGAATCCCAGCAGGGTACCTACCGGACAGATGGTGTTGCAATACAAACGTCCATATTTCCAGGCAAGAAATCCAACAGCCAGAAACGTAACTGCTCCAACAATGAGAACAAAAAGACCACGAATGGCAATATCCATTTTGTAGAAAGTGTAGCTGTTGAAAGAGGTAAAGATCGATTCGAGCAGATTATTTCCAGCCAGATAGGCCGGTTTGAACAACGTGGTAACGATCCGTCCGTAAGCACTGTAAGGGTCGAGTAACCCGAGCAGTAAATTGAAGCCCAGAAGAAAAGATACGACAACCAGGATAAGAACCGACCATCGAAGGATGTTCTGGGCCTTGTGATATCGGTATCTTTTTTTCTTTCTCCGAAATAATTTTGATATCCGGCCGACGAGGTCCTGAAATATCCCCAAGGGGCAAATCACAGAACAATAAATCCGACCAAAGAGAAAGGTGGTCACAACCAATGCCAACAGCACCAGAATGTTCAGCGACAACAATGCCGGAACGAGTTGAATTTTTGCCAGCCAGTTAAAACCCGAAGGCAAAATCCCGGCAAAATCGAGAAAAAAGAAAGTGATGAGGGCTAAGACAACAACTGCTATGCCCACCCGTATTTTTTTTAACATCAAAAAAAGGTTTGGTTAAATTTTAATCCGTTTGATATTCAGCTTGTCAAGATCCATGGTGCCTAGGTGTAGGGCCTGTCCGTTGGACAAATGGCCTACATGATCCAACGGCATTTCCCTGATTTGGTTGAAAAATTTGGTGGCAGCAGTATCTACGGCTACAATATCCTGCGAAATGAAAAGCCCTTTGGGGGTGACTACATCGGCAATTGATTTGCCCTGGGGGCCATTGTCTTTCATTACGCGATAGGCATCAACCACATTGAGTACAGGCTTTTTATCCAGGGAACAGATGTCGGCAATACATTGCTGTAAATCCTTCTGGTGGAATATTTCCCTGTCCCAAACAATTCCCATGTGATTTTTCATCGAAATGGTCATATTGGCTCCGCCATGGTTTTTCAGGATTGGAACGTTGATCCAGACGTCGCAGTTGAGGATGGCTTCGTGAATTTTTGCATTTTTCAGCTCTTTTCCGTGGGGTAAAGAAATGTTGCGATAGTAAGATTCTTCGTGAGCCGGAATTACTTTCGCACCGGCTGATTTGGCGGCACTTTCTATTCCGCTGTTTTTGTAGCAATTGGTCCATTCGTGGCAGGTGTGGTCAAAGATGGTAACTTCTTTGGCTCCTGCGGCGAAGCATTCGCGAACGATTTCGGCTATTAACTTGGGATTGGTATTCCCGGCCAGTTCTGGCGTCCGGTCCCAGCCAATATTGGGTTTGATGGTTACTTTCTGGTCTGGTTTGATGAATTTGCTCAATCCGCCCATTTCGGCGATGCCCCGTTTGAACATTTCGTCGGGTTCTCCTCCCATTACGGCAACCAGATCGACGGTATTTCCTGTCTGGGGATTGGTCACTTTTTGTGCCATTACATCCATTGCTCCTTTGGTGCTGGCAATCGCTACTGCACCACCGGCTAATGCAACTGCCCGAAGGAAATTTCTTCTATCCATAAGTGTTTTATTCAATAAGATCTTGTTATCAAAAGCGTGATCCTTCTCTTAAATGTTTATCAAAACCTGACAGGTCACGACTTAATTACCCTGAACCAAATCTCTCCCAAAAATAGTCCAATTTAGCCGTTTTGTCCTGAATCGAATTAGGATTAACATCGAATTAACAAGAAAGGAAGGGGGGCTCAGCCGGGAATTGATAGATAAGCGATTTCAGCAGTTGTCAATGACATCTTGGATTTCTTTTTTTTCGGGATTTGACCTTTTGGATGTCTTTCAAAAAAGATTTTCGGTAAGTCAAATTCATTTGAGAGCCTCGAAGATTTTATTGATTAACTTTGAGAAAAAATAAAATGAATATTCAAGCAGAAAAAATTGAGATTATTAAAATGATTTTGGAAACTAACAATCCAAGCATTTTAAAGTCAGTAAAAAATATGTTTAGAGAAAAAACAAATACTGACTTCTGGGAGACTATTTCTCAGGAGCAAAAAGAAGATATATTTCGAGGAATCGAGGAGGTTGAAAACGGAGAGGTTGTGGATTATGAAGATTTCATGAAAAAACACAGATAATGAGAGAAATAGTTCTTTCAAAAAGAGCATCCAACCGACTTGACAAACTACTTGAATACTTGGAACAAGAATGGTCTCTTAAAGTGAAAGATGATTTCATCAAAAAACTTGACAGATCCTTAAATCAAATTCAAAAATTCCCAGAGTCTTGTCCTAAAACAGATTTTGTAAAAGGACTTCATATGCTTGTTATAACAAAGCAAACCTCACTATTTTATCGGTTCGATTCTAAAACAATCAAAGTTGTAACGATTTTTGATAATCGGATGGATCCTGATGAATTGAAACGAAAATTGAAATAAGCCACGCTTCAACCATTTTGTAAATTGCATTACGGCATTCGTGCGAGGTGTCGTTTCTGCTTCTTTCTCGACTGTGACTCGTCCGGCGGGTGATGACGCTCTACGAAATCATACGACAACATACAATACCCTGAAAAGTATTTTTTAGGTAGAAGAGTTTAAAACAGCCGCTGATCTTCATCCGGAGAATCGTTCTTTTCTTTTTGAATTTCAGGAATTAGATTGAATGCCGAATCGAACGTAAGTGATGAATCGGTGGGCTGCCCGTCAATGACAAGACCTTTTATTTTTGGTGTTTTTCCTTTTTCGATGAGGGCAAAAATTTGTTTGTCGGTAAGTGTTATGCCGTATTGTTCAAACATTACTTTGAAGGTACAACCATTTTTGTACTCGCTGCAACCCCAGGCTGTCCTTCCTTTCAGCAAGGTCCCCTTTTTGCACTTGGGGCAGCTCATGGTTGCAGGCTCTTCTATTTTGGCGGGTTCTTTTTTTTGCGCGGTTTTCCGGGGTTTTGCGGGTTTTTCTTCTTTCAGTTTTTCCTTCTCTTTTTTCGTGGGTTGTTCTTCTTGCTCTATGGCGATTGCCTTTTTGTTTTCCCTTTTTACTTCGTTGACTAACTGGCTAACCATCTCTTTCATCTCGTCGAGGAAAAGTTTTGGGTCGTATTCGCCTTTTTCGATCTGCCGGAGTTTCTTTTCCCACATTCCGGTTAGCTCGGCCGATTTTAGCAGTTCGTTTTCGATCGTGTGAATAAGCTGGATGCCGGTTTTGGTGGGCACCAAATTCTTTCTTTCGCGTACCACAAACCGACGTTTAAACAGTGTTTCAATAATGTTGGCCCGGGTCGATGGCCTGCCGATGCCGTTTTCTTTCATCAACTCGCGTAGCTCCTCATCTTCCACCTGCTTGCCGGCGGTTTCCATGGCCCGTAGCAGGGTGGCTTCGGTGTGCATTTTGGGCGGCTGGGTCTGTTTTTCGAGCAGGTCGGGCGTGTGTTCCCCTTTTTCTCCCACCACAAATTCGGGCATGATCTGCTCTTCGTCGGGTTCACCCTCGGTATCTTTTTCGTTCTCTTTTTTGGGATAGAGCGCCCTCCATCCGTCGCTAACGATGACTTTTCCGGTGGCTTTAAATTCGTGGGTGCAAACCTTACCCACGACGGTGGTGTTCGATACTTCGCAATCGGGGTAGAAGGCCGCAATAAAGCGGCGGGCAATGAGGTCGTACACCCGCTTTTCTTCAACGATCAATCCCGAAGGTTTTACTCCGGTGGGCACAATGGCGTGGTGGTCGGTGATTTTGGTGTCGTCGAAAACCTTTTTGCTTTTCTTGATGGGTTTTCCAATGAGCGGCGCCGTGAAGCTGGCATAAGGTTCCATGTTTTTCAGGATGCCTTCAATCTTCGGGTACATGTCGGTGGGCAGAAAAGTGGTGTCGACACGCGGATAGGTCACCATCTTTTTCTCGTAAAGGTTCTGAATGTATTTCAACGTTTCGTCGGCTGTGTAGCTGAATTTCTTGTTACATTCGACCTGCAGGGCGGTCAAATCGAAAAGCTTTGGCGGGGCTTCTTTCCCTTTTTTCTTTTCAAACGAAATGATTTCGAAGAGGTTGTTTTTAATCTCCTCGATAATTTTGGTTGCCTCTTCGGCGGTGCCGAAACGCCCGTTGGTCGAGGTGAAAATAACATTCCGGTAGTTGGTTTTGATCTCCCAGAAAGGCATTGGTACAAAATTCTGGATCTCTTCGTACCGGCGAACAATCAGCGCGAGGGTAGGGGTTTGTACCCGGCCAATGGAAAGAACCCCTTTGCCGTCGGCATATTTCAGGGTGTAAAGCCGGCTGGCATTCATTCCCAGCAGCCAGTCGCCAATGGCGCGGGCATTTCCGGCGGCATATAGCCGGTCGAACTCTTTTCCTTCGCGCAATTTGGCAAAGCCTTCTTTAATAGCTTCGTCGGTCATCGACGAAATCCAGAGCCTTCGCAGTGGTTTGCGGCAACCGGTAAGGGTCATCACCCAGCGCTGGATCAGCTCTCCTTCAATCCCGGCGTCACCGCAGTTAATGATCTCTTCGCATTCGGAGAAGAGTTTTTTAATGGTTTCGAACTGTTTTTGTACCCCTTCGTTGTCGATCAGCTTAATGCCAAAGCGGGATGGGATCATAGGCAGGGCATACATTCGCCAGGGTTTCCAGTCGGAAGTATAATCATCGGGATTTTTGAGGGTGCACAGGTGACCGAAAGTCCAGGTTACCTGATAACCATTGCCTTCAAAATAACCATCTTTGCGGTTGTTGGCCTGCAATATCCGGGCTATTTCTTTGGCTACACTGGGTTTTTCGGCAATACAAACTTTCACGATCCTCTATTTTTTTCACTGTTCAAAAATAGATAAACGGTTCAAGAAATAGATCGAAAGGAGCGGCTGTAGTGAAAGAGTTTTAAACAGATCGAAATGATTCAAAGACAAAAGAGCCTTTTGGGGCTCTTTTGAATGATTGATT
>Ga0209098_1003710_pt1 | contig 12365 bp, 8 predicted proteins | sample AD_JPNHW1_MetaG_FD_184429 | JGI IMG/M metagenome (GOLD analysis project Ga0209098, IMG submission 184429) | Active sludge microbial communities of municipal wastewater-treating anaerobic digesters from Japan - AD_JPNHW1_MetaG (SPAdes) (version 2) | ecosystem: Engineered > Bioreactor > Anaerobic >... | reverse complement strand
TTAACAAGTGTTTGGTCGCTGCAAAGTTAATTGAGATATTTCATTTTAACAAGAAAATATGAGAGAATTTTCAACCCTAAAGCAAAGAATTTTAGAATACTTGGAGTTAAAGGGTATAACGAGGTACGAGTTCTACTCTGCTACCGGTATTTCAAATGGCATTTTATCTCAAAAAAATGGACTATCAGAAGAGAATTTGTTAAAGTTTCTCAAAATTTACCATGACGTTAATTTTCACTGGTTTCTGACCGGCACCGGGGAGATTATAGATAAGGATACCGATAATCCGAGAAAAAGTGGTAAGGCTATGTCCATTCAGCCACACCACCTGATCAAACAGGGCAACCGCAACGAATTAAATATGATCTGTAAACTCGCAATGAAAAATGCATTGTTGGAAAAAGAAAATAAAGAATTGAAAAATCTCCTTAAATACAGATCAATAGCTACTAAATAAATTTACTTAACTTTTATCAAAGAGAAGATACCAACTGTTTGATTTTTGTCTCAGCAATTTTCAAATTATACTGAAAATTAAGAAGTCTGGTCCTTGACTCCATATAGTTTTCCTGTGCCTGATGAACCTCCAATGATGTGGTTTGACCTAATTCCATACGTTTCAAGCATATTTCCATATTTTCAGCAGCTAATTTGCAATTATCTTTTTCTATACGCAATAACCTTGTCTGATTATCATAATCTGCATAAGCGTTTTGTAAATCTATTCCGGTCTGTAATTTTAAATTATTCAAATTGTATTGACTTGACAGCAAATTCATTTTGGCAACGGAAAGTTTACGCTTTGTTTCACCTGCATTATATATGGGAACAGATAGCGTTCCACTCATTTGCAAACCGTGCGAATTATTATGCAGTGTAGATTCAGAAGTAGATGTTTGTGATAAGTAATACCCTCCTTTGAAATTTAATGACGGTAAATAGGTCCTTTTAACCTCTTGCAAAGCCAATCCCTCAACATCAACCTGTTTCTGCATAGCAAGAATGCCCACATTTGATAAATCCAGATTCCTTAACACATCCGCCTCAACCGGAATGACGGTAAATCGCACGGAATCAATAACATCATACTCCTGCATATTACTTTGTCCTAAAATATTGCTTAATGCTTTCTTTGTTTTAACTATGATATTCTGTTGATTTATAGCATTCTCGGCTGCAACATTAAAATCAATTTGAGCTTGCAGCAGTTCAGTTTTATCCATTTGACCGGCATTAAATCCGGTCTGGGCAATAGTAACCCTCTGTCTATTATAATCGATAACCTGATTTATATATTTTAACTCCTGCTTCTGCCTTACAACATCATAATAAGCCGCCATAACATTATAAATGACCTCCATAACTTTTGATCTAAATTGCAGCTCCCCGATAGCCTGGAGTTCCGATAATTTTCTCTTTGTAACAAACATTTTGCCTCCGTCAAACAAAGTCCAGGACAACTCCGCTCCAGCCGAAAATACAGAACTAGATTTATCGGTCTCATTGTTCTTGGATCCGGATCCGTTGAGACCAATTTCCGGCAACATCCCGGCATTACCCATAGTATTATTAATCCTACTTATATCAGCATCATTACGTGCAATCAAAATATCAAAATTATCTTTAAGCGCTGTGCTTACCGCTTCCTCAGGAGACAGTATCCGCTGCGCATTAATCCCGACGGCAAACATTATCGCCATAATCAATAACAAAATTTTCTTTTTCATCTTTTTTTATTGCTTGACATAACAATGTAGGTAACAGGTATCACAAATAGAGTTAGTATTAGTGAAAATAAAAGTCCGCCAACTACAACCGTACCAAGGGGCGCACGACTTTGAGCACCTGATCCCAAGGCTAATGCAATAGGCAAACATCCAAAAATAGTGGCCAAGGAAGTCATCAAAATAGGGCGGAATCTGGCCCGAGCCGCCTCAAATGCTGCAACTTTTTTATTTAGCCCGAGCTTACGTTTCTGGTTTGCAAATTCTACTATAAGAATACCATTTTTGGTAACAATACCTATAAGCATTATAATTCCTATTTCCGAAAATATATTTATCGTCTGGTGAAAAATCCACAGAGATAACATAGCACCGGCAATAGCCATCGGCACGGTAAGCATTATTATAAAAGGATCTCTAAAACTCTCAAATTGCGAGGCCAGAATAAGGTATATCAGCAATAATGCCAGCAGCAAGGCAAAGGAAATATTGGAACTGCTTTCCGCAAGGTCTCTTGATGAACCGGATAAATCTGTATTGAAGGAGCTATCCAGTAATTTCCCCGCAATTTGTCTCATTTCCTCTATGCCTTCTCCCAGAGTCCTCCCCTTTGCAAGGTTTGCTGAAATGGTAGCCGATTTATAACGATTATAGTGATACAAAATAGGAGGGTTGCTGTTTTCTTCCGTTTTAACGAGATTATCAAGTTGTATCATTTTACCCGATGCTGAACGAACATATAACGATCTTATATCTCCGGGGTTGCTGCGATCTTGTTTATCTATTTGTCCTATAATATAATACTGTTTATTGTTGACCAAAAAATAATCATACCTCCCTCCGCTGTAAGCAAGGTCAAGCAGGCTTGAAACATCCTTTTCATTTACACCCAGCGTATTGGCTTTTAATCTATCGACGGTAAGATTTATTTCCGGTTTATTAAATTTCAAATCAACATCGACATTGCTGAACACGGGGCTTTCCTGCACACGGTCCATAAATTCCGGTAAAACTTTTTTAAGCTTTTCAAAGTCAAGATTTTGAACAACAAATTGTACCGGAAGACCTCTTGATGAGGCCGTGGTGATCGTAGGCTCCTGACTGGGAATAAGTCTTCCGTCCGGAATCGTGGAATATATCTTGGACAATCTGTCAAAAACCTGCTGCTGCGTAATTCTTCTCTGTGACGGATCTTTTAAAAACGTAGTGACCGACCCCGTGTTTGCACTAGCATTTCTCCCGCCTGAATACCTCGCAAGAACATATTTGACACCAGGTACGGAATCAAGGCTGATCTGGGCAACTTTATCTATAAACTGCTGATTATATAAATATTCCGCACCTTCAGGCGCCGTAATATTGGTTCTTATGTAACTGTGATCCTCCAGAGGGGCCAATTCCGATTTTAGTGCTCGCGATAGTGAAAAAATAATTAAAACACAAAAACCCAAGATAGCAAATGCAAGCCATTTGTTTTTTATAAAATAACTTAAGACCCTGCCGTACATTTTTTCCATCCTTGTGAAAAACGGCTCGCTCGACTCGTAAAAACGAGAATGATGTGAAGCCGAACCACCTAGAAAAACATTTAAAACAGGAGTCAGCGTCAGGGATACAAATGCAGATATAAGTACTGCACTTGCAACTACTATTCCGAACTCGCGGAACAGACGTCCGGTGAATCCCTGCATAAAAATAACGGGTATAAACACTATTGCAAGCGTGAGTGATGTCGAAATAACGGCAAAGAAAATCTCTCTGGTCCCCTCAAAAGCGGCACGCCATTTATCCATTCCGCGCTCTATACGCTTGAATATATTTTCGGTTACAACTATGCCGTCGTCCACAACAAGACCCGTCGCCAGCACCACTCCCAACAACGTCAATACGTTTATGGAAAAACCGAACACATACATAAAAAAGAAAGTGCCTATCAGGGAAACAGGTATGTCAAGCAACGGCCTGAGTGCGATAATCCAATTTCTGAAAAACAAAAAAATTATCGCGACGACCAGTATGATAGCCAAAACTAATGTTTCTGCTACATCCTTGACAGATTGCCTGACAAAAACCGATTTATCCCTTGAGACACTAAGATCCATACCGGCCGGCATCGTTTTCTTTATTTGAGTCAGACGTTTATAAAATTCATCCGCTATCTGGATATCGTTGGCGCCCGGCAATGGAATAAGATTCAACATGACCCCCGTTGTTCCGTTTACCTTGGAACCGGACTCATCATCCTGAGGACCCAAAGAGGCTTCACCTATATCGCCGAATCTGACAATTTGTTTATCTGTCTGTTTAATTATGAGATTATTAAAATCATCCTCGGTTGTCAATCTGCCGTGTGTTTTAATAAGCAGCTCAGTGGAGGCGCCCCTTATTTTTCCCGACGGCATCTCCACATTTTCATTTACAAGAGCCGTCTTTATATCCGATGGCATTATACCATAAGCCGCCATTCGTTCCGGATTGATCCATAGACGCATAGCCGGTCTCTGCTGACCATAAATAGATACAGAGCTTACACCTGGGATAGTTTGTAATTTTTCCTGAAGCACGTTCTCCACATAATCGCTCAACTCTATGGCATTCATTTTACTGCTCTTGGCGGTCAGCATTATTATCGGGTCTGCATTGGCATCCGCTTTTGTGACGGTGGGCTGTGCGTCTATATCTTGAGGCAATGACTTGGTTGCCTGAGAAACTTTATCGCGAACATCATTGGCGGCTTTTTCCAGATCTGTTCCCAAATTAAATTCAACGGTAATAGCACTGACACCCATAGATGACTGGGATGATATTGATTTAACCCCCTCAATGCCGTTTATAGATTTTTCCAGCGGTTCAGTAATTTGAGACTCTACTATTTCTGAATTGGCTCCCGAATAGGAAGTCTGCACCGTAATCACGGGTGGGTCTATATTGGGATATAATCTGATGCCCAACAATTTAAATCCCATAAATCCCATCAATATTATAATCAGACTGTATACTACTGCAGTCACGGGATGCTTTAATGCATAATCGGAAATGATCATAATAACTACCTGCTAACGGATGAATAGAAAAGTTTGGACCCCTCTTTCAAAAACAATATTCCATTGACTATAACGGTATCTCCCGGAGTCAAACCATCCGTTACTTCTATCTTGGCGGATTTGCGGATTCCCGTTTTGACATTTACAAAATGAGCTTTCCCTTCACGCGCAATTATAACGGTTTTGTTTTCTTCTTCCGGAATGATCGCCTGGGTAGGAATCATCAAAGCCTTTGGATTCTCACCAAGTTTAAGATTGACATCGGCAAACGCCCCTGGGATCAGATCTTTTGATGCAGACGTAATTAAAGCCCTTACTTTCAAATTGCCGGTAGCATTATCTATCCCGTGCTCTGTGGCCATTACTTTTGCTTGATAGAGTTGAGCTTCATCGTAAACATTAAAATTTAATTTCATCCCGACAGAAACCACTGAACTATATTTTTCGGGCACGTAAAAATCAAGTTTTAATTTTTGATTGGTCCTTATGGTAGCAAGAGAAGTGGAAGCGCTTATAACGGCACCTATACTTATATTCCTAAGACCTATCGTACCGTCAAAAGGCGCCCTTATTTCCGTTTTACATATCAAGGCCTTTTCTTCTTCTATATCGGCACCTAACGTTCTCACCTGCAAGGCAGTCTGATCAAAGTCATTTTGACTTATACCGTTAACTTTAAGCAATTTGGACTGCCTGTTATATATTTCCTTTTCTATCTCCAACTGGGCCTGTAATTTTTTTAAAGTTGCCTTAAGGTCATCATCGTACAATTTAATCAGCATGGTTCCTTTTCTAACAATCTTGCCTTCCGGCAAATTTATAGCAACCACCCTGCCCGCAATTTCATTTTTCAATTCCACCTCATCGTATGCCTCAACGGAACCATTCACCGTTATATCGGAAGAAAGCAATGATGGAGTAACAATAATTGCATCCACTTTTTTATAATCATTATTTTTTTTCTCCCTGCCCCTTTCATGTTTTGTCAAACCTATTTTGACAAAAAAAAGTGCAAGAAAAATCATCGCGATGATAATTATTATGTTGGTTTTTTTCATTATTCCGTTTCCTCCTTAAGGCAAGAGATATTGTTTATTATCGTGTAAAGCATGGAATATAAATCCGCTATCTTTCCGGAAGGCAACCCTTTGAAGGAAATAGCCGCCAATTCGTTAAATATCCTCTCTATGTCAGGAATCGCCCTTGATCCCTTTTTCGTGACATGTAATTTGTATTCACGCCTGTCGTTTTTATTCTTTATTCTCAAAACAAAACCGTTATCAAAAAGGTAATCTACGATATGCACTACCCGTGTCTTATCCGTCATTAATTTATCCGCAAGATTTTGTTGGGTCAGTTCTCCGTTGCCAAGACCTATGAGCAACAGTGGAAAAAACGAATGTTCTATCCCCAAGTAGGATAAGCGTTTTTTAAGTGCTTTAAAAAACACCTTATTTATTCTACCGGTAATACGTCCTATAGGTTCCCTGACAATGTTGCTCTTTACAGTATTCGTACTTTCCGAATTTTTCATATAAGCCGCTTTTATCGACAGCAAATTTAGTTGTTTTTATAAACAGTTGTTACTGTCAACTGTTTATAAAAACATACACACCCTGTCGTTTACTAAATATTTTTATTGTAAAACCGCAATCCTTAGAAATTGAAATATTGGCTTTATTTGTAAATCATATACATCTCAAAACACTTCCTTTCTGGATGCACGATAACACTGTATTTTTCTCCGGAAGCTCTTTCCCCTCTCAACTTCAACCCTTTAGGTCCCATTTTATCAAAATTCCAAAATGATAAATAGTATTTTGACAGGGAAGAGGTATAATTGTCACGTTTGCCCTTTAAACGACTCTCTCTATCTAACGCAAAATTAGAATACTGGTACAGGTACGCGTTTTCACTTTGCGATTTAAGCTTGTCCCAAACTTTATTATATTCCGGCATTTCAAATGGCATTGACAGAATATCTCCCGTTTTGACTCCTGCCTCAGCGGCAGGTGAATTGGGATAAACACCAGCCACACGGCCTTTTTTATCGGCATCAAAAATCACCCCTATTCCATAATAAAAATGAAAATCTACGCGTCCGACCTGCTTAATAGGGAAACAACTCAACATTTCATATCCTATGTTGGAAGCAAAATCCTTGATAATAGCTTTTTTGCTATATAAAGTTTCATATTGCGCCCCCCATACGGCAGCAGCTTGCGATTTGCCGTTGCGTAATTTCTCCCCATCAAGCATGGTTATGGACATTCTGGTAAGATATTCCGTAGCAGTGTAATCTCCATAGGTCTGAGTATTAATATATTGTCTTGTTCCCCAACCGTCGCCATATTCATATCCATACCTGTACGTAGTTGAAATGGACTGGGTAGGCGGAACATAGTGATCCCGCCTGTCACTGTAAAATGAGATCAGAATTACAAGAGCCGGCTTAACTGTATCACGTTGAAGCCCTTTCTTTTCCATTATCGGTCCAATTACAGCCGCTATTTCTTTTTGTGCCAATGTATTGTCCCCATTGAAATCAAAATCAAATGATTTATAACCATACATAAAAACGTCCGGGTCACATTGAACCGAAATAGGTTCCATATCCAAAACCTTACGTGTAGAATAGTTAAGCACGTCTCCCTCATAGGCGTATTGCGCAAAGTCGCATTCGCGCGCAGCATGCTCGGCATCAACCTGTTGTCCATCAATTTTAATATCTCCGACTCTTCCTCCCAATTGTACAACTTTAAATACGCCACTCTTTTTATCAGTAAGAGAAGTTTCATCCGTACAATTCTTACCGTCAACGGAAAGAATTATATCTGTCGGTCGTATTCCCGCACTAAATGCAGGTCCGTAAGGGTCCACAGCAGTTACTACATAACGATTATTACCGGCAACATTAACCATTTTACCGTAAATACCGTACACATAATGTTGGGCTGCAGCTGGAATCGAAAGCCACATAAAAAAGAGAATTAAAACATAAAATTTTTTCATACTCATAATATTTTTTATAATAGCAGTTTCACAAAAACCAATTCTTATTATCAAATCATTAAAGTGACGGATCAATAGCTCTCATCATAGCCTTAATCTCCTGCTTTGCCGCCTTCCACCTGGGCACATCTACCTTAGGGCCAACCACTTCCACAACTTTAGCAGAAATAATGGACCCGACTTCTCCGCAAACCTCCAGTGGCATTTTATTGGCATGTGCATATAAAAATCCGGCGGCATACAAATCACCAGCACCGGTTGCATCAACAATATTTGCCGGTCTGGCTTCAATCCTATAGAATTTGCTTCCGCTCTGAATTAAAGAACCGTCTTTCCCAATTTTCACAACCGCTATTTTGCAAATCTTTGCAATCTCACGTACCGCCAGCTCCGGCTTTAGCTTTGTAAAACTTTGCGCCTCAAACTCATTTGCAAAAACTATATCTACATAGTGAGAAATCACATCATGAAGAAAAGCATTGTTGCTCTCTACAATATTATAACTTGCCAAATCCAAAGAAATTGTCATTCCCAAACTTTTGCCAATCTCTACCGCCCTTCTTATTAACTCTTGATTCTGAACAAGATACCCTTCTATATGCAAATAGTCATATCCTCTAAAATATTCAGGCTTCAAGTCTTCCGGAGACAGTTCCAAGGCGGCTCCCAAATAATCTGCAAAAGTTCTCTCGCCGGAAGGCGGAGTAATAAACACCATTGCCTGTCCGCTGGCTGCCTTGCCTTTCAACAAAATAGGCTTAATGCCATTAACCTCCTGAGCACTCTTAAACAAAGAACCCAGCTCGTCATCTCCAACCTTTCCTATGAAACCACTTGGCATTCCAAAAATAGAAGTTCCGGAAATTGCATTAGCCGCAGATCCTCCGGCAACATATTGAATCCCCTGTTCTTTAAGTATTTGCCATATTTTTGCTCCGGTCTCTTCATCAACCAGCTGCATGCTTCCAACCGGAAGATGGAACTTTTTTAACAAATTGTCATTTGGTAAAACCGCTAAAATATCCGTTAGAGCATTGCCAACTCCAATTATTGACTTCATAGATAAATTCCCTTTTCTCTCTCACAAAGATATATTATTTCCATAATTTATCGGAAGGTTTATGTAAATTTGCGGGAGGTATGCAGATAACCCCTGGAAAACAATTAACAACTAAGAACATTCTGCAGTACGCTCTTGTACTGCTTATTGCAATTGTGCTCCTTTATTTCTGTTTTAAAGGGGTCAAATGGAGTGATTTTGCAGACGGCCTAAAGCACTGCAATTATTGGTGGATAGCAATCTCCATGCTCTTTGGAATCTCCGGTTTTATCTTGCGCGCATGGCGCTGGAAACTTCTTACAAATCAGCTTAATCTGTCGGTGAAATTAAAAGAGACTTATGACGGCGTCACTATTGGGAATCTTGCAAATTTCGCCTTGCCGCGTGTTGGAGAACTGGTCCGCTGCGGAATTGTAGCCAGAAAGAAAAAAGTGACATTTGAAGAGGCAATCGGAACGGTTATTCTGGAGAGAAGCTGGGATTTGGTCTGCCTCTTTTTGTTTACCATAATGATGGTGGTATTTTCATGGAAAAGGTTTGGCTCATTCATTCAGCTTCAGATGATTAACCCCGCAGCAAGCAGGCTTACAAAAGTTCTGATAATTGTGATTGCCGCAATAATTGTTTTAATAGCCGCAGCAGCAATATTAATATATATCTATCGCGACAGATTCAGAAAGCATAAGTTTCACAATAAGTTTATAGGATTCCTTAAAGGACTGTGGCAAGGCATTTTAGCAGCATTCAAAATGAAGAAAAAATGGCTGTTTTTTACCCTTACCATTTTGCTTTGGACCAGTTTCTGGATAACCAGCTACACCACCATTCTTGCTTTTCCAAGCATGAATGACTTTACAATAACAGACGCTCTATTCCTTATGGTTGTGGGAAGCCTGGGCTGGGCCGTTCCTGTACAGGGTGGTATTGGAGCTTATCATTTTTTAGTGAGCCTGGCATTGTCTCAAATTTACGGAATAGCTCACGCGGAAGGAATGGTATTTGCCACTATTTCCCATGAGTCTCAAGTATTTATAATGATACTTTGCGGAGTGATTTCACTCGTCAGCATAGCAATAGAAAAAAGGAGAGCCAAAGCTCCCGACAGTTTATGATTATAAAATTTAGAATTAATTTTAAAACACAACCGGGGGAGCAGGTTTACATTACAGGCTCATCTTTAATTTTAGGCAACTATGACCCCGACAGGGCCTTCCGTCTTACACACTCAGAATCAGATGAATGGAACGGAGAAATAATGTGCGACCCCGTAAAGGAAAGACTGCTGTACTATAAATATTTTGTAAAAACTTCAGAAAATACAATTTACTTTGAGGCCGGCGGAGGACGCCGTCTTGCACTTAATTCAGCTACTGCAAAAATTGAGACAAGAGACCAGTGGCAGGGAAATACGGCGGAAGCTCCTTTTCTTACGGACCCATTCTCACACGTATTTTCCGGCAGAGAGTGCAGCCCTTACACCCAGACGCATAAGCGTAATTATGAACTAATTATAAGAGTAGTCATACCCAACGTTCCAAAAGATTGCAGCATATATGTTTGCGGCAGCAGCAAGGAAACGGGAGAGTGGAAACCGGAAAAAGCCGCCAACATGGCAAGACTTAAGGGACTTAAGTGGATTGCCTCTTTTCCAATAGAAAATGAACAGGGCAACACATGGGAATATAAATTTGTCCGCAAAAATGATATAACAGGAGAGTACACATGGGAAGAGGGATTAAACAGAGTACTTGTAATTCCGCAAGTATCTAAACATGAAACTCTTATAATAGAGTATTCTGCTGCCAATTTTGATACCGGCAAACCAAAATTTGCCGGATGCGTAGTTCCTGTTTTTGCTCTGCGCACAAAAAAGAGCTGCGGCATTGGAGAGATAGAAGATATTAAATCATTAATTGATTGGGCAAAGCAAGTTGGAATGAGCATCATACAAACACTGCCAATCAATGATACACTGGAGCACATGAACTGGAAAGATTCATATCCATACAACAGCATCTCCTCAATTGCCCTCCATCCTCTTTACCTCTCAATATCTCCGCTCGGTCATATAAAAGAGAAACAAAAAGCAAAAGATTTCTCAGAAGAGATAAAATCTCTTAACCGCAAAGTATCAGTAGATTATGAAGATGTGCTAGAATTTAAAATGCGCTATTTCCGCGCTTTATATGACCAAAATAAAGATGACACCTTTGCTCAGCCGAAATACTACAAGTTTATAAAAGCCAACAAAGAGTGGCTTTATCCTTACGCAGTATTTTGTGCTCTAAGAGATAAAAACAAAACCGCAGATTTTAGAAAATGGGAAAAATATTCCGTCTTCTCACAAGCCGATGTAGATAAGTTAAGTTCCGGGAAAAGTGAAATAAAAGATGATGTTTACTTTTATGTATATCTGCAATATCATCTTCACAATCAGATGACTGAAGCAATTGAATATGCCCACGCAAACGGCATTGTTCTAAAAGGAGATTTACCCATCGGGATAAGCAGGAACAGTGTGGACGCATGGCAGCATCCTCTATATTTTAATTTTGGACAGCAGGCAGGAGCACCCCCGGATTATTACTCCGCAGAGGGACAAAATTGGGGATTCCCAACTTACAACTGGGAAGAGATGGCCAGGGACAATTACAAATGGTGGAAAAAAAGGATGCGTAAAATGTCAGATTATTTTGATGCATATCGCATAGACCACATACTGGGATTCTTTAGAATATGGGAAATTCCATATCCGCTTGACGGTGGAAAGGCGGGACATTTTCATCCCGTGCTGCCACTTGATATTGAGGAGATTGAGAGCTATGGGCTGCCAGTTCCAAATGAACATGATAAAAAAGATTTAAAAAAGATTGCAGAAGAAAATCTGTTTATGGAAGACCCATATAATAAATGCAAATGGGTCCCTTGCATCTGTGCAAAAGAGAGCCGGGAATATAATGCCTTAACATCTGCTCAGAAAAAATCTTTTAATGCACTTTATGAAACTTTCTTCTATAAGAGAAACAATGATTTATGGTACCATAATGCAATGAAAAAATTGCAGCAAATCATGGCGGCGTCCAATATGCTGGCATGCGGAGAAGATTTGGGAATGCTGGCTGAACCTGTCCGCAAATGTATGGCAGATTTAAAAATTTTAAGCCTGGAACTGCAGATAATGCCTAAAAACAACACGGATTTTGCAGACCCCGCAACTTTCCCATATTTAAGTGTTTGCAGCACTTCTACTCACGATAGTGAAACCTTAAGAATGTGGCTTGGCAGGAGATTGAAAACCGTCTCCTACAAATCTGAAGATACGGGAGAAACATATTATGATGCGGCAGCAAAGGATTGTGAAAAAGTTTTGAAAGATAATCTTGCTTCCAAAAGTATGCTTGCCATTTTTCCGCTTCAAGACTGGATCTCCATAAATGAAAAAGTCAGAAACAGGTTTGCATACAGCGAGAGAATAAACAACCCGGCCGTTCCACATTGGATATGGAAATACAGGATGCATATAAC
>Ga0209098_1003708_pt1 | contig 12375 bp, 12 predicted proteins | sample AD_JPNHW1_MetaG_FD_184429 | JGI IMG/M metagenome (GOLD analysis project Ga0209098, IMG submission 184429) | Active sludge microbial communities of municipal wastewater-treating anaerobic digesters from Japan - AD_JPNHW1_MetaG (SPAdes) (version 2) | ecosystem: Engineered > Bioreactor > Anaerobic... | reverse complement strand
CCTCAACGTGCAGACGCTCCGTCAGCGCATTACCCCAGATGTTGTCGCTGCCATCCGCCCCGTGGTGGATACGGTCGGCCTCCTGATCCTTCGCTACGAGGAGGCCCGGGAACTCGTGGCCAGGAATCAGGAGATCGGCATTCTCTATGCAATGGCAACAGCTGGCGCGGAGCAGCTGGACGACCAGACGCTGCGCGAGCGTATGGGACAGATTCTTGGAAGAATAGCGCATGCTCATGGCTATGAGCACGCCTTTGTCTTCATCTACAATCCTCATCAGGAGGCGCTTGTTCTGCAGGCCGGGAGAGGCCAGGGGTCTGAGCAGGCGGGAATGACGTTGAGCGTGCAGGAAGGCAAGGGCATCGTGGTCCGCGCCTACTCGTCGTGCAGGCCGGTGCTCGTACGCGATACGCAGCGCAGCCGCGTCTTCGTGACTGCTCCCTGGCCGGTCGGGTCTGAGTTGGCCATGCCGCTCGTGGTTGGCGGCCACTGCGTCGGGGTTCTCGACGTCGAATCCCGAAAGCCGCAGGCGTTCACGCGACTGGACATCGGGGTACTGCGGCCTTTCGCATCGGGGCTCGCGCTGCTCATCGACAACCAGCAGAAGACGCACCTGCTGCATGACCAGGCAATGCGCGATCCCCTGACGGGATTCTTCAACCGCCGCATGATGGACCAGGTCGTGCCGAGAGAAATTGAACGCGCATGCCGCTACCATCGTGACCTGAGCCTGGTGATGCTGGACATCGACGAGTTCAAGGCCATCAACGACCACGAGGGCCACGAGGCGGGTGACCACGTGCTGCGCGTGTTCTCGCAGTGCATCCGCCAGGTCGTGAGGGCGTCGGACTTTGTCTACCGGTACGGCGGGGATGAATTCCTCATCCTGCTGCCGGAGACCAGTTCAGCAGAGGCACGAGAGATGCTGGCCCGCTTGAACGCGACCGGCTTCCCGGAGTTGACGACATCCCTTGGACGCGTGACTTTCTCGGCTGGCATCGCCAGCTATGCGCTCGACGCGGGGGCGGAGGACCTCGTCAAGGTGGCGGATGACCGCCTCTACCAGTCCAAGAGACTGGGAAAGGGCCACATTACTATACGTTAGGCACCCTCAGGCGGCCCTGCTTGCTCTGCCGCGGGCGCCACCTATACTAAGCCCATGAAGATTGTTGTCTATGCGCAGGGAGGCGGGCTGAAGAAGACGTACAACCGCATGGCTCAGGACGAGTATTGCCGCCGGCTTGAGCACTACGGCGACGTGCGCGTCGTGGATGCTGCATCGCGACAGCTGGCCAACTACGCGCGCTTTGAGGAGGGGGTCCGTGTCCTGCTGGATGCCCGCGGGCAGGAACTGTCCTCGCGTGAGCTGGCCGACCGGTTGCAGGATCTGATGAACATGGGGGCGCGGAAACTGTCCTTTTTCATAGGCGGTGCAGAAGGCTTCAATCCATCGCTCCTGAGCTTCATCGAAGAGAATGCGCACGCGCGGCCGCTTTCACCAGGCGTCAGCGTCCTGTCTCTGGGAAGGCTCACCCTGCCACACGAGCTGGCCCGCATTATTCTCTTGGAGCAGCTGTACCGGGCGTTCTCGATCCTCAAGGGCGAACCGTACGACAAATAGTCGCCAAAAGTATGATGACGCCTGTCACAATCACGACTCGGGAGTTATCCACACCCTGCAACCGGTTGCAGTAAACCTGGAAAACAGCATGCAATGGGCGTCTACGGTCTTGTGCTGACACTCCGTATCAACTTGCTGACAGACTATCCACAATCTCAGACGTTGTTGTCGTGCCGTTCAGACGACTGATTTGAACGGTTGCTCACCGGTTTCCACAGACTGATTGTCAGCAACCGCCGCAGGAGGAGCATTCGCCTCCACCGCAACTGCAGGATCCACCGCATCCACAGCCACCGTCGCCATCTTCCCCACTATGGCTGTGGACCATTTTGGCTGTTCCAGACTCGCTTCCGCACCTCGGGCACGGTGCGGTCCACCGCGAGCACAGTCCATAGGTGCGGTCCTTCCATTCGGTCCTGGTGCCTTCCGCTTCAAACTTCATATGGCATGTATCACAATAGTAGGTGCTCATCGTTCCTCCTGGTCTGAGTCCTGTGCATGGCATGCATGGGCTGTTCCTGTCCCCAACTCCACGGTATCGACGCACCGCCAGACGTTTCCCTCGTCCGCCTGCAGGAACGACAGGTAGGAAACGTGAAAGGTGAAGGGAACCAGCTCCTGGGCAACGAACGTTCTGGCTGCCTCCAGCTCTGCGGGCGTCTCGAAAAAGCCGATGGAGATGTGGGCAACAAAGTTGCCCGCGTGGTCGAATTCCACATCTGGGAAGGTGTCCATGATGCAGTTCCTGAGCTTCACAAACTGGCCGTCCGGGTCATCGGGCCTGAGCCAGAGAACAAGGTTGTCAGGAAACGCGTCGACCACGCGCACCTGTGCATCGAACGGGGGTACGTCGGCGAGTGCCGCCTGAATACGCGAGCGAGCGGGCATCCAGTCGCACGCGTCAAGCTCTGCCGCGAATGCCAGGGTGATGTGCGGCATGATGAGGTCCACATGCGGGTCGTAGCGACGCCGGAACGTATCCACATATGTCGCCGCGGTTCCCGCAACTGGGACTGTGACAGCCCCGCCCTTGCGCAGCCTGAGTTCTTCCTGGTCCATGAGCACAGTATACGTCAGCCCGGGGTGGCCATCAACCCGGCGTGTGTGGAAGTGCGCGGAGTGCCTATTGCATGGTATACTTGTGCTCAAGAGACTCGAGCGTTGTGGAGGTGCTGCAGTGGCAGTCTACATAGGAACGGTTCCACCCAAGGGGTGGGAACAGATCTGGGACAAGGCGGCGGCCCGAGCTGGCTATACCGGCCCTCGTCCCTCCGTCATCACGGACACGGCGGAACTCGCGCGTCACGGTGCGGATATTGGGGCGCTTGTCACAAAGACGGTGTCGGCGGAACTCCTTGCGGCAGCGCCAGGACTCAAGCTGATTCAGGTGCCGTTCGCGGGCATCGACAGTATCGACCTGAGCGTGCTCAAGCAGACACGCGTGCCTCTTGCGAACTCTCACGGCAACCGGGAAGTGACGGCGGAACACGCCATAGCTCTCCTGTTTGCTCTTACGAGACGACTGACTCCCTACGACCGTGACCTGCGCAAGGGTATCTGGCACGGATTCTCCACCATGGACGAGCCAGTCGTGGGACTGTTTGGCAAGACGGTAGGCATTGCGGGTCTGGGCAACATTGGAACGCACATTGTGCGGATCTGTCGCTCCATGAACATGAAGGTGCTGGGTCTCAAACACAGTCCCGGCAGTGGCTACAGCAGCGACCTGGTCGACCGGGCTTATGGTTCGGACGAGAAACTTGCGTTCCTGCAGGCCAGCGAGTTCGTTATTGACGTCCTGCCGCTCACTCCCGAAACCGAGAACTTCTTTGATGCCGCCGAGTTTGAGGCCATGCGCGGTCACTGGTTCATCAATATCGGCCGTGGACGCACAGTGAACGAGCATGCTCTCTATGCCGCGCTCAAGGATGGGACACTCAAAGGGGCGGGCATCGACCCGTGGTGGGTCTATCCAGCCGAGCCGGTCGAGCGTGACGAACATGGGGCGATGATCCCGGTGATGCCGGCGCACGAGCCATTCTGGGAACTGGACAACGTCGTGATGTCGCCGCATACCGGCGGGTTCACGGACGTTTCCGTCGAGGGTCTGTGGGGCGAATCGTTCGAGAACGCCATCCGGGCTGACCGCGGCGAGAAGCCAAGAAATCTTGTCGATCTGGAGAAGGGGTACTAGCCACGAATGACGCGGTACGTGACTACATTCTGTCGATGGTGTCGCAGGACAACTTGACGCTGGCTGCCCTGGGACACCGGTATGAAGGGCGGACCGACATTCAGCCGGCGATCGGTCCGGAAGTGGGCAAGCTGCTGGGATTGCTGATCCGTCTGTCCCACGCAACCCAGGTGCTGGAACTGGGGACGTGCCTGGGGTACTCCACCGTCTGGCTCGCGCAGGCCATGGAGGCAACCCACGGCCAGGTGACCAGCGTGGAACTCGACCATGCCCTTGTCCTCGAGACGCAGCGTTCCGTCGATCAGGCCGGGCTGACAGGCCGCGTCCGCATCATGGAGGGCGATGCCGCCAAGACAGTCTATGAGCTGTCGGGGCCGTTTGACCTTGTTCTTCAGGATTCTGACAAAGCCCTGTATCCAGCCCTGTTCGACCGCCTGGTGCAGATCACCCGGGTGGGCGGCATCCTGGCCGCCGACGATACCCTGTTCCGTCCTCTGGCGATGCCAGCCAAGTTTGCTGATCCTGTCCACCGGTACAACCAGCTGGCGACGGCCGACCCGCGCCTTTACACGACGATCCTCCCCATCGGCGATGGCCTGACCGTCAGTCTCGAGACCGCGGACTAGACGCATTTGAGCCTGCTTTCCTGCAGCCCCGTCCGGAAGAACGGGGCTGCAGTCATCCTGTGAATGCAACCTCCTGGTGCCAACCGGGATACCATGATGGAAAGACCAGTGCATCGACGTGAAGGGATGGTGCCATGGACGATGAGTTGAGGACAGTTGTCGCACGCGTGCGTTCAGGAGATGAGGCAGCATTCGATGAGCTCTACCATCTGACTGTCCGACAGCTCTTCAAGACCATGTACACCTACTTGATGACACGGGAAGACGTCGAGGATGCAGTGCAGGAGGCGTACCTCAAGCTGTACCAGGTACGAAGGCGACTGGACGATACACGCTCGGTACCGGTGTATTTGAGGACCATTGCGATCAACTGCGCGAGGCGGAAGCTGCGCAGGCAACACCCGTTGACGCCGCCGATCGAGGACGACGATCCCCTCGATACCGAGGTCATGGAGCGATCTGTACGAGAAGCGCTGGAGAAACTCTCGCCAGACGATCGTCTGGTGCTTGGACTCTTCTACGGAGACCAGGCCTCTCTCCAGGAGATCTGCACGATGACGGGCGAGAAGGAAGGGACGATCAAATCCCGGCTCTCACGAGCGCGGGACAAGCTGCGGGAGGTTATAGACCATGGAACACGATGACAGAGAGTACAGCAACATGCTGAATGAAGGGCTCAGAGGTGTGGAGCCGTCGGACGAACTGCACGCCAAGGTGCGGGATCGTATCGCGCGGGGCGTCATGCACACGCGGCGCCGCAACACCGCACTGGGAACCGTCGCGGTCCTCATAGTCGCGACCATGGTGCTTGGCTCGGTAACACCGGCGTTCGGTCGCAACGGGACGCTGCCACAGGTCATCAACGCGATGGCCGCAGAACGGCAGGCTCAGAAGATCACCAAGACACTCGGGACGGCGACTGTCCAGCAGACGAGCGCCGCGCTGCTGATTCCAGAGGCGACCGTTCAGGCTGTCGCGGGCACCGCGCTCTCTGAAACGGACAGCATCCTGGCGCTTGTCATAGCTGATCGCGCCGGCAAGCCGATCGGTGACGTCGTTGCTCTTAGAACGCAGGGGCTTGGCTGGGGCGTCATCATGGCACAGCTTGGCATCTCCGGGCGCGACATCAGCGAGGCCGTAGGCCAGGCGCAGGCAGTCGCCTTGGCAAACACGCCGTCCACACCGCCCCAGGGCAATGCGCCATCCGGCCAGCCGGCTGTCAGCAACAAGAACGGCGACAAGGTCGTCGTGAGCGGCGAGATCGCCCTGGTTCCTCCAGTGTCCCCGATCAGCATTACGGTTGCGGGCGAGACGTTCGCCATCGGGACCGACACACAGATGAAGCACCACGGCAAGGCCATCACCGCGGCTGAGATCTTCACCAGGCGCGCGGCCGGCATGCTGTACGCTACCGTGCAGGGGACAGAGCTGGCTGACACGTCACTCCACGCCAACCTGGTCATCGTGCAGGATGGTGCAACTGAGGTGCCGTCCACTCCTTCGGCGGTGACCCCACCCGGCGAGCAGCCAAAGACCAGCAACGAGCAGCAGGCGCGCGGCAAGGTTCTCATCGTGACCTCCACGATGCTGCACATCGACGGATACGCTCATGACATCATCTTGAACACTGCGACGAAGGTGGAGCAGGTGGGAGCGGGCACGTCGACGCTTGCGGACATCAAAGTGGGGCAGACCGTTCAGGTTCATGTGTCCGTATCAGGCACGACCTGCACCGCGACGCAGGTCCACATCGAGGACAAGGCTGTGAAGCCGGGAACCTCGACGCCGACACCCCCGCAGGGGAGCGGCACAACGCCGGAGCAGCCTTCCGTCAGCAACAAGACCGGCGACAAGGTCGTCGTGAACGGTGTGATCACTGCTGCTTCACCAGCGAGCCTGACAGTCGCGGGCAAGACCTTCGCCATCACGGCCGACACCCAGATGAAGTACCACGGCAAGGCGATCACGCCTGCGGATCTGGTGACCAGGTTCCTGGCTGGCAAGCTGGCCGCTACGGTCCAGGGGACGGAGCTGGCCGACACGTCGCTCCGTGCCAACCTGGTCATCGTGCAGGACGCTCCAGACAGCACGCCACAGGAGGGGACTGAACAGCCGGAACCGGATCCTTCGGTGCAGACGTGGCAGGGAACGATCGCAGCGGTCTTCCCGCCCGCGGGAAGTGACCTTGGCGCCGTTCTCGTGAGTGCGGCAGCCGGCCAGCCCGTGCTGTACCGGATGACGTCGACCTCAGTGCTGCAGGGCACGAAAGCAAACGGCGGCCACTATGCGCTGACGCTGGCAGCCCTGCAGGCGCTGCCGACCACGCCTCCGCAGGCGGTCACCATTGAGGGTAAGCTCCTGGCCGACGGGACGGTCGCCATCGTCAAGCTGACGGTGACGACGGTGAGCACGACGGCGGTCACCGAGCCCACGAATCCAGGCAAGGGCAAAGGGAACGACAAGCCTGGCAAGAACTAGCGGACAGAGCAGCCATGCTTCCCCCCAGCCCGCGGCAAACGCCGCGGGCTCTTTCTATCTCCGCATAGGTCACATGTGGGCCATTGCCCTGCAGCCGGCGTGGCGGTACCATATGAGTATGGAAACGGTCGCCAGGAAGTCGCTGATCTACCGCACCGGCATCGGCGGTGAGGGAACGTACGCCGCAACGCACGTCATCGGATGCTCGCACGGCTGCCGCTTCCCCTGCTATGCCTTCCTCATGATGCAGCGCTTCGGCAAGGTTGCCACGTATGAGGAGTGGTGCCAGCCAAAGCTTGTCGGCAACGCCGTTCAGCTTGCCCAGCATGAACTGCCCCGCCTGCGCGGCACAGCCCGGTCCATTTCGCTGTCGTTCGCGACGGACGCCTTCATGTACCATCAGCCCGAGGTGAGCGAGCTCACGCTTCATCTCATGCGCCTCATCAACTCATATGACATCCCCGTCCATATTCTGACAAAGGGCGTCATTCCATCTGAAGCGTTGGAGCTGTCCTCCGCGAACCAGTTCGGGATTACGCTTGTGTCCGTCGATGAGGCGTTCCGGCAGCGCTTCGAGCCGGGCGCCGCGCCCTACGCCGAGAGGGTGGCTTCTCTGCGCAGGGCGCATGAGAGAGGATTCACCTGCTTCGTGAACATGGAGCCGTACCCGACGCCGAATATCTGGAAGCAGGACATCCAGCACATTCTCGACGCAGTGGACTTTGCGGATGAGATACGGCTGGGCCAGCTCAACTACAATGAGGCTGTGCGGGAGTACCCCGACTGGCGCGGCTTCTATCAGCGTACAGGACTGGCAGCGGCAGCATGGTGCGATGCACACGACATTGATTATGACGGGCCGGGCGCCAAAAGGCGGCAGCCGGGCAGGCACCACACCGTGGACCCGGAGTCGCTGTTCCGAGCGGAATTGTGAATGCCAGAGTGCCTGGCACCAAGGCGTTCACAATTGAGGGGGAAGAGGGAATGACACAGGAAGAACGGGAAGAATGGGACATGGTCGCGCAGGGGCTCGAGGAGACGGGCGAATACCGGGTTATCCGGAGACTGCGCCCCATCGAGCAGTATGCCGAGGCTGACGGCCAGCCTGTCGAGGCGGGGCTCATCCTGGACACGGAGACGACAGGTCTGGATGCCCAGGCAGACGAGGTCATAGAGCTGGGCATGATCCTCTTCGAGTACGCTCCGGCGACGGGGAGGGTATACCGCGTCACCGGCGTCTTCGACGAACTGCGTGATCCGGGCCGTCGCATTCCACGTGAGATAACCGAGATGACGCACATCACCGACGCAATGGTGCGCGGGCGCGCCATCGACCCTGTGGCAGTCGAGGCGTTCGCAGGACAGGCGGCCATCGTCATCTCGCACAACGCCGCTTTCGACCGGCCTTTTGTCGAACGGTACTGGGACGTGTTTGCGCACAAGCCGTGGGGCTGTTCGATGACCCAGATACCATGGCGTGACGAGGGCATTGCGACTCAGAAACAGGAGCTCATCGCCCTGTCCGAGGGCTTTTTCTATGACGCTCACCGGGCGGAGAACGACTGTCGAGCCTTGCTGCACATGCTCACCATTCCTCTGCCGGTCTCGGGACAGCTGCCGCTCAAGGTGCTGCTGGACCACGCCACGACGGGAGGCGCGCTCCTCTGGGCTATTGGCGCCCCTTACTCGGCCAAGGACCTTCTGAAGGAGAGGGGATACCGCTTCAACAACGGCTTCAACGGGAAGCCCAAGGCATGGCACATTACCGTAACCGAGGAGGAGCTGGAGGCCGAAGTCACCTTCCTGGACAGTGTCTATGGCGGCGATGCACGCAGTCGCGTGCAGGTGGAGAAGATGTCTGCGCTGGACCGCTTCTCGGGCAGGAGCTGACGTGGAGCGGCTTGTTGTTGACATCGAAACCGTGGGCGTGCCGTGGGACGCGCTCGACCCCTCGGTGCAGGAATCTCTCCTGCGCTCTGCGGGCACGGAGGAAGAACAGCAGGAGGTGCGGGACTCGCTGGGGCTTTTTCCGGTCACGGCACAGATTGTCTGTGTGGCCCTCTACTCTCCGGAGCAGGACCATGCCGCCGTGTACTTTCAGGCGCCGGGGGGTGGTGTGGACGTCCTGCGGGAAGAAAAGGTTGTGTTCGTTCCGTGCTCCGAGCGAGACCTGCTTCTGCACTTCTGGGAGGCGGCGGGCAGGGCCCGTCAGCTGATCACCTTCAACGGGCGGGGATTTGACTGCCCCTTTCTTCTGGTGCGTTCAGCTGTCAACCGCGTGCATCCAACGGTCGACCTCATGCCGAACCGCTACAGCAATCAGCACGTGGACGTCATGGACCAGCTGACATGGTTCGGCGCGTTTCGCAGGAGGTTCTCGCTGGACGTCTGGTGCGACGCGCTCGGGGTCGACCAGCCGAAGCGTGAGGTGCATGGTGGCGATGTTGCGGAATTGTATGAAGCCCGGGAGTATCTCAGGGTTGCACGGTACTGCCTGGGCGACGCCATGGCAACATTCAAGTTGTATGACCTGTGGAGCCGGTACATGCGGTATCCCCCGGCGGCGGGGACGGCCGGAGGAAGCTGAGGGGCAACGTTAGCAGACACAGCTGCGGGCCGCCTTGATGATGTCGGCCAGTACCCCCGAGGCTGTCAGAACAGGTCCGCCGCCGACGCCGCGGACCACCACGGGCAGGTCGCCAAACCTGGCGGTGCGGAACAGGAACAAGTTCTCGGAAGGCTCGAGTGTTCCCCAGATGGAGGCCTGAGGGAATGCGCGCAGGCCCAGCTGCACGGTTCCGTCTGCAGCGGCAGAACCTACGTAGTGTGTTACCATGCCAGGTACGCGGGCGGCCTCAAGGCCGGCGGCCAGACGGGCCATGCCTGCGCCCCGAAAAGACTCGAAATCAGGGTATGCCTGATCCAGCAGCGGCTCCTGTCTGACATCATCCATGGCTGTCGGCAGCCCCATGGTCTTCGCCAGGATGACGATCTTGCGCAGAGCATCGCGCCCCGCGAGGTCCGTGAGGGGGTTGGGCTCGGCAAACCCGCGCCGCATGGCCTCGGCAATGGCCGCTTCGAGAGGCACGCCGCGGTTGACGTTCCCGAGGATGCAGGAAAGGGAACTGCTGGAGAGGGCAGTGACTTCTTCTACCGTGTCGCCCGTTTCCATGAGGTCGAGGAGGGTGCTGATGACAGGGAGAGAACCACCGACGGTACACTCGTAGCGGAACGCAGTGCGCGCCTGACGGCTGGCGAGGGTCGCGGCTTCGAACCAGCCCAGGGTCTCGGCGAGCGGAATCTTGTTCGCCGTCACGACCGGGATACCCATCCGGAGCGCATCCAGGAGCAGCGGTCCCGTTTCGGCGCTGGCGGTGACATCCACCAGAATGTACCGGGTCCGGTCGGGGAGTCCGTGAAGGTGGAAGACGGTATCCATCAGGTCAAGCGTCATTCCTGGTGTGCGCGGCTCCCAGCGCCCGAAGTCGGCGCCCTGAGAGGCGGCGACCATTGCGAGGTCATCGCCGAGCGCGAGACTGCTGCTGCGGACAATGGCACCGTACTCGAGGCGGACACCGGACTCGTCCTCGATGTGCTGCCTGTTCTCAATGGTCATCCGTACCAGCGGCGCGCCCACTTTGCCATATCCCAGCTGAATGATGACCACAGCGGAGGTACGGATCATGCCAGCTCCTCCTCGATGGCGCGTGCAATCGTGTCGGGGTCGGCGGTGACATGGCGCGGCATGTTGACGCACTGCGCCAACTCCTCAGTCTTGCCGCCCGCAGGGGCAGCCTGGCCCATTGCGAGCGCCATCGTCGTGTCGGGGTCCTTGAGCAGGGTCCCCGTAATGACCAGCAGCACGCTCTCGCCAGCATGGATAGTACCTTCACGCAGCAGCCGGCGCAGGCCTGCCAGCGTTGCCGCCGAAGCAGGTTCGCAGCCCACGGCCTGACGGTCGAGGTCATGCTTGGCCAGCAGAATCTCTGCATCGCTCACGCTGGTCACGACGCCATGCGTGAAGCGTATCGCCCGCACCGCCTTGGCATAGTTGACCGGGTTTCCGATGCGGATTGCGGTCGCAACAGTTTCCGGGTTGCATATCGCCTCGAATGCCGCGAAATCACGGGTTGCCGCACGGGCGAAGGGAGCCGCGCCATCCGCCTGGATGACAGCAAGGCGCGGAACGCGGTCGATGAGGTGCAGGGCCTTCATTTCCATAAGGGCCTTGCCGAAGGCACTGGTGTTTCCCAGGTTGCCGCCAGGCACGATTATCCAGTCGGGAAGTCGCCCTCCCAGCTGGAACCAGCTGTCCAGGATGATAGTCTTCTGTCCTTCGAGGCGGAACGGGTTGACGGAGTTGACGACTGTCAGGTGGTGGTCGGAGGCTAGCTGCTCCACGATGTGCATGGCGTCATCGAAACTCCCGTCCACCTGCAGGGTGTGGGCACCGTAGGCAAGTGCCTGGGCCAGCTTGCCGAGTGCGATTCTCCCTTCCGGGATGAGGACAAAGACGGGGAGATGTGCCCGTGCACCGTAGGCAGCGAGCGACGCCGAGGTATTGCCAGTGGAGGCACAGATGAGGGCTCGCGCCTCCTGATGGCGAGCCCAGCTCACCGCGACGGTCATGCCGCGGTCCTTGAACGAGCCGCTGGGGTTCTCTCCTTCGTGCTTGGCCCAGAGGGCGGACAGGCCGAACGGCGTGGGGTCCAGCTGGTAGAGGTTCGTACGTCCCTCGGGAAACGTGACCAGCTGGTCTGGTGGCAGGTCAAGGACAAGTTCACGGTAGCGCCACACCCCTGAGAGGTCCTCAGGGTTCATCGAGGAAGCCCGTGAAGAAATCTGCTGGGCCAGAACAGCCGGGGGCGAAGCCTCGTGGAGGTCGGGCTGGACGTCCAGCAACCCGCCGCAGGCGCAGCGCAGCCGCCTGTCCTCCAGCGGGTAGATCGTGCTACAGTTCACACACACAAGGTTTCTTGTCATATCGACACCTCGGTTCTAGTATGGCAGACAATGGGGTGGGAGCAACCATCATGCTATACAGAACGCCGCCTCCGCACTGAGGGGAGGCGGCGTTCTGCTGCCGATACAGAGGTCGTGCAGCCAGCTACTCTTCGACCGGCACGAACTTGCTCTTGGGTGAATGACAGACGGGGCACTTCCAGTCGTCTGGCAGGTCCTCGAATGCCGTTCCGGGCTTGGTGCCCGATGCAGGGTCACCCTCAGCAGGGTCATAGATGTGGCCGCAGACAGTGCAACGATACTTCTTCATACGTGCCTCCTGGTAGGAGAATGTAATGCGTGAATCAATCGGCCCGTCGTTCCTTGCCTACCCCAGCTTGAAGGGCAGGCTCCCTAGGGACACAAGATGCGACACGATGAGGAGAACGAGGGCCAGGAGAATCATGTACCAGCGCGCGTGGAACTTGGCCAGGGTCGCCTTGGCCTGCGGGCTG
>Ga0209098_1003702_pt1 | contig 12386 bp, 10 predicted proteins | sample AD_JPNHW1_MetaG_FD_184429 | JGI IMG/M metagenome (GOLD analysis project Ga0209098, IMG submission 184429) | Active sludge microbial communities of municipal wastewater-treating anaerobic digesters from Japan - AD_JPNHW1_MetaG (SPAdes) (version 2) | ecosystem: Engineered > Bioreactor > Anaerobic... | reverse complement strand
GGATGCGGCAGTACGACGTCAATGTCTTTCATTCAACCACCTATCAGGACATCCTGTTTGCACGGGAAAACGGGATCGGGAACATCACTGTGATCCCCAATGCCTCATCGCTGGAAGAGTTCGAGGAGGTCCATGATATTGATGTAAGAAAGATCCTCAATATCCCACGGGATCATTTCCTAATCGCGCTGGTCGGATCTCACGATGGCAGAAAAGGGCATGCAGAAGCAATCGAGATCTTCAGGAAGGCACGGATCCAAAACGCAACACTGGTCATCACCGGGAGTGTTTTTTCACAGCGTTGTTACTGGGCATGCAAATGCAAGGAGTTCCTTTTCAGGTTTAACAACGGGAGCAAATCCCTTATCGTAACCTCGCTTCCAAGGCCCCAGATCGTCGAATTATACAAGGCCGCAGATCTTTTCATGTTCCCAACCACATGGGAGTGTTCCCCTCTCGTCCTTTTCGAAGCGATGGCAGCAAAAACACCGTTCCTCGTCACCGATGCAGGAAATTCCCCGGAGATTATTGAATGGACGCACGGGGGCCTGCTGCTCCCCACGCAAAAAGATAAAAACGGTTTTTCGCACCCGGAAATTCAATCTTCTGCAGAATTACTGCAAAAGGTCGCAAACGATACAAACATGAGGACGGAAATGCAGGAGAGCGGATATCGCGCCTGGCGGGATCGGTTCACCTGGGAAAATATTGCGGAACAGTACGAACATCTGTACTTGACACTCTGTGGCTCTTTAGGAATACCATGATTATCGTACGGCTAAACGGGGGACTCGGGAACCAGATGTTCCAGTATGCCGCGGGCAGGGAACGATCCCTGTCCCTCAAGGTCCCGCTCCTGCTGGATCTTACAGCGTTTAAGAAATATCCATCGCGATCGTACCGGCTCGGCCACTTCAACATCCGGGCAGAGATCGCACAGGATGAAGAAGTCGCACAGTTCTGGCCGGAAGGCGTGAAGGGATTCGCCGCACGTGCACGATCCCTGCCGGATTACCTGAAACCCTGGTACAGGAGGGCTGTTGTCAGAGAGCAGCATTTCCAGTATGATCCTGACTTCAAAAAAACCGGAAGCGGGATATATCTCCTCGGGGTCTGGCAGAGCGAGAAATTTTTTAAGGATATCGCACCGGTAATCCGGGAGGACTTCACCCTCGCATCCACTCCGGATGAAAGGAACACGCAGATGCTGCATATGATAGACAACTGCGAATCTGTCAGCCTTCACGTCCGGAGAGGGGATTATGTCTCGGATAAAAAGACCCAGGCGTTTCACGGAACCTGTTCCGAGGACTATTATCAGACCGCCATCAGCAATATCGGTGAAAGGATCAGGGATCCGCATTTTTTTATTTTTTCTGATGACCCCCGCTGGGCAGAGACGAACCTGAAAATCCCGTTCCCGTCAACGATAGTTGATATCAACGGACCGGAGAAAGACTATGCAGACCTGATCATGCTGAGCCGGTGCCGGCACCACATTATTGCAAACAGTTCATTCAGCTGGTGGGGGGCATGGCTTTCTACAAATCCGGAAAAGACCGTGATCGCCCCCAGGCGATGGTTTGCTGTCAGTACCATGAATACAGATGACCTGATCCCGCAATCCTGGATCCGCCTGTGAAATGCCAACAGTTATACATGCCGGCGATGACGATAGAAAAATCGGGGAATCGGAAGGATTCCGGAACCGTATGACTTTTTCAGTGCTTTCAATTATCATCTGTACAAAAAACCGGCGGAACGATCTGGCGATCACCCTGCAATCGGTTTTTTTACAGTCACACCTCCCGGATTCTGTCATCATCATAGATGACAGCGTCACGCAGGATACAGAAGACCTGATCCGGGAATGTTCTGCTACCGTTCCGATCCGGCTGGTTTATATCCGGTCTGATAAGCCTCATTCAGGATTACCGGCTGCAAGAAATACCGGGATCAGAAACCTTCCCGCTGCAACGGAGATCGTCCTCTTTCTTGACGACGATGTCACACTCGAAAAAACATACCTTGAATCCATGCTATCTGTATTCAGAACCCATCCGGAAATCACCGGGTGTACAGGGCACATTACCAACGACTATTCCACCCGGCCGGCATATGAAAAATTCCTGCTCTGGATAATCGGAACGATAAACCCGGTCCTGGTACCTGCATCACTTGTTCACCCTTCCGTCACGTGGACGGGCGAAGCGCTGTCACCGCTTTTTCCAAAACCGGAGAGGAAACATACACGGGCAGAATGGCTGAGCGGCAGCAACATGGCATACCGGGGGAATGTCTTTTCTGACGGTCATTTCTTTGATGAGCATCTCACCCGCTATGCGCTTGGTGAGGACCTGCTCTTTTCCCACCTGTTGTTCCGCGAGGGAAAAGACCTGAGTCTTGTTTATACTGCACGACTGGTCCACCGGGTCTCTTCCGGTGATCGTATCCCGTCATTATCCCGGTTCGTTATGACTATAGGCTATCGACGGTATGTACTGAAAAAATTCTTCGGGCAGACACACAGGAGCGATTTCGCGTTCCCGCTCTTTGTCGTACAGTTCATTTCCGCTGCGTTCATCCTGTCCCTCAAACAATCCGGGAATCTACAGTACTGGAAAGAGGCCCTGAAGGGGTACTATACCGCCAGGCGGCTGATCCATACCAGTGCTGACGGGGACCTGGGAAAAATCAATGAATTCTGCAGTCTTTATCATCAGGAAACAAAGGGATAATCTGGATACTAAAGATTACAGGCCAGGATCACGATATTCCACCGACTGGTATATGGAATAAATCTGTTGGCAGATATTTTCCCAGCTGAACTTTTCTGCATAGGCAGCAATCGCCCCCGGATTCCAGTCCTTTACCAGTGCGGACCGTATGGCCCGGGATAATTGTGCCGTATTTTTGGGTTCAGCAAGCAGTCCGTAATCATCGGAATCAATCACTTCCGGTATCCCGCCAACCCGTGTACCGACAAAGGGCCTGCCGCACCCGAGACATTCAAACATAACGGTGGGATTTCCTTCCATGAGGCTTGGCAGGACAAAGGCATCACAGGCATTGATCCATGCGGGAATCTCGTTGTGGGGACGCCCGCCGGCAAGCGTGATGTACTCATCAAGGCGGGCACGGTGCACCTCACGTTCGAGCGTCCGGGCAAGCGGTCCACGCCCAATCAGGTAGCAGTGGAAGGGGATACCATCCTGCACGCTATCTGCAAGAGATTCCACCAAGTACGAATACCCTTTTTCCTTCACAAGGTTCCCCACGGAAAGAAGAATTTTTTTATCAGAGGGCAGTCCCAGATTTTTCCGGCATTCCACGGCATTGCCCGGGAAGAACAGGTTCTTATTGAATCCATTGGGGATAACCGATACCGGTGTCCGGACATCCAGCCTGTGAATATATTCCCGGTTTTTTCCGCTGACCGTGATGATATGATCTGCTGAATTGAGGACCTCTGTGATCTGCCGGTTCCACCGGTTGTCGCGGAACGGGAGGTCATAGATATCATACCCGTGTGCTGTGACGACCAGAGGGACGCGGTACGTCTCCTTCAGCCGTGCACCGGCATACCCGGCCGGCCAGGTGAAGTGTGCATGGATCAGGTCAAATGGAAGTTCCATTTTTTTAATCCGGGCATCAACTTCATGGAAATAGCGGTCCCCAAAGGAGGAAGTCTGGAACCGGACCGGGGGATAGATGAGCGGGATCATCTGGATATGGATATTGTCCGGGATCCCAACGGGATCAACGAGGTTTTTTTTCCGGAACTGCTTTACGTTCCCTACAGGAATGTAACAGGAGAGTTCCGTGAGTGGGTTATAGGGGATGAAAACCGTGATACTCTCGAATTGTGCGGACAGGATCTCGACCTGGTCTTTTATGAACGTCAGGTAATGATCCGACAGCACGATCAGGTTATTTTTCGCCACAGGTATCCCCCTCCCCGTACCATGAGTGTGATAAGTTCGCCCCGTTTTATATGGCTGATGATCTGGCTTTTTTCTATCCCCCATGACGGGCATACATCAGAACGGAGCACTTCCTTCAGTTCCAGGGTCCTGCCATCCACCCGGCTTTTCGCAAGGCCGATCTCATCAGACGAGTGTGCATCGCTGCCTATTATCCTCTTTTTGCCTGTGCCCGTGGCAAGCTCGAGCGAACGGGCATTCTCGACGGGGCTGCACCGGGAATTCCAGGTTTCGATAAAATCGACTTCTCGGGCAAGGGACACGATATCACAGTGGTCGCGATAGGGATGCGGCAATACGGCAATGCCCCCCTGATCCCGGATGGCACAAATAACCTCATGCCATTGCCGATCCCTGATCTCCTCATTCAGGTACAGGCCAATGATATCGCCACAGTCTGTCTTGATCTCCGCGGCAGTGATCACCGAGATCCCGTATTTTTTCCCGACCTTTCCGGCTTCTGCACTCCCGCGAATCGTATCATGATCGGTTATTGCGATGCAGGTGAGCCCGGCTTTTCGTGCAGTTTTCACGATCCCTGCCGGTGACATGAGCGAATCGTGGGAGTATTTTGAATGGATGTGGAAATCAGCGATGAGGTCGTCCATGGGGTCTCCAGAAGCGTCCCTGACAAATGCGGAGCAGGAACTCGGCGGCAGTCATGCCCGCCTGCAGGTACGTGGGAACAGGGTCCCGGGGATCGATATCGTAACAGATGGACCGGTCTGCAAAATCATGGATGAATGAGGGAAATGCACGCGGATTTGTCATCACATGGAAGAGGTCGGCCGGGAAGAGCCACCGGTATTTCACGCCGGTTTTGTACGTGAATACCGGTGCGATATCCCCTTCCGTCGCCATCGTGCAGGCAAGCGTGGGAAAGTCGACACCCGCGGCGATCGAAAGCCCGAGCGAACCCCAGAACTTGGGATTGATCTCCATAAGTACGAACTCCCCGGTCCGTTCATCCCTCTTGAACTCCACCATGGCAACCCCGTGCCATTTCAGGCTGCCGAGAAGGTGCATACCGCAGTCCCGCAGAGCGGGATTGAAAATGCTCTTAGCCACTGCGCTCGGGCCTCCGGTGACGGGATACTCGCGGATCCGCTGATGCATGAAGAAGGCCCGGGGCTCCCCGTGGTTGTATAATGCAAAGAAACCGTATCCCTCACCCGGGATATATTCCTGGATAACCGGGTTGTACTGCTCGATCACGCGGAATTTTTCCACGAGCTCCCCGGAAGAATTCGCATACCGGACAAAGCCTGATTCCTCCGAACCTTTGATTACAGCAGGATAGGTGAGTTCTTGGGCAATTGCTGCAACATCGGATTCCGTCCTGGGATACCATGTCCGGGGAATCCTGATGCCGGTCTTTTCCGCATACCGGAGGGTCTGATCCTTGTTGCCAGCGATGGAAAGGGCATGGTCATCCGCGAGCGGAATGCGGACGTGCTTTTCCAGTTCATGCCGGACCCGCGCAACCTGCATCACCGCAGCAAAACTTACCGGGAGCAGTACATCGATGGGATGATCCTGCACATAGCGGACCAGAAAATCTGCAAACCGTGGATCGTGCTCGGGGTCCGGTGCCAGTGCGTGGTGGCGGCAGTACCGTGAATGGAAAGAGATACTGCCCGGCAGGTGTGAGAGTACCGTCACCTCATGACCGCCCTTGCCGAGAGCACGTACAGCAGCGAGGGTATGCTTGAAATTTCCATCGGTCAGCAGGATCTTCACGATAACACCACGGTTATTTCCGGCCGGTCGCACCGGATATCCACAAAGTCGGGTCCCGAACAGTACTCCCCGCTGATGCGGGATATGGCGGCCGGTTTGACATGCACTCGGATCCGTAGGGGGGTAGCCGGTGAATTACCCGGGCGGTGGATCTTAATGGTTATTATCTTCGCGGTTGTCGTCACTTCAAATCCTGCAGCCCTCCTCATACCAAACCATGCGACAACACGTCCCGCAGTAGTCACCCATGCACCATCAGATTTTGCCCGGTTAACCAGTTCCCCGTATTCCACGGACCAGTCACGGGGCGCTGTGATGTTCTCATAATGCCAGAGAATGGTGATCACCCCCCCGTATTTTTTTGCAGAGTCCAGTATCCTGTTACAGGTGCGGAGGGCCTCCGCCGCATCCAGGTGCAGGCACGGGACTTTTTCCCAGCCGTTCCCGGAGGGTGCCCAACAGGATCTCCCGAAGAGCCCGAGGTCCTGAACGTGGAGGGGGAGTTCAAGCAGAGTCCGTATATTGCGCGGCTGGTATACCTGCACGGTTCCTGCACGGAAACCGACATCGTCATTATACCCGAATGTCGTATCGTACGGATACCCGGCATCTTCCAGTTTTTCCCAACTCGTGGAATCGAAAAGGAGCCAGTGTGTCCTGTTACCAGGATGCACGTCGTCAAGACCAAGGGTTGCCATCTCCTTTTTTCCGTGAAGGGCATCGGTCCAGTTATCGATGCCGTGAACGCCGGCTTCCCAGCCATTCCGGGTTAGATCCCGCAACACATCCGTTTTTACATTATACCCTACCGCCCGGTACGGGTGTGCCCGCACGCCCGGGTCATTCCGGAACGGCACAAAAAAGAAGGTTGAATAAACGCCCAGCTGCCCTTCAAACGACTTCCAGCGTTCGAACAATACCCAGGGATCGGCAGCAAGGCCGCACCAGGCAAGGATCAGGCGGAGCCCATCACCAACCTTTCCCTGCGTGAAACACAGGAACACCGCGTATCCGACCGTGCGGAACCGGCATTCCCTGACTGAAGTAACGTCAACATCATGGGTCAGCGCCATCGCGTAAGGGTACCCCCATGGTGAAGGAGGGATCTCCACAAGCACCAGGTATTTTTTCAGTTCCTGACGGAGCGTGTCGAGCAGGATGTCGCACTGCGGTTCGTGAAGGTGCGGCTGGCCGGTGTTGAGAAGTGTGCTGATGGTCTGGAAAATATCGTTATCAGTAAGGTCAATCAGGCTGCCTGTGTATCCAGGCATATCCGCTCTGCGGGCAATGACGACATCGTACTGCCGGCCGGGTTCGAACCACTCCCAAGGTACTTTCAGTAACTGGAATGTTTCCTCAACAGCATACTTGTCGGGATAGCAGACACCGATACTCATGGCTGTTCAGATGATCCCCATATCGGCAAGACGTGCCGGCAAATATTTCTTCGTGACAAAGTCAAGGCCGCGGGCTGCAAACGCCTGCTGTTCTGACTTGAGGCCCATCTCCAGCTGCAATGAGATCTGTTTCTTCCAGTAATCCGTGGCAAACCGGGGGTCCGTGAGCTCCGACCTGAGCGCTTCGATGTCCTTCTCGGTCAGCTTGTCCGAGGGCAGGTTGTAATCCCGGATATCGCTGGGCTGCAGGCCCATGAACTGGGCTCTTGGTGTTGCAAGCATCTCCGACATGTGAGCGCTCTTGATAGCGCCATAAGCTACCGAGCCGTAAATCCGGTAGGACCACGGGTCGCCATCCGTGAAGACAAGGATTGGCAGGTTCCATGTTGTGCTCATCCGGTTGAGCATCCGGCGGGTCGAGCGAGCCGGCTGGCCTTTGAGGTGTACGAGGATCGCGTTGTGCTCCTCATCAAACCCGTTCTCGATGAGACGGTCGTACATACCACCCGTCTCTATGGCAATGACGAACTTGGCATCATGGTCCACGAACTCAATGTTCTCAACATTGTTCGGGATGGTATATCCGGCCTGCCCGACATCGTCCTGGCAGTGGATCATCTTCATACCGCGCCGGGTCTCCTCCCGGATACGCATCGGGCCGTAGATCGAGGCGCCGTTCTCCTCGGGATGGAGGTGGAAACCCTCACGGGGGACATCTGAGAGAATTTCCAGATCCTCGATAAGGAAATTGCTCTCGTCCTGTGCGCTGAACTTCGCGCGTTTCCAGCCCTCCGAGATGTAATACATCTCTCTTAGTGTTGACGAGCGGTTCTCGATGAGCTGCTGCTTGATAAACCCGATCACGTAGGCCATCTTCAGGAGGTGGGTTGCACTCTTGGCCGAAGCAGCATTCCGCATGCTCTCCTTGTCCCCGTACTTCCAGACCTCGCTCGCATCGTCAAACTCGAGATTGTATTTGGTTCTTGTCGGCAGGGAGATGGAGGGGATCTCGCCGGACTTCATCTGATCGTACCATGCGCTCGCGATAGTGAGGAGCGAGATCATCGCCTTCTTTTCGAGTTCCTCTTTAGACATCGAGATCCACCACCATCTTCTTTGCGTCCTCTATACCCCGGATGTCAAGAATGCCTCCACCCTTCCCGGTAAAGGTGACACGCCAGACTGCCCTGGTCGGGATCGTGGCTTTCCAGACTTTCGTAAACTGGCCGTCCGTTTCGCTCACGAAATCTGCCTTGGGCATCGCATCTGCGGCATTATCGTGAGAGATCTCATACACTGAAACCTCGGCATCATGGGCGGTATAATTGTTCAGTTCGATCATCACCTTCCCGTCACGGGTTGCCTTCTTGGCAATCATCTTGCGCATGAGTTTTCCTTCAATAGGAGTGGTATCAACAAGTGGTTTTTCCACAATCTCGCTCACTTTCTCTGCGATCTCCGGGATGATTGCACAGACGGCACGCGCCCGGTCCTCGGCAAGCTTGCCCTTGTCCCGGCGCGAAACAAAGTTCTTGAGTTCACGTCCAAGGTCCTGAAGAGCGAGGGTGATCTCCTTTTCGATCTCCGGAATGCCTGCGACTGCATCCTTGCTCTCGCTTGTGAACGGGACATTGGTGGATGCAACATGGACGAGTATCAGTACCGGCCCTGTCGGGAAACCACCCTGGGAGGGGATATTGTACAACTTCCAGTTTATACCAGTAACGCATTCCGTGATTGCACAGGCACCCTGCTGGTACATGAGGGGGACGCGGTTGGCGAAACGGAGAAGGATCGCGTTGCCCTCTGCCGGCAGCCTGCCCCCGTACCCGATTGCAGCCTCCACCATGAACGAGTGCCCGGAGAAGACCGAACTCGGCCGGGTGCGGGAAGCAACAAAATCCATCTGGAACTCCTTCTCGAGTCCGCGCCGGAGCAGTTCCTCGCCAATCGGGGAGAGACACTGCGTAGCGGGTGGCGCAGGCACCGCGACCTCCTGCATGGCGGCGAGGAGATTTTTCAGGTCATCCGTAGAAAGTCCCTTGACCTTCAGTGTGCCTTTCAGCCCGGACCGATCACACATCTCCTGTGCACTCTTCTTGCCGACACGACTGAAAGATTCGACAAGGAAATCGAGCAGTTTCATCTCGCTTGCCGCAGCCATCCGTTTGAGCTGGCCGAACTCGATACCATGCGGGTGCGGCTGGATTGCCACCGGGCAGGCGATCACTTCCTGGCTCACCCGTTCAAATGTGAAGGATTCGTCATCAAGTTCGACCCGGAAACGGGCATGCGGATTGACCACGGAGGTGTACCGAAGGTATTCGATCAGTTTCTTCTTGGCCGACATGGTGCTCTTAAATTCGATCTGGACGCGGGTGCCATGAATCCGGTCCCATTCGAACGGCCTCTCTGATATGATATCGGGTTCATTGGTCTCGATCTTTATCTGGATCTCGAATTTATGGGCGGATTCCTTTGCACCGGTACGGGAGATGACAATGGTCGGGACACCGCTGGTCAGCTGTGCATACAGCACGGCTGCCGAGATCCCGATCCCCTGCTGGCCGCGGGTCTGCCGGATCTGGTGGAACCGGGAACCATACAGGAGTTTCCCGAAAACAAAAGGAACCTGCGCGGGGACGATACCGGGACCATTATCCTCGACAACGATCCGGAATACCTCGTTCGATACTTTTTTGATGCTGATAAAAATGTCCGGGAGCACCTGCGCTTCCTCGCAGGCGTCCAGCGAGTTGTCGACCGCTTCCTTGATAGTGGTGATGACGCCCCGGGTGGGGGAATCAAACCCGAGGAGGTGCTTGTTCTTCTCGAAGAATTCTGCGACACTGATACTGCGCTGCTGCTTTGCGAGCTCCTCAGCGAGTACCATGTGCTCCAACCTCGGCGATGGCGGCCGTAAGATCCAGCGACTTCTGCTCCCCGGTCTTCAGGTTCCTGAGTGTCACTGTCCCGGACTCCACCTCACGTTTCCCGATGACAACGGCAAAATCCGCAGATTTGGAGGCGTGGGCAAGCTGTGCACCGAGTCCCCGTTCCATTAAGTCCATCTCGGCACGGATACCCGTTGAACGGAACGCGCGGGAGACCTCGAGCGCGCGGGCCCTTCCTTCATCCGTGCAGACAATACCGACAACGGTACCCTTCCGGGGGTTTGCATCGCCAAGCGAGACCATCACACGGTCGAACCCGATTGCAAACCCGCAGGAGGCAACATCATCCCCCCCGAAAAGATGCGCGAGACGGTATGTACCGCCGCCAAGGATCTGGTTCTCTGCCCCGAGATTATCGGCAAAGCCTTCAAAGACAATACCGGTATAATAATCAAGCCCCCGGGCTATACCGAAGTTCAGGGAATATTTTACACCATACGCGTCAAGGGCGCCGAGCGTCTGCTCAATCCGCTCCCTGCCGGGAACCTCGCCGGCAATTGCGAATGCCTCGTTCAGGGTGCGGCATCCGACAAGGGATATCAGGGAATCTGCGAGCGCGGATTTTCCCAGAACTGCGAGGGTTTCTTTCAGCCCGTCATACTCTTTCTTGTCGAGGTGGGCCCGGACTTTCCGCTGGGCTGCCGGTTCGAGATCGGCAAGCAGGTTTTTCATGAGGGCAAGGTGCCCGACCTTCAGTTCATACGTAACACCGGTAGCATCCAGCATGTCGGCAGCGAGCATGATCACCTCGGCATCAGCCATGGCGGTATCCGCGCCGATCAGTTCCACACCGAACTGCCAGAACTGGCGGTACCGCCCTTTCTGCGGCCGTTCGTACCGGAAACAGTCGGCATAGTAACACCAGCGGAGCGGCTTGGGCGCGACCTTTGCCTCGTTGATGTACATCCGTATGACCGCGGCCGTGATCTCCGGCCGGAGGGCAAGCTTCCGCCCTCCCTTGTCCTCGAAGACGTACATCTCCCCGATGATCCCCTCCCCGGAGCGCATGGTAAAGAGTTCCAGGTCTTCAAACTCCGGTGTGCATACTTCCCGGTAACCCCACCGGCGTGCTGTTTCCCGCAGGCGCCATTCAACCGAGCGCCGTGCTTCCATTTCGTCCGGTAAAAAATCCCGTGTTCCCCGTGGTTTCTGGAGCATGATGAAATTCCCTGTAACTATTGTTGTAGTGTAGTCGGTTATTTCTTATTCGCCCGCTGCCTGGGAACGCTTCCCAGGAAACGTTCCAGCGTTCCTTCATCCTTCCACACCTTCTCCCGCACTTCCTTTCCCTGCAGGTACATGGCGGCAAGGATCAGGCCGAGCCCGAGGAGTTCGAAGTCGGGCATGGTCAGCGCAACCATCAGCCCCAGTGAAGCCAGCGCGCCGTGCAGGACCCCGCGATACGCGGCTTTCCGGTAACCGGGCAGGCCGGTCCGGAAGAAGATACGCGCATCGCGCAGCCAGAGAAAAAGGGTAGCGGCAGTCCCGAACATGGCCACATAAATGAGATACGTCATTCCAATGAACTAACTTATTATACGCCGATCCATATCTGTATTATTACAATCATGCCGGCAAACCGTACATTGCAGGACCTGCTCGACCAGTATAAATGCGGGAAACTGGATCTCGAAGCCGCAGCCGAGGCCATAGAAGGACTGCGTCTCGACCGTATCGGTGATTTTGCATGCATCGATCTCGGGCGGAACGTCCGGTGCGGCATGCCCGAAGTGGTTCTGGCGGAAGGCAAGGACCCGGCACACCTTGCCACGATCGCCATCCGGCACGCACAGGCAGCAGGGCGCTGCGTTATCACCCGTATCGGAAAGGAACAGGTTGCACCAATCCAGAAATCTGCGGATCAACTGGGAATTACTTCCGTATACCATGAGGCCGGCCACATCCTTGTTCTCGCAACGGGTCCTGCGACGGAAAAGAACGGGGGGATCGTTGCCGTGATCACCGCGGGCACATCGGACATCCGGGTTGCTGAAGAGGCGAAGATCATTGCAGAGGAGATGGGATGCGAGGTCAGGACCGCATACGATGTGGGGGCTGCCGGAATCCACCGTCTCTTCCCGGCGCTGAAACCATTGCTTGCCGCTCATGTCTTCGTTGTCTGCGCAGGTCGGGAGGGGACGCTTCCCTCCGTGGTGGCAGGACTTGTCGACAAACCGGTGATCGGCGTCCCGGTCAGCGTGGGATACGGGTACATGGGGGAGGGACGGGCAGCCCTTGCAAGCATGCTCCAGTCCTGTTCGGTCCTCTCGGTTGTCAATATCGATGCAGGGTTCACAGCCGGGGCGTTTGCA
>Ga0209098_1003701_pt1 | contig 12390 bp, 13 predicted proteins | sample AD_JPNHW1_MetaG_FD_184429 | JGI IMG/M metagenome (GOLD analysis project Ga0209098, IMG submission 184429) | Active sludge microbial communities of municipal wastewater-treating anaerobic digesters from Japan - AD_JPNHW1_MetaG (SPAdes) (version 2) | ecosystem: Engineered > Bioreactor > Anaerobic... | reverse complement strand
TCTCCTGGACGACCTCCTCGACCGCCAGGCGGCTCGTCAGGGCCCGGCTCAGCTCGTTGATGACGGCCATCTCCTTGGCCAGGTCCCGGGTCTCGACCAGTTCCTTCTCGCGATCCAGGGCCTCCTGCTTGAGCCGGTTGATGTCCGTGACGTAGCCGGTCATGTGGAGGGGGCGGCCCTCCTTGTCCCTGACCGCCTTGCCGCGGACCAGGAACCACGTGTAGGTCCCGGCCTTGGTCATCAGCCGTTCCTCCACGCGGTAGGGCGTGCCTTTCTTGAGGTGCGCCTGGAGGGTGGCCGTGGCGCGGGGCAGGTCCTCGGGATGGGCGAAGGTCTGGAAGGGATCTCCCGACAGCACGCAGATGGCCTTGTCGATCCCGAGCAGTGCGGCGATGCGGGGAGACCAGTGCAGGGCTCCGCGGGCCAGGTCCCAGTGCCAGACGTTCTCGTCGGAGATCCTCTGGGCCAGGTGGAAGTAGTCCAGTCCCGAGAGGCAGCTGCCGGCGGGTTGCTGGGGAAGGGGCTCGTGGCTGGCGGGAGGCGTGTCCCGATGTCTCTGTCCCGTTTTCGTCATGGCTCGATCCCGACCTCAAGCTGCCTGGACTGTCCGGCGGACCGTGGGGGGCCGAGGAGGTCCCGTCCGCCGGCAAGACTTGAACCAGACAAGGATACCTGGGAAGGGCGGCCCGTGCGGCGGGAGCGGAGGCGATTTCGGCATAGACTGGTCCGATGGCCTCCCGGCGTTCCAACCTCGACCGCAGCCCCGCCCTGAGGCGGAAGCTGGCGGACCTGCCCACCCGGCCCGGCGTCTACCTGTACCGGGACCAGGAAGGGAACCTCCTCTACGTCGGGAAGGCCAAGGTCCTGCGCAACCGGGTCAAGAGCTACTTCCAGAACAAGCACCTGGACGCCAAGACCCGCCGGCTGGTGGCGCGCATCTGGGACCTGGAGTTCATCGTCTGCGAGACGGAGCTGGAAGCCCTGGTCCTGGAGAACAACCTCATCAAGGAACACTTCCCTCCTTTCAATATCCTGCTCAAGGACGACAAGAACTATCCCTACGTGAAACTGACGTGGAAGAATCCGTTCCCCCAGGTCTTCGTCACCCGCAAGGTCCGGAAGGACGGCTCCCTTCATTTCGGGCCCTTCTTCCCAGCCTCCACGGCCTACCGCACCGCGGAGCTGGTCTACCGCTTCTTCCAGCTCCGGGACTGCGACGTCGACATCGACGGCAGGCGGGGCCGGGCCTGCATGAAGTACCAGCTCCACCGCTGCACGGCGCCCTGCATCGCCGCCGTGGACCAGGCCGCCTACCGGGAACAGGCCAAGGGCGCCCGGCTCTTCCTGGAGGGGAAGCGCGACGAGCTGAAATCCCGCCTCGAGACGGCCATGTGGCAGGCCTCGGAGCACAGCGCCTTCGAACGGGCCGCTCAGTTCCGGGACACCCTGCAGGAGGTGGACGCCTGGTTCACGAAGCAGAAGGCCGCGACCGTCGATCTGGAGGACATGGACCTGTACGGGAGCGCCCTGCTGGACGGCCGGGCCTGCGTCCACCGCCTCGTCATGCGGGGGGGGCGCATGGTGGGCCGCCACGAGTACGTGCTGGAGGAGGTCGAGGTCTTCGACGGCACCGTCCTGGCGGAGGTGCTCCAGCGCGTCTACGCCGAGGAGGCGGTGCCCGTCCGGATCCTCGTGGAGCAGGAGCCCGAGGAGGTGGAAGTCCTCCGGGAGTGGCTGGGCGGCATGCGGGGCAGCAGGCCCGTCATCCACGTGCCCCAGCGGGGCGAGAAGGTGGAACTCCTGGCCATGGCCCAGGAGAACGCGCGGCTGGCGCTGGAGCGCAAGTTCGAGCCGGCCCGCCTCAACCAGGCGGTCCTGGAGGGACTGCAGGCCTTCCTGGGCCTGGCGCACCTCCCCCGGCGCATCGAGTGCTTCGACATCAGCCACGGCCAGGGCCGGGAAGTGGTGGCTTCGTGCGTGGTCTTCTCGGACGGGGTCCCCGACAAGCAGGCCTACCGGCGCTTCAAGATGACCAACGACCAGAACGACGACTTCGCCAACATGGCCGAGGCCGTGGGGCGCCGCTTCAGGCGGCTGCGCGACGAGGGCAGGGAACTGCCGGGCCTCCTGCTCATCGACGGCGGGGTGGGGCAGCTCCACGCGGCCGAGTCGGCCCTGGCCTCCCTGGGGCTGGAGCAGCAGGAACGAGCCGCCCTGGCCAAGAAGGAGGAACTGGTGTTCCGGCCGGGCGTGGACGATCCCCTGCGGATCCCCCGCAACAGCCCCGTGCTCCAGCTCCTCCAGCGGATCCGGGACGAAGCCCACCGGTTCGCCATCACCTACCACCGGTCGCTGAGAGCCAAGCGGACCCTCCAGACCGAGTTGACAGGAATCCCGGGGATCGGCCAGGTCACGGCCCGGAAGCTGCTCCAGGCCTTCGGCAGCGTGAACGCCCTGCGGGAGGTCCCGGAAGCCGAGCTGGTCGAGAAGGCGGGCGCGGCCACGGCCCGGAAGATCCTCGCCTGGCGGTCGGCCGGCGAGGCTACCGGCCCTCGATGACCCTGAGTTCCTTCCGGGCGGCCTTGTCCCCGGCCTCCGCCGACTTCCGGTACCACGCGAGCCCCTTCACCCGGTCCTGCTTCACGTTCAGCCCGTTCCAGTACATGAGCGCGATCATGTGCATGGCCTGGGCGTCGCCCCTGGCGGCCCGGTCCAGATAGGGCCGCAGCTCGGGAGGTGCCGGCTCGGCGGCCGGGGGGGCCTGGGCCTGGACGGGCACGCCAGTGCCCGCGTCCTCCCGGGGCTTCGGGCGCAGGAACCACCAGGCGGCGAGGCCGGCGAGCAGCAGGCAGGCCGCGAGGCCCAGCCACCGCTTCAGGGCTCCGCCGGAGGGGGGGGCCGGGGCGCGCACCGGCAGGACCTCGGTCCGGGATCCGGCCCCCTGGGGCGGAGCCTGCGCCTCCGACTGGACCTGTTCCAGGTGCCCGGCGGGGATGGCCATGGTGGAGGCCTCGGCCGTGCGCTCGGCGGGATGGGGCCCGGTTCCCAGGATCACCTCGGCGAGCTCCGAGGGATCCATGGAGCCGTCCTTCTCCTGCGGCGTCCCGGGCGGAGGAGGCACGGAGGGGGGAGGGAGTGGGTTCTTCATGAGTGCGCGGCTCGCCGGAGGACTCCTCCTCCCTGGATCGGACGTTCCTCGCACGGAGGTGACTTCCGGCGGGAGATGCCGGAGGCGCTCACGGCTTTCCCGAGGCCCGCCTCCAGGCGGAGAAGCGGGGCACGAACACCAGGAACATCAGCGCCGCCAGGGCGATGAAGGTGCGGGCATACCGATCCGCCCGGGGCCCCCCGAGCCCGTGATAGACGAGGCCGAACAGGGAACTCGAGGCGCAGACCGCCGAATAGAGCAGGATCTCCTGGGCCATCGCCCAGGGCCGCCGGGGCGCGTCCAGGGCGGCGAAGCCCGCCAGGACCCGCCTGGAGCGCCCCCGGACGAACAGGGCCCCCAGGATCACCAGGCCGGTGAAGGTGTAGCCGAGGTCCTCCGCCAGGCCGGGAGCCCCCAGGACGCCGGGCTTCAGGAGCGCTCCCAGCAGCCCTTCGAGGACCAGGGGCCAGGCCACGCACAGGAGCAGCCCCAGGCCATAGGCACCCAGGAAGGCTCGGCGGAAGGTCCTGGATGGGTCAGGTCCGGGCTCGTTCATGTCCTAGGCCGCCTGGACCCGGATCTCGCCGAAGGTGTCGGTCTGGACCAGGTGGATGCGGCCCAGGCGGACCAGTTCCAGCAGGGCCAGGAAGGTGAGCACCAGGTCCTCGCGGGTGCGGACGCCTCCCAGGAGGCTGGTGAAGGCCACCCAGCGCTCGTCCTGGAGGTTCCCCAGCACCTCCGCGATCCGCTGTTCCAGGGTCTTGGGCGCGGTGCGCACCTGCACGGGGAGAGGGGGGAGAAGGCGCTTCAGGGCCTCGCGATAGGCGCCCAGGAGGTCGACGAGGCCCGCCTTGATGGGTTCGTCCTCCACGCGGGCGTGTTCCTGGATATCCAGGCCCCGGGCGTAGACGACGCCCTGCCATTCGCTCTCCCTGGCCGTGAGCTCCCTGGAGGCCTCCTTGACGGCCTGGTAGTCCAGGAGCCGCTGCACCAGCTCTTCGCGCGGATCCTCCTCCTCGTTCTCGACGGGAGGCCGGGGCAGCAGGAGCCGCGACTTGATCTGCAGGAGCTGGGCGGCCATGGCCACGAACTCCGCGGCGATCTCCAGGTTCAGCTCCTCCATCAGGAGCAGCGAGTCCATGTACTGCTTCGTCACCTCCGCCATCGGCAGATTCGTGATGTCCAGCTTCTGTTCCCGGATCAGGTAGAGCAGCAGGTCCAGGGGGCCCTCGAAGGAGGCCAGATGGACGGACAGGTCCTTGAACCTGGTCTCGAAGCCCTTGGGGGGATCGAAGACCCGGGGCCCATCGGCCGGCAGGGAGCTCGCGGATTCAATCGGGGGGAGGTCTGGCATCCCTTCCATGATAATTCAAGCCGGGGGAGGCCGCTGGTCAATCCCCGTCCTGCCGGTCCAGCACCTCGAGGTAGCGCTCGAACTCCGGCGCGGGCGCGGCCGTCCCCGAGCGGAAGAACTGCACGCCCCCCGCGCCCCGGGGTTCAGGCCGGAGTCCCGCCACCCGGCGCTTCAGGTGCTGGACGGTCCCCGCGTTGCCGTCCAGGATGACCGTGCCCTCGGGGAAGAGGCGCCGGATCTGGGGCCTGAAATAGATGAAATGGGTGCAGCCCAGGACCACGTGGCCGTAGGCGGTCGCGTCCACCTGGGCGAGGCGGGCGCGCAGATAGGGCATCACCCGGTCCTCGCCGAACTCGAACCGCTCGGACAGGAGGACGAGCTCCTGGAGGGACAGGTAGTCCACGAGGCCCTCGTTGTCCACCTTGGCCACCAGGTCGTGGAACTTGGACTCCCTGAGGGTCGTCTCCGTGGCGAACACCAGCACCCGCCTGTGGTCGCCGGCCAGGACCGCGGGCTTCACTGCGGGCTCCATGCCGACGATGGGCAGGCCGAAGGTCGCGCGCAGGTCGTCGACGGCCACGCTGGTGGCGGTGTTGCAGGCCAGGACGACGACATCGCAACCCTGGTCCTGCAGGAACCGGACGGCCTCGAAGATGTACTCCCGGATCTCCGCCTTGGGCTTGATGCCGTAGGGCACGTGGGCCGTATCCGCGTAGTAGAGATAGCGCGCGCCGGGCAGGATCTTCCTGGCCTCGTGCAATACGGACAGCCCGCCGACCCCTGAGTCGAAAATCCCGATCTTCATGTCCCACCCGGGACCATTAGAACATGCGCCGGAGCCCCGGAAGGCGGGTGAGGATCCCCGCACTGAGGCCCCAGGAAGCCAGGTAGGCGAGGAGCGTGATGGCGGCGGCCTTCAGATAGATGGAGACGGCGAACGGCACGAAGACGAGCGCCAGGGGGTAGAGGACGAGGGGGTGCAGGTAGTAGATGCCGTAGGAGTTCCTGGCCTGGCTCCTCCAGAAGCCGCTGTCCCCGGCGGCGTGGGCCCGGAACAGGGCGATGCCGGCCATGAGGGACGAGAAGCAGAAGAGGTTGAAGAGGAGGATCATGACGGCCGCGGCGAGGACCGGCCGGACGGACGGCGCCAGGACGAGCCTCCAGCCCAGGTAGAGCAGGCCGGACGCCAGGCAGGCGGGCAGCCAGCGGGCGAGGGGCGGCGTGTAGCCTTCCGGCGAGAACCAGCCTCGCTGCTGGGCGAAGATCCCCAGGGCGAAATATCCGAGGTAGAGCGGCGCCCGGACCGGCTGGTAGACCAAAAGGTAGTTGTGGGACCACTCGTCCAGGGGATGACGCAGGCCGATGGCCAGGGAACCGGCGGTCATCGCCAGCAGGAACAGGGCGAAGAAGAGGGCGGAAGGCCGGGCCACGACCCGCCGCCAGGCGGCGAACCTCCGGCTCCAGGCGAAGACCAGGGCCGTGAGGGCGAAGAGCAGGAGCAGCACGCCGAGGTACCAGTAGACCGACTGCTGGTAGGCCTTGCCCCAGAAGTCGGTGCGCCAGAAGGTGCCCAGCGTCATCGGGACCTTGCGGGAGAAGTAGATCATGTAGGCCGTCGGCGGCGCCAGCACGAGGGAGCCGAACACCCAGGGGATCCCGATGCGGACCAGCTTGTCCCGCATGAAGCGCCCCGCGCCGCGGCTGGAAAGGGATGGATACGTGAAGTAGCCCGAGAGGAAGAACATGATGAGCATGATCGGGGCGTCCACGACCAGGACCACGCCCGTGAAGAAGAGGCTCCGGCCGGGGTCCAGGACGTACCACCACTCGGGCGCATAGGCCATGTAGGACAGGGACGCGTGCAGCAGCACCACGAGGAAGATGATGAAGACGCGCAGATGGTCCAGGGCGTGATGTCTCGCGTGCTGCATGGGGTACCTGTGAGGGCCGGGTTCCCCGTAAGCTACTCCCGGCTCGTGCCCAATTCAAGAAATCGCGTCGATTGTGAAAACCAACCTCGGCGAGGTCCCTTGGGGCGGGCTATCCTGGCAGTCGAGGAGCGTCCATGAAAGCCGTCATCCAGCGCGTGAAGCGGGCCAGCGTGAAGGCCGGGGACCAGCAGGCCGCCATCGGCCCGGGGATGCTCGTGCTGGTGGGGCTGGAAGCGGAGGACACCGAGGACACCTGCGCCTGGGCCGCGGCCAAGATCGCGAGCCTGCGCATCTTCGAGGACGCGGGCGGCAAGATGAACCTGGGCCTGGAGGACGTGGGGGGAGAGATCCTCGCCATCTCCCAGTTCACCCTGGCCGGCAGCGTCGTCAAGGGACGGCGCCCCTCCTTCGACCGAGCCATGAACCCCGAGGCCGCACGCCTGCTCTTCCGGCGGTTCCTGGAACAGCTGAAGGCCGCCCATCCCCGCACGAAATCGGGCTTCTTCCAGGAGCACATGGAAGTGGAGCTCCTGAACGACGGCCCCGTCACCTTCATCCTCGACCGGTGACGGCGGCCCTTCACCGCAAGGGCACGAAGGACACGGCGATCAGCTCCCGGATCTCCCGCCCGTGCGGACGTTTCGCCATCAGCACCAGCTGCTGGTAGCCGAAGGCCGTGTCGAGGGGCACCAGCAGGCGGCCATCCTCGGCCAGCTGCTCCCAGAGGACCTTGGGGACGCTTTCGGCGGCGCAGCTCACGAGGACGGCGTCGAAGGGAGCCTTCTCCCGCCAGCCTTCACGGCCGTTCCCTCGGCGCAGATGGATGTTGTCGTAGCCGAGCGCCTGGAGGACGGCTTCCGACCGCTCGTGCAGCTCCGCTTCCAGCTCGATGCCGTAGACGTCCTTCGCCAGCAGGGAGAGGACGGCGGCCATGTAGCCGCAGCCCGAGCCCACCTCCAGGACCCGCTCGTGGCCCGCCAGACGGAGCTCCTCGGCCATGTAGGCCACGATGTAGGGCTGGGAGATGGTCTGGCCCAGCCCCAGGGGCAGGGGGTGGTCCTGGTGGGCGTGGAGCCGGAAGATCTCCGGCACGAACCGGTCCCTGGGCACCCGCCGCATGGCCTCGAGCACCCTGGGGTCGGAGACCCCCCTGGCCTCGATCTGGGTCCTGACCATGTAGTCCCTGGCCATCGCCAGGCCTTCGTCCTCGGGCTGGCTCATGACCCCAGGATAGGCCTCGACGGCGTGGAAGCTACAGGCCCATGTAGGCTTTCTTGACGTCCTCGGAGTCCAGCAGCTCCCGGGCGGGGCCCTGCTGGACCACGCGACCGGTCTGGATGACGTAGCCCCGGTCCGCGACCTCCAGGGCCTCCTGGACCATCTGCTCGACCAGGAGCACGGTGGTTCCCCGCTTGTTGATCTTCACCACCGCGTCGAGCACCTTCTCGACCAGGGTCGGCATGAGCCCCAGCGAGAGCTCGTCGAGGAGCAGGAGCCGGGGCCTGGACATCATCCCGCGGGCGATGGCGCACATCTGCTGCTCGCCGCCGCTGAGGGTCTCGGCCGTCTGCCCGGAACGCTCCTTGAGGATCGGGAAGAGATCGTAGATCTCCTGGAGCCGCTCCTCGATGACACGCCGGTCCTTCTGGATGAAGGCGCCCAGCTCCAGGTTCTGGCGGACGGTCAGCTTCGAGAAGAGCCGCCTGCCTTCGGGGACGTAGCTGATGCCCTTGGCGAGGGTGGCGTGCGCGGGGGTGCTGGAGATGTCCTCGCCCCGGAACTCGATACAGCCCTTCGCGGGATGCATGAGCCCCGCGATGGAGCGCATGATCGTGGACTTCCCGGCCCCGTTGGCGCCCACGATGGCCACCAGTTCCCCTTCCTTCACGTCCAGGGAGGCCCCGAAGATCACCGGAACGTTGTCGTAGGCGCAGTGGATGTCGTTGACCCTAAGCATTCCCGTTCGCCTCCCGCCGGGCCTTGAGCCGCTGGCTGAACTTCTCGCCGAGATAGGCCGTGATCACGCGCTCGTCCTCGACCACCACGCCGGGCGGGGCCTCCGCGATCTTGACGCCGCCGTTCAGGACCACGATCTTGTCGGCGATGGGCATGATCGCCTCCATGATGTGCTCCACCATGAGGATGGTGATGCCGGAGTCCTGGATGGCCCGGATGAGCGTCACCATCTCCCGCACTTCCGTGGAGGTGAGTCCCGCGACGCTCTCGTCGAGCAGGAGCAGTTTCGGGTTCGTGGCGAGGGCGCGGGCCACTTCCAGGCGCTTCTTGTTGCCCATGGTCAGGTCGCCCGCGGGCTTGTCCCGCCACGCTTTCATGAAGCAGCGTTCGATGCACTCCTCCGCCACGGCGAGCGCCTTCCTGGGATTGCGGTGGCGCAGGTAGCTGCCGACCAGGACGTTGTCCAGGACGGTCATCTCCTTGAGGGGGCGCACCACCTGGAAGGTGCGGGCCACGCCCAGGCGCGCGATCCGGTGCGAGGGGAGGCCCGTGACGTCGCGGCCGTCGAAGAGGATCCTGCCGCCGCTGGGCTTGTAGAGCCCGGCGACGCAGTTGAAGAGCGTGGTCTTGCCCGCCCCGTTGGGGCCGATGAGGCCGACGATGGTTCCCGGCTCCACGGAGAAGGAGACCTCGCAGTTGGCCAGGAGGGAGCCGAAGCGCATGGTGAGGTTCTGGACGTCGAGGAGGGGCATGCTATTTCACCTCCGCGGAACGGGCCGGGCCCGAGAGCCGCTTCAGGTCGGCGAGGACGCCCATGATGCCCCTGGGCTGCTTGACCATCATGAGGATGATGATCAGCCCGAAGACGATCAGGTCCACGCCCGTGCCGAGGTGGCTCATGTAGGCCCGCGTGTACTCCTGGAGGGGGATCAGGATCACGGCCCCGAGCAGGGGACCGTAGAAGGTGCCCACGCCCCCCAGGATGGTGATGAGGACGAACCGCATGGACATGTCCAGGGACATGACCATGGGCGGGTCCACGCGGTAGTTGTACTGGGCGAAGAAGGCCCCGCAGAGCGCGGCCAGGAAGGCGGAGAGCGCCATGGCGGAGAGCTTCACCCGCGTGCTGTCCACGCCCAGCGACTCCGCGGTCTCCTGGCCCTCCCTGACGGCCCGCAGGTAGTAGCCGAGCCGGTGGCGCTCGATCCAGCGGACCAGCGAGAAGACGAGCACGAACAGCGCCAGGGCCCCATAGTAGTAGCCGGTCTTGTTCGTGGACCACATGAAGTGCTTCCAACTGTCGTCGAGGATGGGATAGTCCAGGCCCATGGCGCCGCCGATCCAGTCCCAGACCATGAAGAGCCGGTTGAAGATCTCCACGATGGCGAAGGTGGCGATGGCGAAGTAGTGTCCCTTGAGCCGGAAGCAGGGGTAGCTGATGAGCGCGGAGGCCGCGGCGGCCGCGAGCGCGCCGACCAGGATGCCGATCCAGGGGGTCGACTGGTAGGTCACCATCGCGATGCCGGCCCCGTAGGCGCCGATGCCGAAGAAGACGGAATGGCCGAAGGACACCTGCCCGCAGTAGCCCCCCAGGAGGTTCCAGGACTGGGCCATGCTCGCGAAGAGCAGGATGAGGATGCAGACGTGCGCCGTGAAGGAATTGGCGAGGAGCCTGGGCACGAGGGGCAGCAGGGCGAGGGCGGCCAGCAGGCCGTACCAGAGGAGATCGGTGGGCTTGAAGGTTCTGTTCATGGCATCACCACCCGAAGAGGCCCTTGGGGCGGACCATGATCACGGCGAGGTAGACGGCGAAGACCGCGACGTACTTGAACACCGGCGCGATGTAGAAGCCGGCGAAGGCCTCCACCAGGCCGATGAGGAGGGCAGCCAGGAGCGAGCCCGGGATGCTGCCGAACCCCCCCAGGGCCACGATGACGAAGGCGATGAGCCCGAAGAGGGAGCCCACCTCGGGATGGGTGGCCAGGTAGCTCGGCATCAGGCCGCCCGCCACGCCCAGGCAGGCCCCGCCGATCCCGAAGACCAGGACGTAGACGCGCTCCGTGTTGATCCCCATCAACTCGGCGGCCTCCCGGTCCATGCTCGTCGCCTGGATGGACCAGCCCGTGCGGGTCTTGCGGATCAGGTGCCAGAGCACGAGGATCACCGCCAGCGAGAACAGGCTCGTGACCACCTGGGGCATGGAGAACACGAGGCCCGCCGCCTCCCACTTCTTGCCGTCCAGCCACGTCCCCGACAGGATGCGGAAGTTCGGCGAGAAGCGGTTGAGGCAGACGTTCTTGAGGAGCATCGAGAGGCCGAAGGTCGCCAGGAGCGGCGCCATGGCCGACTTTCCCCCGATGCAGCGGGAGACGATGAGCTTGTAGGTGACCACCCCGAGCAGGAAGATGAACGCCGCGGAGGCGATCCACGAGACGAGCGGGTCGACCTTCCAGAGGAAGCCCAGCCAGTAGCTGACGTACATGGCGACCATCAGGAAGTCGCCGTGCGCGAAGTTGATGACGTCCATGACGCCCCAGATGAGGGTGAGCCCCGCGGCCACGATGGCGTAGAGCATCCCCGCCAGGATTCCGTCGATGGCGACTTGGAAGAACGTGGTCATCGCTCGACCGCCTCCTCGTGTGTCCGGCGTGACGTGGATAGGCGCCCGCCGGGAGGCTTCCGGAAGGCCTCCCGGCTGCGTGGAGAGCGAAGGGCTAGCGCTTGTTCCAGGGCGTGAAGGGCAACACCACCTTGGCCTCGGCGTAGGACTTGGGGAAGACCGGGAAGTAGACGAGGTTCTTGAGCTGCGTGATCACGCTGGTGGCCTTGCTGTTCTGGCCGTCCGCGGCGAAGAGGACCTTGCCGCCCAGGGAGAGCGGGGAGTCGAAGGTGGTGGTGCGGAGCGCCTCGACGACCTTGTCGACCTCCAGGGTCTTGGCCTTCTCGATGGCCTGGGCCAGGACGTGCAGGGCCACGGCCTCCTGGATGGAATCGCTGTCGAACTCCACCTTGGTCTTCTGGCGGTAGATGGCCTCGACGGAGGCCACTTCCTTCATGTATTTCTTGCCGAGCTCGGGCGAGTAGCCCGTGCCGCCCATGTAGAAGTCGCCGTCGGGGCCGAGCTGCTTGGCGATGATGGGATCCTGGTAGCCGGTGCAGTAGTTGATGGCGGCCTTGGGGGCCACGCCCATCTGCTTCATGGTGCGGGCGAAGAGCGTATAGTCGCCGCCCAGGCAGGCGCCGAAGAACACGTCGGGATTCTTGGCCTTGAGGGTCTGGATCTCGCTGTTCAGGTTGGTCGCTCCGGGATTGAAGGGGACGTCGGCCACGACCTCGAACCCGGCGGCCTTGCAGGCGGTCTTGGCCTCGTCGGCTGCGTGCTTGCCGAACTCGGTGTTCTCGTAGATGATGCCGGCGGTCTTGATGCCGGCCTTCTGTTCCTTGTTCAGTTCCTGGAAGTACTCCACGAACTCCTGGGACTCGGTGCGGTCCGTCGGGGCCAGCCGGAAGAAGTACTTCAGGCCGCGCTCGGTGAGGGCCGCGGAGCTGGAGCAGCCGGAGAGGAAGATCTTCTTCATGCGCTCGGCCACGGCGCTGGCGGGCTTGGTGGAGGCGCTGTTGTAGCAGCCGATGATGGCGTAGACCCCTTCCTGGTTGAAGAGCCGCTCGGCCTCGGACTTGGCGACATCGGGCTTGCCCTGGTGGTCCGCGTTGACGAGGACGATCTTGTAGCCGCCGAGGATGCCCTGCTGCTTGGCCAGGGGGATATTGATCTCGGGGTGCTTGTTGTTGATGACCTCGGCCATGGTCTCCACGGCCGCCTTGCACCGCTCGCCCGCCACCGCGCAGGGGCCGGTGAGCGGGAAGATGGTGCCGATCTTGATGACCTTGTCCTGGGCGGACCCAGCCGGAGCCATGGCCAACCCCATGACGAGAGATAGAGCTACTGCCCACTTCGTGCGCATGAATCCACCTCCATGGATCGTTGTAAGGTTGTCGGG
>Ga0209098_1003698_pt1 | contig 12395 bp, 12 predicted proteins | sample AD_JPNHW1_MetaG_FD_184429 | JGI IMG/M metagenome (GOLD analysis project Ga0209098, IMG submission 184429) | Active sludge microbial communities of municipal wastewater-treating anaerobic digesters from Japan - AD_JPNHW1_MetaG (SPAdes) (version 2) | ecosystem: Engineered > Bioreactor > Anaerobic... | reverse complement strand
GGATGCCGGCATTATGGTTGCGCCGGCCCGGTGGGCGGTGAGCATGTTTGCGATATGGATCTCCGAGAGCGGCATTTCGCGGGGGACGAGGATTAAGGGGCGTCTCTCTTTTAAACAGACATCCGCGGTGCGGGCGATCAGGTTGTCGGAGTACCCGTGCGCAATGGCGGCAAGCGTCTTCTGGCTGCACGGGATGATGACCATGCCGTCATACCGGCAGGAGCCGCTCGCAATCGGCGCAAACAGGCTGTCGTTCCCGTAATAGTGTGCGGGAAACCCCGCAATATCCACGCCTTCGTGGCTCGCGATCTTTCCTGCGACATCCGATATGATCACGTGCACGGTGGCACGGGCACAAAGCACGTCCAGCAGCCGGCGTGCATAGCAGATCCCGCTCGCTCCGGTGATCCCGATGACATACTCCTTTTTCATCCTTTGCTCCCGCTCCTTCGTTTCGTACCAATGTCGGAGCTAAAGACAAAAAGAGCTTGTGCCGGAAAAATCTATTTTCTCGGGGGCGCAAAGAACCGGAACCTGACCTGGGCCTCTTCGATGCTCTTTGCGTGGCCGTAATTGAGGTCCCTTCGCGCCTCGATCACGAGCGTGTTCAGGATATTATGGAGCCGGAGTACATCGAACTCCTTTCCCATATGCTCGTTGAGAAAGTCCAGAAGGTCGCTCGTGCTTTTCAGGACGCCGGGGCTTGCGACGAGGTTTAACCGGTTGACCGTGAAAGCAAGGTGTTTTTTAGCCTGGTCGATCTTGTAGGGATCGTCCCCGGCAAGGTTCAGTTCGGTCACGGCATGCAGCAGATCGCTGTATACCTGCAGTTTGTATCTCCCTTCCGACAAGCGGCGTTCGTGCCTCCGGACTGTAAAAAAGCCGGCGTACACGATGAGCACGATCACTACCCCGACTGCTACGATGACAGTTATCAGCGTCAGATCATCCATACAAATACCCTCAGGGCATCCTGTTCCCGACCTGAACCCAGACCTTCACTTTATTGCCGGTCATGGTAACCCTGTACGGGCCGGGCGAGTACATGGGGATGGTCTGGTTCGTGTCGGCAGAGAACTCACGCCCGTAACCCATAGTTTCGACTCTTCCGGTATTAAGGTTCTCAACCACCATCTTAAACCAGCAGTACTGCGGGTCGTCAATAAGCGGCTGGATCCTGAATTTTATCCCCCACGACGAGTTTACGACCCGGAACTCCTTGACAAGCACATCCTTGTCGCTCTGGAACGTGTATCCCATCGGCTCGTTGAGATAGTAGTCGGAAAATTCGAACGTGGGCTGGATCAACGGGACACTGGTCGGCATTGTTGTGGGTACCGTTGTTGCCGTAACAACGGGGGTCGTTGTCTGTGCAGCCCCCCCGTTCCCCGTAGTTGTGCAGCCTGCGGCTATCAGTGCAGCAACCATAATGCAGATAACCAGAGGTACGACGGGTTTCATGGTTGGTTGTTTGGTATGTTGCCCTATATTAGATTTGCAGATGGCAGGAGTTGTGCCGGTTCTCCCGGTGTGTCAGGATCGGCTGGTTTTTGAAGAGAGAACAGGGAACAGGAACCGGACGTAACTATCAGAACAGCGTGTCCTGCCGCGTCGGTTTTTTCACGTGCAGGATCTCCGCGGTGGCATCCGAGACCTTCTCCACCTGCTCCGGGAGGGTATAGACGCCAAGCCGCCACTGTTCGTGCCGGGTCTCGTTGAGCGTCCGGATCCGGGGGGAGATCTCCTCGAACCTGACAACCGCATGCCGGCTCTTCACCCGGACCCCCATGGACATGTCGCGGGGGAACGGCGGGATATCGACAAGCACGGTATGGGGATCCACGCCGGCACTCTCCGCAACCGACCCTGCAAGGTTGCGCTCCCGATCAAGGGTCATGCCGTCCTGGAACGCCGTCGCATTCACCTGGTCGGTCCCGACGTAAAGCGCCCGCTTGTACAGTTTCCGTCCGGAGATCCGGCCGATCAGGGAACGGGAGATCCCGTTCCGGGCGGTCCGGAGCGCCTGGAGGCAGGCAGCGTCGTCCATGCCAAGAAGGGCCCCTGCATCCCCCCGGTCCCGTGCAAGGTATTCCTGCACCGCAAGGTGGAACATGCTCTCGCCGATCCTGCTCACATGGTGATAGTAGACGGAAGGGCGCATCAGCGTCCGTGCGATTAAGAGGGACTCGGCGGCGTTGATCCCGTTCTCATCGACAACGATCCCTTCGTCGCTCATGAGGATGTACCGGATCAGCCGCTGGGCGTCAATCGTCCCGTACGGAACGCCGGTGTAGTAGGCATCGCGCAGCAGGTAGTCCATCCGGTCCACGTCGAGGTCCCCGTGGATGATCCCGGCAAGCGGGTGGTCCCCCTTGACGAGTGCGCACACCTCGGCAGGATCGATCCCGTAGCGTCTCAGGATATCGCCGGTCTCCTCGTGCACAATACCGGAGATGTCGTCATGGGAACGCTTCAGGTAATCTTCCATCACCGGTTCGCTTGCATGGGAGAACGGCCCGTGGCCGGTATCGTGGAGGAGCGCCGAGGCTGCAACCAGCATACGGTCATCGTCCGGGAGCTGGAGCTTCCGGCAGGCGATATCGGCAAGGTACATCGTTCCCAGCGAATGCTCGAACCGGGTATGGTTCGCGCCCGGGTAGACGAGGTACGAGAATCCCAGCTGCCGTACGTACCGGAGGCGCTGGAGCGGGGGCGAGTCCAGCAGGTCGAGCGCAAAGTCCTCCACCTCGACATACCCGTGGACCGGGTCCCTGATGATCTTCGTACTAAAGAATCTTCATATACAGGGGATAAAAGTATTGAGTAATGATCACGTTTCTCTCGGGGGGAACGGGTACCCCCAAGCTGCTCCGGGGAGCTATGAAGGCGATGGACCGGCACGAGATCGCCGTCGTCGTAAATACCGCCGAAGATATCTGGATCTCGGGGAACCATCTCTCGCCGGATGTCGATACCGTCATGTACCTCTTTGCCGGGATCCTGAATACCGACACCTGGTGGGGCATACGGGATGACACGTTTGTCACCCACAACGATGCGCAGCGGCTCGGGATCGACGAATTCATCACCATCGGCGACCGGGACCGGGCCGTCCATATCGCACGGGGGGAGATGCTCCGGAGCGGGATGCGGCTTACCAACGCAACCCGGGCCCTCTGCGACCGGTTCGGGGTGCGGGAGACCGTCCTCCCCATGTCGGACACGGAGGTGACAACGCAGGTCCGGACCGATCTCGGGCTGATCCATTTCCAGGAATACTGGGTCCGGGCACGGGGTGCCCTCGAGATCCGGGAAGTCGTGCGGACGTTTGCACAACCTCCTGCCGCCCCGGAGGAGGTCCTCCGGGAGATCGAGGCAAGCGACACCGTCGTGATCGGCCCGAGCAACCCGATCACAAGCATCCTCCCGATCCTTGAATGCGGGGGGATAAGAGAAGCCCTTGAAGAGAAACCGGTCATCGCGGTCAGCCCGTTCATCGGGGACGCCCCGGTGAGCGGCCCGGCTGCCGCACTCATGAAGGCCCGGGGATTTGCCCCCTCCTCGCAGGGGACGCGGGACTGCTACGGGGATCTTGTCGACCTGTTCGTGCAGGACATCCGCGATCCTGTCAAGGTAAAAAATTCCGTCCGGTTCGACACCCTCATGAAAGACGAAGAAAAGAGTGTCGCCCTTGCGCGCGAGATCGTCCGCCTCGCAGAGCGATACTGATCGCGCCGCATCCGGACGGTGCAAAACCTATTTATCACCATGGAGTGACGGTTATCGTGAGAGAAATGAACAACACCTGGATCCCGGTAATTCTTATTCCGCTCGTCGTTTTCTGCATGCTCGTATCCGGGTGCGTGAGTACCCAGAGCCCTGAAACCGGAACGGTCCGGTTCGAGTCATCCCCGGTGGGCGCCGAGATCTATTTTGATAACGAATACCGGGGGACGACCCCGGGCACGCTGAGCGGAGTCGTTCCGGGGAACCATACCCTGGAGTACCGGTACTCCGGTTATACGCCCTGGGCTGCACCCGTGACCGTCGTTACCGGCACCTCCCAGTTCTATGCAGTGCTGTCCCCGGAGACCGGAGTTATTGGATCCGTCGGGACAACCACGCCGGTGCCACAGGAAAGTCCGGTCGTTTCGGGATCGGAACTTACGGTGAAGATAAGCAAAGACCCGATGATCATCGGGGAATCGGCGGCATTCTCCGGATCCGGTCCGGAGAACCGGGAGATCGTCCTGACACTTTACGGGCCGGGTTCTTATAGTGGCGGGGTAGTACTCGCAAAACCAAAATCCAATGAGATCGGTCTCTGGAGTTACACCTGGACCCCGGGGACAAAGATCCAGTCTGGCTCCTACACGATTATCGCGGGCGAACCCGGGAGCGCCCTGTCAGCGAGGGCGGCCTTCAAAGTCATCGGCGGGGGCGAGGTAACTGTCATCCCGAACCGGTATGCGGCGTCCCAGGGCTCGACGATAAAGTTCTCCGGCAGGTGCACGAGCGGTGCCGATAACGTCCGGCTGGTGCTCTACGGCCCGGGCAGGTACTCCGGCGGGAGCGAACTTGGCATCGTATCGGTCCTTGCAGACGATTCCTGGAGTTACAGTTATGTCCTCGAAGCAGCGATGCCGACAGGAACCTACACAATAACCGTGTACGATGTCCCGAAGACCGCCTCGGGGTCCTCGACATTCACGGTCGGGTATATAACCTGAATATACCCTGATTGCAGGGTCGCCCGGACGAGAGATGACCGGCCACAAAAACGGGACAATTTTTCCTGTTTTCCTTCAAACAGCGGATTCTGGCACCGGCACCCGATACCTATTTGAAGGATTTTATTCTAATAATCGGTACCGGAGCTGAGTATGGGAGTTGTAAAATCATTCCTTGACGTTTTCCGGTCAGGTAAGCGGGAGGAAGAGGAGGGCGCGGCAAAAGCCGCGTCCCAGAAGGAGAGGTACGAGAGCTTCCTCAAAGCCCTGACGGAAGGCGATCTTGACGCCCGCTGGACCGCCGTGCGTTCAATCGGAGACCTGGGTGAATTCTCTGTCGGGCCGCTCATCCGCGGGCTCTCCGATGAATACTGGATCATCCGGCGCGGGTCTGCGGATACGCTGGGAAAGATCGGCATCCCGGCAATCCCGTCCCTCATCGAAGCCCTCGACTGTACCGGGGAGGATGTCCGGCAGGAGGTTATCCGTGCCCTCCTTCTCATCGGCGAACCCGCGTTCCCGCCCCTTGCGGCAGCAACAGGCGATCCCCGGCCGCTGGTCCGGAAAGGTGCGGTCCAGGCGATCGGGAGCATGGGCGATGCCCGGGGAATCCCGGCCCTTGTTGCCGCATTGAAGGATGCGGATGCCGGCGTCCGCAGGGAAGCGGCGGTTGCCCTCGGGAACCTCGGCGACGCACAGGCAGTCGATCCGCTGATTGGGTGCTTGAGCGATCCAAAAGAACCGGTCAGGATGGCAGCCATGGCATCGCTCTGCTCGCTGGGAGAGCCGGCAAACGCCCCCCTGATCCGGGCACTGGTCGATCCGGCCGAGGATGTCCGGAGAAGGGCAACGCTTGCGCTCGTGACCATCGGCGAACCTGCCGTAGAGCCGCTGATCCTGGCCGTGACCGATTCCAGTGCCGGGATCCGGAGAGGCGCCATCGAAGCCCTCGGCCAGATCGGCAACACCCGTGCGATCCCCTCCATCATCACCGCGCTCAATGACCCGGATCGCGAAGTCAGGACCGTTGCCGTACGAGCCCTCGCAACCATCGGCGTCCCTGCGATTGCGCCGCTCATGCAGGTCTTCCGCGAGGGCGAATCCCGGGTCCGGAGCGGGGCGATGGAAGCGCTCTGGATGATCGGGCAGCCGGCAACGACCCCCCTCATCATGGTACTCAAGGACAACCAGACCGATGTCAGGAAACGGGCAGCCCTCCTCCTCGGCGAGATCGGGGATGCAAAGGCAATCGATCATATCACCGCACTGCTTGCCGACGAGAATGTCTCCGTCCGCCGGGAAGCCTTCGAAGCCCTTGAGATGATCAAGAACAAGAAAAATATCCCCTGATGCCGGATCGGGGCATCATCCCAATATCATAATCCCTTTTCGCACCCCGGGGCACTCCTGCTCTTTTGCGTAAAAGCCCCTCTCGCATTTCCCGGATTTTTTCCCTGTCCTGGCGGGTCACCGGATCCCGGATATGCAGGCTGATGGAAAGGTTTATTGCAGAAGATCCCGTTCTCTGGCATGAAGGTACAGGGAGTTCCCGGGGATCTTCCGATCCGATCCCCGCGTTCCGTGGGAAGGGGGAAAGGAAAGGGGCATGATCACCATCCAGTCTCTTCTGGAAGCAGAGGCCCGGGTAACCCCCCATATCATCCGGACCCCGCTCGTCTTCTCCCCCACGTTCTCGGAGATGACCGGCGCCTGCGTATACTTAAAACTCGAGACGCTCCAGAAAGCCGGGTCCTTCAAGGTCCGGGGGGCAACCAACAAGATCCTCTGCAACCTTGCGGCAGCAAAGGCCCACGGTGTCGTTGCGGCATCGGCCGGGAACCATGCGCAGGGAGTCGCTGTTGCGGCGGGGCGAGCGGGGGTTGCCGCTACCATCGTCATGCCCGTCTGGGCATCTGTCGCCAAGCAGGAGGCGACAAAAGGGTATGGCGCTAGGGTCGTCCTCTCCGGGCAGACCCTTGAGGAGAGCGTTCTTACTGCCCAGTCCCTCGCCCGCGAAGGGATGCTCTTCATCCACCCGTACGATGATCCTGACGTGATCGCGGGGCAGGGGACGATTGGCCTTGAGATCCTCCATGACCTGCCGGAGACGGACCAGATCGTTGTTCCGGTCGGGGGAGGGGGCCTGATCGCCGGCATTGCGGTTGCGGCAAAGGCGCTCAAACCGTCCTGTACCATCACCGGCATACAGGCAGAGGCATGCCCTTCCGTATACGAAGCGATCCGGACCGGGAAACCTGCCTGCGCGCTCCCGAAACCCACGCTCGCGGACGGCATCCGGGTGGCGCAGGCCGGATCTGTCGCCCTCCCCCTCATACGGGACCTTGTGGAGCGTATCATCCTCGTCGATGAAGATGCGATTGCGGATGCCGTGCTCGCTCTAATCGAGCGCAAGAAGGTGATTGCAGAAGGGGCGGGCGCCGCACCGCTGGCAGCCCTCCTTGCCGGGAGTATCGCTCCCGAACCAGGGAGCACGGTCGTCCTTGTCATCAGCGGGGGGAACATCGACAGCCCGCTCCTCGAACGGACCATCCGTCACGCGCTCCTCCGCCGCGGGAGGATCCTCCCGTGCACGGTCATCCTCGAAGACCGGGCGGGCTCCCTTGCCGGGCTGCTCTTGATAATCGCGCGCGAACAGGGCAATATCCTCCATATCCACCACGACCGGAGCGCCCCCGGGCTCCCGGTCGGTTCGGTGCGGATACGCATCGAGATAGAAACCCGGGGAACGGATCACGGCAGGGCGATCCTTGCGGCGCTGGAAACGGCCGGGTACCGGTACGAGCAGGGCTGAAAAAATTATAAAAACGGGGCGCGTTATTTTGCGTCCATCATCTTCCAGTGATCGTACTCGTGAACCCAGAGATCCTTGTTGAACGCAACCAGTTTCCTGAAGTACTCCCTGCGCTCCCCCTGGATCTTCGACTGGGCGGGATCCTTCCAGTTCGTCTTGATCGCTTCCGCAAGTTTCCGGCCAAGGTCCTTTGCTTTCTTCTCCGCAGGAACGATCGCATCGGGATTCCCGAGGAAATTCAGGCCCACGGCCCCGACTGTCGTCGCGCCAAGGTGGAGCAGGGTCTGGTTCATATACGCTGCAACCCCTTCGGCATTCGAACCCCCAGCCGTGCTGACGGCGCACCCGTATTTCCCGGTGAAGTGCTGGCAGTGGATTGAGTCCGCCATCCGGTCGAAGAGCGTCTTGAGCTGCGCGGTCACCGAATCGATGTAGTTGGGCGATCCAAGCACAATCCCGTCCGCATCCAGCAGTTTCTCAAGGAGTTCCGGGTAATCGTCGTCATGGATGCACTCCCCTTTTGCGTAACAGTTCCCGCACGCAGTGCAGTACTTGATCTCGAGATCGCAGAGATCGATGAAGGTGATGTCCGCCCCTTTCGATCGTGCCCCTTCCAGCGCTGCAAGGACCAGCCTGCGCGTCTGGCTCTTCTCGCGTTTCGGACTTGCGTTGATGCCAATGATCTTCATGGGTTACCCCAAAGTATCCGTGCACAGCAGGGTGGGATAAATGTGCGTATCCGGACGCAGTAGCGCAAAGCAGGTCCGGGACGAGGTCCGGGCCGTTCAGCGTACGGCATGCCGGCAGGCAACCTGCTCCGGTACACCGTCCCCGCCCGATGGGAAGGAAGGATCTCTCAGATTTTTTAGATAATTTTATAGGGGATCACTCAGAATTACTCCTATGGAAATATCCCGGCAGCCGCCGGACAAGAGAACCTATATCTTCTTCTTTCTCATTCTGCTCGTCGCCCTCCTCTGGGCAACCTTCCTCCTCGTCACCGGGACGATGGTCTATCTCAGCGTCTCCATCGTGATCATCGCCGCATTCATCTCCCTCTTCTCGTTCACGTATTACCGTAAACTGCGGACCTGGATCTTCTTTTACCTGATCGTCCTTGTGGCGCTGCTCTGGGCAGTCTTCCTGCTCGAACAGGGCGTCATGCTCTGGATGAGCGTGCTGCTCTTCACCATTGCCGGGGGAATGAGCATCTTTACCTTTGTCATGAACGATGAAGATCCGGATACCCTGCAGAAGTGACAGGGCAGGACCCGGATATTACAGGAACGATCCATCGCTACTAACTACAAACACGGTCCCCGGAAGTGAATGCAATACCTGTGGAAGAACTAAAAATATCCAAGGCCCGGCTGGAGGCGCTCGTTGACGGCATCTTTGCATTTGCGATGACCCTCCTTGTCACCGGGCTTGTCATCCCGACCATGTCCCGTTCGGAGGCTGCCACAGAACTCCCGGCACGGATCGCGGGAATGCAGCCGGAGTTCGTCTCGTTCCTGATAGCGTTCTTCATCCTCGCCGCATTCTGGCTCGGGCACCATCGCCAGTTCCACTATGTACGGACCGTCGACATGTGGATCGTCCGGATCACCCTCTGCATCCTTGCCTGCGTTGTCCTTGTGCCGTTTACGACGAACATCAGCGGCGATTATGATAACGTGCCGATCGCAGTCGACCTCTTCCATGGCAACCTGTTTGCAATCGGATCGCTCTTCCTTGTCCAGTGGTGGTACCTTGCCGGACATGCGGATGTGACAACCGGCGGGATCACCCGGGACGGCGCAGCCGGCGGGATGCGGCGGTCGCTTCTCGTCCCCGTGGTCTCCGCAACCGGGCTCCTCGTCTCATTTGCGGATCCGGCTCTTTCCATGCTGTGGTACCTCCTCCTGATCCCCGGGTTCTTCCTTGTGTCGCACCGGCATCCCGCAGTGGAAGAAAAAGACGGGCGATAAAAAACGATAAAAAAAGGGGAACCGGTCAGTTCCAGTAGTGCCTGACAAACAGCTTTGATTTTGCAACAACCGGTGTCAGGAAGTAGAGCGCGGGCAGGAGGAGGAGCGCGGTGAGGATCACGTTTCCCAAAAGCCAGCTCAGGAAGAAGGATGGAACCGCACTCCACCCGATGACGCCGGCGATTGCGAGCATGACAGCCCCCCACGCAGCGCCAACGATATTGTTGAGGATGACTGCAAAGAGGACCATGAGGAGCAGGTCCCTCCGGGTCCGGAGCCCCGGGTCGATCGAAAGGTACCGCACGGCAACGAGCGGGATGAGCACCTCGAAGAGATCGGCAAGCGCCCAGAAGACTGCCACCTCCGGGGAGATGCCGGCGAGGATCCCGGCGCCGAGAAAGCCCCCCGCGTAGGCTGCAATCACGCCGTATCCCCCGAAATAGAGTGCAAAGAGGATCATGAAGACGATAGCGGGATAGAAAGTGCTGATACCGGCCGGGTACAGCGGGGTTTTAAAGGCGACAAACCCTGCAAGGATTGTTGTGAAAACAATAAGTCCAGCCGTCAGGATGAGAAAGGAATAGGTCGGTTTCTGCTCGTGTCTCATGGAAGTATCACCCCACTCTATTACACCGGGTAACTTTTGTTTTTTATGAAATGGAATTACGGGAGAACCGGACTACGAGAGAACCTGTAACTGGACCCGGAACCGGATCGTATCCGGAAGTATCCCGGGGCAGGAATGTCCTGTTCCACCGGTAAAACCGCTCACCCGGAACTCCGTGCCCCGGCAACCCTGCATGAAATTCCCGATTACTTCGATTATTTTTGAAGTTAAAGGTAATTTTATGAGTTTTTCTGTGTAATAGGCTCCATGATATACTATGGTGCGACATGGACCCCTCCTCATTGCTGCAGCGCTTGTCGTGCTCGCGCTCATCCTTGCCGCAGGATGCACCGGCACGACACCTGCACAGTCAGGCGACCTGAAAAAGTTCAACTCTACGGACGAGATCCGTACCTACCTCAAAGAGAATACGGCAAAGGCATCGGAAGCCGGGTATGGTGTGACGAATGGCGTCATGAGGACGACGGCAGAGTCCTCAATGACAGTGCCGGCGGCGCAGGGAACCGGCAAGAGCATATCCGATGCCGGCGGGCTTTCCGGGGCTCCCGATTACTCGACAACGACCGTGCAGGTAGCCGGCGTTGACGAACCGGACTTCGTGAAAAACGATGGCAGGTACATCTACATCATCTCGGGAAACCGGCTTCTGATTGTCGATGCGTATCCCGCTGAAACCGCGCAGATCATCTCCGAGACGGAGATCGACGATACCGTGCAGGAGATCTTTGTAACCGGCGACCGGCTCGTCCTCTTCACGACTGGTGCATCGGAATATAGTGGCAGGACGGCTCCTGCAGGTGCCAGCATGGAAAAGGTATCCATGCCGTACTATTATGGCGGGAACACGATTACGTCGGCAACCCTTTACGATATCGCGGACCGGAAGAATCCTAAGGTTCTTAAGGACTTCTCTATCGACGGGAATTACGTTGACGCACGGATGATTGACGGCATGGTGTACCTGCTCACCCGCGAGAACCTGTACTCGTACGACAACATCGTCGTGCCGGTCGTCCGCGAGAGCGGCAGGGTGATCGCGGAGCCGGGTGTCTACTACTTCGATAATCCCGAGACCAGCTATGTCTTCTCGACAGTCACATCCTTTGACACCGCATCCGGCTCGGAAAAAGATGCAAAGACGTTCCTGCTCGGGTCGGGAAATATCCTGTACGTCTCGACGGATGCAATGTATGTCAGCTACCAGCGGTGGCACCCGGTCTACCGGACCTATACCGGTGATGTAGTACCGGTCGCTGCGGTTAAAGCGGAGGACGCATCGGGGTCCGCGGCTTCTGTCGCTTCCGCCGGGATCACCTACGAAGAATTCAACAAGCTCTCCGAATCCGGGAAGCAGGAGGTGGTCGCGGCACTGAAGGATCCGGAGTCGACCGCGTGGAAGCGGGAGGCCGACCAGACAACGACCGTGATCCACAAGATCGCAATCGACAAGGGGAATATCGCGTATATTGCCTTTGGTGAAGTTCCCGGCTACCTGAAGAACCAGTTCTCCATGGACGAGTATGGTGGCAACCTCCGGGTTGCGACGACCTCCAATGTCTATACCCGGACCGGGTCGTACGAGTACAACAACGTCTTTGTCCTTGACAGCGGCATGAAGACGGTCGGGTCCCTCACCCACATCGCGGAGCAGGAGAAGATCTACGCGACCCGGTTCATCGGGGACCGCCTCTACATGGTGACCTTCAAACGGATCGACCCGTTCTTTGTCATCGACCTTGCGGACCCGGCAAAGCCGGCAATCCTTGGTAAGCTGAAGATCCCCGGCTACTCCGATTACCTGTATCCCTACGACAAGAATACCATCATCGGTGTCGGGAAGGAGACCGCAACGAACGACTGGGGCGGCGTCTCCACCCGGGGGGTCAAGCTCGCCCTGTTCGATGTTACCGATGTCGATAACCCTAAGCAGATCGACAAGGTCGAGATCGGCATTGCCGGGACCGATTCGGCGGCGCTCTACGACCACAAGGCGTTCCTGTTCGACAAGGGGAAGAACCTGCTCGTGCTGCCGATCCGGCAGGTCGCATCCGGTGATGAAAAAGTAACTAGTGGTTCCGGGTCCGGCCAGCAGATCTGGTACGGTGCCTACGTGTTCGGCGTCACCCCGCAGACCGGGTTCGTGCTCAGGGGAACGGTGGAGCATGGCACGGCATCCGGCGGCTCCTACTGGTATGGCAGTTCGGCAAACGAGGTGAAGCGCTCGCTCTACATCGGAAACGACCTGTACACGATCT
>Ga0209098_1003697_pt1 | contig 12399 bp, 10 predicted proteins | sample AD_JPNHW1_MetaG_FD_184429 | JGI IMG/M metagenome (GOLD analysis project Ga0209098, IMG submission 184429) | Active sludge microbial communities of municipal wastewater-treating anaerobic digesters from Japan - AD_JPNHW1_MetaG (SPAdes) (version 2) | ecosystem: Engineered > Bioreactor > Anaerobic... | reverse complement strand
CTGGAATCGGTGCTGGCCCGGGTGAAGGGCGTGGGCGAGGTGCAGATCTTCGGCACCGGCTACTCCATGCGCGTCTGGTTCGACCCCGACAAGCTCATGAAGTACGGCATGACGTCGGACGATGTGGCGGCAGCGGTGAAGGCCTACAACGCGGAGGTTTCCGCCGGCCAGCTGGGCGGCGCCCCGGCCGTCCCGGGGCAGCGCCTCAACGCCTCCATCCTGGTTCAATCGATGCTGGTGACGCCGGACGAGTTCGCGAAGATCCCCCTGCGCACCAACCCTGACGGCTCGGTGGTCCGAGTGAAGGACATCGGACGCACGGAACTGGCCAGCGAATCCCCCGACACCATCTTCCTGTACAACGGCAGGCCCGCGGCCGGCATCGCCATCCGCCAGGAGGCCGGGGCCAACGCCCTGGACACCGCCGACGGCGTCAAGGCCAAGATGCAGGAACTCTCGGAATACTTCCCGGCCGGCATGAAGGCGGTCTATCCCTACGACACCACGCCCTTCGTGCGGGTGGCCATCAACGAGGTGTTCAAGACCCTCTTCGAGGCGGTCGTCCTGGTGTTCCTGGTGATGTACCTCTTCATGGGGAACCTGAGGGCCACCTTGATCCCGACCATCGCGGTCCCCGTGGTGATCCTGGGCACCTTCGGGGTCCTCAGCGGCCTGGGCTATTCCGTCAACATGCTCACCATGTTCGCCATGGTGCTCGCCATCGGCCTGCTGGTGGACGACGCCATCGTGGTCGTGGAGAACGTGGAGCGCGTCATGAGCGAGGAGGGGCTGGAGCCCTGGGAGGCCACGCGCAAGTCCATGGGCGAGATCCAGAGCGCCCTCGTGGGCATCGGCCTCACCCTCTCGGCGGTGTTCGGCCCCATGGCCTTCTTCCCAGGTTCCACGGGCGTCATCTACCGGCAGTTCTCGGTCACGGTGATCGCCTCCATGCTGCTCTCCGTGGTGGTGGCCCTGGTGCTCACGCCGGTGCTCTGCGCCTCGCTGCTCAGGCCCGTCCAGAAGGGCCACGAGGCCGCCGAGGCGGGCTTCCGCCTGCTCCGTCCCTTCTTCCTCTGGTTCGACCGCTCCTTCTACCGCATGCGGGATCTCTACATGAGATACGTCGGGATCATCCTCGGCCGGAAGGCGCGCTTCGGCGTCATCTTCATCCTCCTCGTGGCGGCCATGGGGTTCCTCTACCTGCGCATGCCCACCGGCTACCTGCCCGACGAGGACCAGGGGATGATCATGACCATCATCCAGACCCCCGTCGGCTCCACGCTGGAACAGACCCACGCGGTTGTCCGGCAGGTGCAGAAGCACTACATGGAGGACCAGAAGGATGCCGTGGAGTCCGTCATGGGCGGCGCCGGCATGGGATTCGCCGGACACGGCCAGAACCAGGCCATGATGTTCGTCAAGCTCAAGGACTGGAATCTCCGCCAGAAGCCGGGACTCCGGGCCAAGGACGTGGCCGCCAAGGCCACGATGGCGCTCTCCCGGATCAAGAACGCGACGATCTTCGCCGTGCCGCCCCCGGCCGTGACCGAGCTGGGCAACGCCACCGGCTTCGATTTCATGCTCCAGGACCGGGGCGATCTCGGCCACGAGAAGCTCACGGAGGCGCAGAACATGCTCCTCGGCATGGCGGCCCAGGACCCGCGCCTCGCCCGGGTGAGGCCCAACGGCATGGCCGACGTCCCCCAGTACAAGGTGGACATCGACTGGGAGAAGGCCGGAACGCTCGGCGTCCCGATCAGTTCCGTGCAGAGCTACGTCTCCGCCGCCTTCGGCAGCTCCTACATCAACAACTTCGTCCAGGGCGGCCGCGTGAAGCGCGTCTACATCCAGGCCGACGCCCCGTTCCGCATGAACCCGGAGGACTTCCACCGCATCCACGTCCGCAACAACAAGGGCGGCCTGGTGCCCCTTTCGGCCATCGCCACGGGGCACTGGGTCTATGGCTCTCCCCGCCTGGAACGCTACAACGGCTTCCCGGCCTTGAACATCCAGGGCGAGCCCGGCGCCGGCTACAGCGTGGGACAGGCCATGCAGGCCATGGAGGAGATCGTCCGGAAGCTGCCCCAGGGGGTCGGTTCCGAGTGGACGGGCCTCTCCTACCAGCAGCGCATGTCCGAAAGCCAGGCCGGACTCCTCTACGCCTTCTCGGTCCTGGTGATCTTCCTGGTGCTCGCCGCCCTCTACGAGAGCTGGACCGTTCCCATCACGGTCCTGATGGCCCTGCCGCTCGGCATCATCGGGGGCCTGCTGGCTTCCACGCTCCGCGGCATGCCCAACGATGTCTACTTCCAGATCGGCCTGCTCACGGTGCTCGGCTTGACGACCAAGAACGCCATCCTGATCGTGCAGTTCGCGAAGGGGCACATGGAGCAGGGCATGGGCCTGGTCGAGGCGACGCTCGAGGCGGCCCGGCTCCGGCTGCGCCCCATCCTCATGACGTCCATCGCGTTCGGCTTCGGCGTCCTGCCCCTGGCCCTCGCCGCCGGCGCCGGCGCCGGCGCCCAGACGGCCATCGGCACGAGCGTGCTGGGCGGCATGATCACCGCCACCTTCCTGGCCATCTTCTTCATCCCGCTCTTCTTCGTGGTCGTCGTGCAGTTCTTCGGCCGGAAGAAGCAGGCTCCGGCCAACCTCGACACACCCAGTCTTCCGGAGGAGGAGTGACATGAGGACCAAGTCGATCCTTCCCCTGGGCCTGCTGCTTCTCTGCGCCGGCTGCACCCTGGCGCCGACCTATACCCGCCCGGCATCGCCGGTCCCGGGAACCTGGCCGGAGGGCGCCGCGAAACCCGAGGCGCCCTCCGCAGCGGACCTTCCGTGGCGGGAGTTCTTCACGGATCCCCGCCTGCAGGCCGTCATCCAGCTGGCGCTCGACAACAACCGGGACCTGCGCATCTCCACCCTGAACGTCGAGAAGGCCCAGGCCGCCTACCGCATCCAGCGCTCGGCACTCTTCCCCGACGCGGGCGTGATGGCCAGCGGCGAGAAGTACCGCAAGCCGGAGAAGATGGACAGCGACGGCAAGGCCAGCATCGTCGAGACGGACAGCGTCAACGCCGGCATCCTCTCCTGGGAGATCGACTTCTTCGGCCGCCTGCGGAGCCTCAAGGACCAGGCCTTGAACCAGTACCTGGCCACGGACCAGGCCCGCGCCGCGGCCCGGATCTCGCTCGTGTCCGCCGTCGCCCAGGGCTACCTCCTGCACGCCGCGGACAGCGAGAACCTCCGGCTGGCCCAGGCGACCTTCGACGCCCAGAAGGCCTACCACGAGCTGATCGGCAAGAGCCGCGACCTGGGCGTCGCCTCCGACCTGGAACTCCGCCAGGCCCAGAGCCAGATGGAAGCGGCGCGGGCCGACGTGGCCCGGTTCCGCGGCCTCGTCCTCCAGGACCAGCACGCCCTCGACCTCCTGGTGGGGACTCGCGTCCCGGGGGACCTCCTCCCCGAGAGCCTCGATGCGGCCGGCGGATTGAAGGAAGTTTCTGCCGGACTGCCTTCGGAAGTCCTGCTCCGCCGTCCCGACATCCTCATGACCGAGTACCAGCTCAAGGCCGCCAACGCCAACATCGGAGCGGCGCGCGCCGCATTCTTCCCGAATGTCACGCTCACCGCGGGGGCCGGCACCATGGCTCCAGGACTCTCGAGCCTGTTCGGCTCCGGAACGAGGACATGGAGCTTCGCGCCGAAGATCGTCGCGCCGATCTTCACCGGCGGGTCCCTCAAGGCGGGCCTGAAGGTGGCCCAGCTGGAGCGGGACATCGCCGTCGCCCAGTACGAGAAGGCGATCCAGACCGCCTTCCAGGAGGTGGGCGACGGACTGGTCCAGCGAACCTCCCTCACGGAGCGGCTGGACGCGCAGGGCACCCTCGTGGAAGCTCTCGATGCGAGCTACCATCTTTCCGACCTCCGCTACAAGGAGGGCCTGGACGGCTACCTCGGCGTGCTGGTCGCCCAGCGCTCACTCTATGCGGCCCAGCAGGGTCTCGTGGCGACCCGCCTGGCCTTCCGGATCAATCAGGTCACCCTCTACAAGGCCCTGGGCGGCCGGCTGTGATCAGCCGCGCGGCGAGACGCCGAGTCCCTGGAGGCAGAACTCGGCCAGGATCTCGGCGCTCCTGACGGCGTCGAGATCGGGCCGGCCCCAGATGGCCCGGGTGACTCCGGCCATGAGACTCTGGCTTCCGACCTGCCCCATGATGCTCGTGCCCAGGAGGATGACCTCGGCTTCCGCCAGGTCCGGCCTCAGCCGCTTGATGCAGACCTTCATGCGGTCCACCCAGGGCTGGAGATGGCTCTGCAGCAGGGCCAGGATCTCCGGCCTGGGGTCGCGCATCTCCGACAGGAGCAGCCTGGTGCCCATCCTCCGCCAGTCATCCATCGCCGGGTCTTCCGGGCATGCCGAGGCGTAGAGGGCGCAGATGAGGCCGCGGAAGGTCCGGACGGCCTCCTCAACGCTGTCCGGAGGCGGATCGCCCTCCTTGACCAGGGAGGTCAGGCCTCCGGCGATCAGGTAGCGGAAGACTTCCAGGTACAGTCCCTCCTTGCCGCCGAAGTGGTGGCCGATCAGGGATACGGGCCGGCCCGCCCGCTGGGCGATCATGCGGATGCTCGCCCCGTCGTAGCCATGCTCGGCGAAGCAGTACATGGCGGCCGAGATCAGGTCGTTCCGGGTATCTGGAAAGTGGGTCGCCATGGTTTTCCCAAGAATACCCCGAAATGGGTTCCGTTCGTCCGGCCCCTCCGGCCGCATGACGGCTCCGGCGATTGTACGCGCGTCAATTCGAATGGGAATAAAATGATCCTCATTTACGTTGGTTCCTGCTTGCGGGGCCGGGCGCCGCGAGTCGCATCCCTGGAGGACCTGCCATGACCTTGTTGATCCACGACACGTTCCTGGGCGGCTCGACGAAGGACATCCTCGTCGAGGGGGACCGCATCACCCGGATCTCGGACCGGATAGAGGCCCCGCGGGACTGCGAGGTCCTCGAGGCCCGGGGCATGGCGGCCGTCCCCTCCCTCGTGAACGGGCACGGCCACGCCTCCATGGTCCTGCTCCGCGGCATCGCCGAGGACATGGAGCTCATGCCCTGGCTCACCGAGGCCATCTGGCCGATCGAGGGCCGCATGACCGGCGAGGATGCCTACTGGGGCCTCCGCCTCGCCGCCCTGGAAATGATCCGCACCGGCACGACCCTGTGCAGCGACATGTATTTCCATCCGCTGGAGCTCGCCCGGGCAGCCCGGGATTCCGGCATGCGGTTCGTCCTCTCCTATGTCCTCCTAGACGGCCTGGACGAGGAACTCGCGCACAGGCAGCGCGTGGAATGCGAGGCGTTCTTCGACCACCTCCCGGACTGCGGCCCCCTCTCCCGCTTCATCCTGGGGGGACATTCGGTCTACGCGACCAGCCCGGGGAGCCTGCGGTTCCTGGGCGAACTGTCGCGCGCGAAGAAGCTGCCCTTGCACGTCCACCTCGCGGAGACCGAAGCCGAGGACCAGGGGTGCCGGTCGCGCACCAGGATGTCGCCCGCGGCGTTCCTGGATTCCCTGGGCGCGCTCGGCCCCCTGACCCTCGCCGCCCACTGCCTGTGGCTCGACGAGGCCGACTTCGACCTCCTGGCGGAACGGGGCGTGGCCATCGTCCACAACCCCGTCTCCAACATGAAGCTGGCCTCGGGCCCCGCCTTCGACTACGCGGCGGCCAGGAAGCGCGGCATCCGGGTCCTGCTCGGCACCGACGGGGCCGCCTCCAACAACGCCCTGGACCTGTTCTCGGACATGAAGGTGGCGGGCCTCCTGCAGAAGCACCACTACCGGGACCCGCGCCGCTTCCCCGTGGCGGAAATCCTCGAGGCGGCCTCCCGCACGGGGCACGACTGGTTCGGGACGGGCGGAGGACGCATCGAGGAGGGCGCGACGGCGGACCTCCTCCTCGTCGACCTCCGCCGGCTCGGGATGTCGCCCTGCCACGACCTCGCCTCCAATCTCGTCTATTCCGGCGCCGGAGCGGCCGTGGACACCACCGTCTGCGCCGGCAGGATCCTGATGCGCGGAGGCGTGGTCCCCGGATCGGAGGAGATCCTGGCAGAAGCCACAGCCCGCGCCCGAGCTTTGGCCGGACGGGAGCCCGTCCCCACCTAGGGAGTTATTTCTCATTTTCGACTTTTTTAAAATAAGTACACACGCTGTTTCAAAAGCTGGAAGAGGCCCCAGGAAGGCGCCTCGACGGCATCGCCCGGTTCCTGCCCGACCCACCCCTCTCCCGCGACAGCTGCGTCCGTGCCGCCGCCCCGTCATCAGGCTCCTCCTACACGCCGAGGACGTCCTCCGCGCGCCGCTCATCTTCCGCCGCCACCTCCGTCCAGGAGCGTCTGGCACACGCCGCCGTCAAGGCTGCCTTGGCACGCCTCGTGGACCTTGGCATCGCCCGGAAACTCATCAGCGACCATCGGAACCGCCTCTACACCGATGACCAGGTCCTCCAGATCCTGAGAGAGGGAACGGATGTATAAACCCGCTGAGAGTGGTGCTTAAAATGTCCGCAGTACAAAGTGAAACGCCCCGAGGCAGGGGCGTTTCGTGAGGGAAAATTTGGTGGGAAGAGTTTGGAAGGATTCTTTTGCGGGAGTTCCCCGCAGGGAACTGGTCCAGATGGTGGGACTGAAGGTGGCGGGAAGCCCCGAAGGGCACCTCGGAGACCAGTCTAGGCTGCCTGGGCTGTTCCTGCCAGGGTCTCACTCGGGAAGCCGGAACAGGCGGTCTTCAGGCTGGCACGGTCTCCAGCGGCCGAAGCCGAGCTTCACCTTCCGGCCGGAAGGGTCTTCCAGCTCCAGGCTCGAGAGCACCTGGACGCCCTGCTCGGGGACGACCTCCCCGAAGTGGGCCGTCCGGGCCAGCTTCCCGGAGGCGTAGAAGAAGTCCGAGCGCAGGGGCCGCCCCTTGCCGTCCAGCCAGAGTGCCGCCTTCTGGTAGCTCTGCGTCTTCTGCCGGGCCTGGAGTTCCAGGCGCCGCGCCGGGATCCCCTCGAGCGCCTCCTCCCGCTCGCCCGTCAGCGTGTAGTCGCCCGAGAACCGGAAGCTGGCGACGTCCCCGCCGGCCGCGGCCCCCAGCAGCCGCTGCTGGGGGGAAACCTTCACCGGGCGCTTGGCGTTGGGCAGCAGCAGCCACATCTGGTCGCCCAGCAGCAGCACCACCCTTCCCTGCTCCTTGCGGGACAGGCCCTCCACCCGGGCATCGCCGTTCTCCCGGACCAGCACCCGCCACTGCTGCTGGGTCTTCCCGTCCAGGAGGGTCACGTCCACGGAGAAAGCGGGCCAAGGGTAGCGGTAGTGGTCCACCCGCCTCAGCGTCTCCTCGCCGGACTGCCCCATCAGGCTGGTCGCGGCCAGCCCCGCCATCGCGGCCCGGCGGAGACTACCGCCTGCCGTAGACATCTTCCAGGCGCTCGATGTCGTTCTCGTCGAAGGTCCCGAAGCTGACTTCCAGCACCCGGACTGGATGGGTCGTCTGGGACGCGCAGCTGAGCCGGTGCACGCTGCCGGCGGGGAGCCAGATCTCCGCGCCGCGGTCCGGGGTGATGAGGCGGCTGTCCAGTTCGATGATCACCCCGGCGTCCAGGGCCACCCACAGCTCGCTCCGGTGGCGGTGGCGCTGCAGGCTCAGCATCTGGCCGGGGTTGCAGGTGAGGATCTTCACCGTGCACAGGCCGTTCAGGATGTACTGGTCGAAGGAGCCCCAGGGCTTCTCCACGTGCAAGGTCTTCGGTTTGTCCATGTCCGTTCTCGCAGGTTGGGCTTCAGGTTTCTTCCGTCTGAAAAGGCCGGTCGGGCCCCGGTTTCACAACAGGTCCTTGCGCCCCATCTTCTCCAGTCTTTCGACGATGGTCTTCACGTCCTGGGCCTTGTCCCGGCGGCAGATCAGCAGGGCGTCCTCCTCGTCCACGACGATGAGGTCCCGGATTCCAGAAGCCGCGACGAGCCGCCGGCCTCCGAACACGGCGCAGTCCGCGCAGTCCAGCAGGATCGTGTCCCCCTCGGCCACGTTGCCGTTCCCGTCCGCCTCTCGGAATTCCACGACCGCGGGCCAGGATCCCACATCCGACCACGGGAACCGCGCGGGCACGACCGCCACCCGGGCGGACTTCTCCATCAGGGCGTAGTCGATGGAGAGCTTGGGCACCCGGCGGTAGGCCGATGCGATCGTCTCCGGGTCGCGGCCCTCGGCGGCCCAGGCATCCAGCGGGGCCAGCACCTCGGGGCAGTGCTTCAGCATCTCGGACCGCATGTCCCGCAGGGTCCACACGAACATCCCGGCGTTCCAGTAGTGGCGCCCGGTGGCGAGGTATTCCAGGGCCTTCTCGCGGGGAGGCTTCTCCCGGAAGGCCTCCACCTTCAGGACCGGTCCCTGCCCCGTCGTCTCGATGTAGCCGTAGCCCGTCTCGGGGTAGGTCGGACGGATGCCGAAGGTGACGAGTTCGTGCGCCTCCGCGGCGTGACGGACGGCCACGTCGATGTCGGCCAGGAAGGTCCCGGCCTCTCCGATGTAGTGGTCCGCGGAAAGCACCACCATCACGCCTTCGGGATGCCGCCGCTCGATGGACACGAGGGCGAGGGCCAGGCACGGGGCCGTGTTGCGGCCCTCGGGCTCCACCAGCACGTTCTCCGGGGGGAGCTGGGGCAGCATACGGCGCGTCTCGGCAGCCAGATCCTCCGTGGTGACGATGTAGATATGGGTGTCCGGGAACCGGGGCTTCAGGCGGGCCACCGTCTGGTGCAGGAGCGTCTCCGAGCCCACCATGGCCAGGAACTGCTTCGGGCGGTGCCCCCGGGAGCGCGGCCAGAAGCGCGTCCCCCTTCCCCCCGCCATCACCACGGCGATCATGTCAGGCTGCGTATTCGTCATCGGGCATCTCCATCCCGGAACGCCTCGCCGATGCGCGCCGGGAACCGGGCGACCGGCTCGGTCCGGGTTCAGTGCTTCTTCTTCCTGGGGAGTTTCTTGACGGCCTTGCCGGCCACGGGCCTGCTCTTGGCGGCCGGCCGACTCTTGGCCGCCGGCCTGTTCTTGGACACCCTCGAGGCCTTCCGGACGGGTTCGGCCTTCCTGGCGGGGGGGGTGCGCGGCGCGTTGGCGGGCTTGGGCGCCCGCCCTCCCGAGGTGTCCTTCACGTGCGTCTCGGGGGCCGGCAGGGGAGGAGGTTCCAGGATGGCTCGGGGCACGGGAGGCAGGTCCCCGGCCCCGGTGGAGGCCCTCAGGTTCCGGGCCGCCACGACGGGATCCTGGACCAGCTGCTGCGCGCACAACACGCCGGCGGCCAGCATCACGGATCCGAGGCGCTTCCAGCTCGTCATCAATCGCTCCTGCGGCGGTCGTCCACCGCTCCAGGAAACGATATCACCAACCCAGGTCCGCGAAGGCGGACGCGGCACCGTTCACAGACCCTGCTTGGAGGCCCGCAGTTTCGAGAAGAACTCCGCGATCACGGCGTCCGTCTCGTCCTTGACCTGGTCCGGCTCCTGGGCCATCCGCTCCAGGATGTCCTTGCCGCTGGGCGCATGTCGGGTGGCCTCGTTCATGGGCGTGAGGTTCTTGAGGATGTACTCGGAGACGTCGATGAGGCGGTGGCCGACCTTCTCCAGCTTCTGCCGGACGATGTCCTGGTACTGGAAGAGATCGTAGACCCCCTGGATGTTGTAGATGCCGTTGTCCGCGTGGGTCACGATGCCCTCGAGCTTGTTGATGAGCTCCTCGAGTTCAGGCGAGGGGGGCACGATGCGCGCGACGATCTCCTGGCAGGCCTTGGTGAGGGCCTGGATCTCCTCGAGGCTGTTCTGGGCGACCTCGACCTGGGAGATGACGCGCTCCGCGCCGCCTTCCTGCTCGTTGGCGATCTGGATCAGCTGGTCCGGGATCGCCTGCTGCTTTTCCGGCTTCTGGGGCAAACTGGGCATGGTCACTCCAAAGCGATTCCGTCTCCTGCACAAGAATATCGTCCCAGGCCCCCCGGAAGCTTGAATATCCGATAAGGAAGGGCTTCTCCCCGTGGCCGCTCCCCGGGGGCCTTGATAGACTCCTTGCATGGCCAGGATCCTCGTGATCGAAGACAGCGCGCTGATGAAAGTCTACCTTCGACGGTGCCTGGAGAGCCGCGGATTCGAGGTCGAGGACTGGACTCCCCTCTCGGCCATGGAGATCCCGGACAAGATCACCGCCTCGGCGCCCGACCTGATCGTCACGGACTACCAGATGGCGGGATGCAACGGCGCCACCGTCGCGCGCATGGCCCTGAAGACGAGGCCGGAGCTCCCGGTGATCTGCCTGACCTCCGACCGGAGCGAGGACATCGGCGCGACCCTGGCCAAGTTCCGGGTGAGGCGGATCCTGTTCAAGCCCATCGAGGCCGAAGCCCTCGCAGAGGCGGTGGGGGAGGTCCTGGAAAACCCCTAGGCTCATATTTCGTACCCTCGGCCGTCAAGTGGTCTAGAGTCTATGCATGAGTAATGGTCACAGCGGCCCGACGGGCGACGATGGAATGCCGGAACCAGCCCTTCCGGGCGGTACCGGGCCGGTGACCGTCCTGGCCATCGACGACGACATCCTGACCTTGAAGGCCATCGACAAGGCCCTTGCCGCCGCGGGCATGGCCTGCCTGACGGCCACGAACGGGGCGGACGGCCTGCGGATCATCCGCGAGCAGGCTCCGGACTTGGTCTTGCTGGACCTCGTCCTGGTCGGCGAGGACGGGTTCTCGATCTGTCGCGAGATCCGACGGACCCGGACCGCCGAGGAGTTGCCGGTCGTCATGGTGACCGGCCAGGGGGACCTCGCCTCCATCCAGGCGGCCTACCAGGCCGGGGCCAACGACTTCCTCGCCAAGCCCCTGCACTGGAAGCACCTGCCCTATCGAGTCCAGCACGTGCTGAGAGCCAGCCAGGCTTTCAAGGCGCTCCAGGACAGCACGCGGACGCTGCGTTCCCTCTTCACTGCGAACCCGGATCCCATCTTCACGCTGGATGCGGACGGGACCGTGACCCTCGTCCACGCGGGCATCCACGGCCCGGGCCGCGGGTTCCATTCCCCCCTCGGGCGCCTGGAGGACCTGCTGCCGGACGGCCTGGCCGGACAGATCCGGGAACGCCTCCGGGAGGCCCTGGCTTCGCCGGGGGAGGTGTTCGGCCTGGAGGCCGTCCACCCCTGGGAGGGCAAGCCCCGCTGCTGGGAAGGGCGCTTCATCGCATCCACGGAGAACCGGGCCCTCGTGATGGTCCGGGACATCACCGAGCGCAAGGACTTCGAGAAGCAGATCCGGCACATGGCCTACCACGACGCCCTCACCGGCCTCTGGAACCGGCATGCCCTCGGGTCGACCCTCAAGCGGCTGTTCCAGGATCTCCAGCGGAGCGAAGGCACTCCCCACCCCGGAACGGCCGCCCTGCTCTACCTTGATCTCGACAACTTCAAGCGGATCAACGACACCCTGGGCCATGCCATCGGGGACGACCTCCTCAAGGTGGTCGCCTCGCGCATCTCGGAAGTCCTGCGCCCCACGGACTTGCTCGCCCGCGCGGAGAGCCTCGAGGTCGAGCCGGTGGCCCGCATCGGCGGGGACGAGTTCTGCCTGATCCTCAAGAACCTCGTGACCGCCGTGGATGCGGGCCTGGTGGCGCAGCGCATCCTGGACGTGCTGCGCCAGCCGATCTTCCTGGACGGGCACGAGCTGGTGATCACGCCGAGCATCGGCATCGCCCTGATCCCCCAGGACGGACGGGACCCGGATACCCTGCTCAAGAATGCCGACCGGGCCATGTACGCGGCCAAGGAAGACGGCCGGAACCGATTCCAGTTCTTCGACCCCTCCATGAGTTCCCGGATGCAGGAACGCTTCGCCCTGGAGGCAGGCATGCGGCGGGGCCTGACCCGCGGGGCCTTCCACGTCCACTTCCAGCCCCAGATCGACGCCCGGACCCTGACGATCATGGGAATGGAGGCCCTGCTCCGGTGGGAGGACCCGGAAATGGGCTCGATCGCCCCCACCAAGTTCATCCCCGTGGCCGAGGAGACGGGGCTGATCCTGGAACTCGGCGAGTTCGTCTTCCGCGAGGCGCTCCGTTTCAGCAAGAGCCTCCAGGCCGACGGGTTACCCCCCATCCGGGTAGCCGTGAACCTGAGCAGCGTCCAGATGCTGGACCCGCAGCTCCTCGACCGCATCGAGCACTGCATCGCCCTCACGGGCGCGGATCCCCACCATCTCGAGGTGGAGGTCACCGAGAGCGTGCTGCTGGTGGGTTCCAGCCAGGCCCTCGCCACGCTCCGGCGCATGAAGGAGCTGGGCATCACCCTGGCGCTGGACGACTTCGGAACGGGCTACAGCTCCCTGAG
>Ga0209098_1003696_pt1 | contig 12402 bp, 10 predicted proteins | sample AD_JPNHW1_MetaG_FD_184429 | JGI IMG/M metagenome (GOLD analysis project Ga0209098, IMG submission 184429) | Active sludge microbial communities of municipal wastewater-treating anaerobic digesters from Japan - AD_JPNHW1_MetaG (SPAdes) (version 2) | ecosystem: Engineered > Bioreactor > Anaerobic... | reverse complement strand
GTATTCAATCCCTTTTTATTATGTTTACGGATATTATGGAACCAATGTAACGGAGGCCAAAACAATGCCAAATTACGCAGTTTATGGCGTATTATACAATTGGCCCGCAGCAATGAATGGCGACTCGAGTAGTATATCCAGTCCAAGCGGAGTTCAAGGTGTATGCCCTAATGGTTGGCATTTACCTAGTAAAGTCGAATGGAATCAACTTATAGATTTTGCTGGTGGATCAGTCGAGGCCGGTAAAAAGCTGAAAGAAACTGGAACAACACACTGGTATAGCGAAAGTTTTAATGTAACAAATGAAACCGGTTTCACAGCCCTTCCCGGTGGGTTTCGTGGCGAAAATGGAATGACCGGCAATTTGGATAGCGACGGTCTTTGGTGGTCTGCCACAGAAAGCAGCCCAGATCACGCATCTTCGGTATTCATGACCCACAATTTGAATGATGTTTACAGTCTCAACTTCAATAAAGAGATGGGGTTCTCCGTTCGGTGCGTGAAGGATTAATGAGAGTAGACTACCTTCCCTTCTTCACCAGTATTGGCCTAAATCCAACTTTGGGAGAGATCCCTATAAACGTTTGAACACTGGATATCTGTACATCAAACCCCGGATCACCACAACTTCCACCTACTGCGATCCCATTTTCCATCACCATCTCTGCAACATTGCCACACATATTGTACAACCCCCAATCATTAGGATAGAAACAAGGAGCCGACATTATTCGGAGTTTTTTCATATCGGTTGCATCATCAACAACCACCTCAAATTCCCCTTTATTATTGAGGTGAATAGATTCAGCCCCAATATCTAAAAAATTACACATTGGAATTCCTTCATTATTAAATAAAAATGGATGAGACCAAGAATATGGGAGATAACCTCCAGCATGTGCAGCAAACATCCATTCTTCTCTGGTTGGTAATCTATATTCCCAAGTTGTATCCGATAAAGTCGTATTTAAATATTTACAGTATAAATCAGCAAAAATTTGAGCAATATTAGCTATAGGGTAATTTTTCATAAAGAAACTAGTATCTTCTGATTCTCGTAGCCCGCCTAAGAAATAATTCTCATAAAATTTACACTTAATGGAATTTATTATCTCTTCAGAATTATCGATCTTTAATTTACGGAGCATTTGAAAGATCATCTCATGGGTAACCTCTGTTTTCATCATCCAAAATGAGGAATCGCCATGAGGTATATAAACAAAATTTTCAGAGATTCCAATCTCTTTTCGCATTCGTTTTTGCTCCTTTTTGGAAGGTTGTTGAGCAAATACAGTCAAAACTGTAACAATAGAAACAATTAATAATAGTGATTTTTTCATTTTTCTGTAGTTTAATGGTTATCACTTATATAAACGCAAAGTTAAAAGTAAATCTTGGGTTTGGGTTTTAATTAATTAGCCACGAATTGCACGAATTTCAATTTGTTAATTCCTTCGCACTTGGTCCACATTAGTGTTCCGAGGAAGTGTGGATTTCAAAATTTCCAAATATTTAAAAATTATTTTCTTATAAAAATAATCATTGTGAATTTTGTATAATTTTGATTTACTGATATTTGCAAAATCATTTATCCACACTATCCCGGAATATTAGAGTTTTGGGACGCTTTCCCCTCAGAGGGATGTATTAGTTCGTAGGCCAACTACCCCTTTCCCCTTTCCCCTTTCGCCCATTATTTTTATTATATTTGCATCGTAAAAATATTTGAAACCATGAAAAAAATTCTTCATCTTTTAGTTTTGATTCCGCTGCTTTTTCTAGTCGGTTGCGATCAATTTGACTGGGATTGGAATCATGATCATCATGACGATAATGATCATAATTCTTCCAATAAAGTGCTGATGTTGAGAGTTGATTATTCAACTAATACTTTCGAAGGGGGCATCGAGTACTCATACAACCAACCAACCGATAGCTTTAATATCGATGTGGATTATGTTGATCCCGGCGACTTTGGAAGCATCCGACTTACCTATCATGAACTTCAGGACACCCTTTTCTTCGGAACAATCATCTGGATGGGATGTGGAGAAATGATTTACCCTACCACTATCGATTCTGCGAATCATTTTGATGTCGTACTTACTGACGACGTTGTTTATCCGGTTAATGGTTTTGAAAACATCATGTATCCTAATACAACTGCAGACTATTCCCATATCTGGATGAGAGTTCAAAGTTTGGTGAAAGTCCGCCAATATCTCCAATCTAATCCAAACCAAAAAGTGAAGCTTTTCCTTTATACCCCTAGCGTTGGAATGGGGAATCCATTAGATTGGGACTGGATCATTTTTGTAAAAAATTAAATTTATATCGATTCAATAATTTTAATATATTTGCAAAAAATATCACATGAAGAAAGTATTCTATTTTCTCGTTTTTATACCTTTATTGTTTTTAACCGGTTGCAATACCGAAGATTGTGATCACACTCATGACAACAACTATACATGTCAACGTGATCCTATCAACAAAGTACTCATGCTGAGAATTGACCGTCCCAATAACAAACTAAAAGGAGCAATTGAATTTATTTTCGACCAGCAAACAGATAGTTTTAATATCGAAATTCTTTCAGCTTCATTTGATAATTTTAGCACTGTTAGTCTTATCTATCGTGAATTAAACGATACTTTGTTTAGTGGCACAAGGATTCCAGGTGGTATAGGAAACATGACTTATCCTGAAACATTGTATCCTGCTGAACTTTTTGATACCGTTACAACGAATGATGTGGTTTACCCTCTAAATGGATTTGATGATATTCAATACGAAGAGGACTCTCAATACTTTTACTATTTAATTTGGCTGGAAGTGCAAAAATATGTAAAAGTGCGTCAATATATTCAATCTAACCCTACCGAGAAAGTAAAAATTTACTTATATGTTCCTTATGAAGGTCAGGGTGATTATACAAATACCGATTGGTTGATTTTTATTAAAAATTAAAATTCATTGAGATTTCTTATCAAGGATTTGACTAGAAAATAATTAAAAAAATAATCATGAAAAAAATCTTATGTTTTTTTGTTTTAATATCCTTTATTATTTTTACAGGATGTAATGATGACAACGATTGCAATCTCGATAATTCAACGAACAAAGTATTGATGTTGAAAATAGATTATACTACTTTAAATTTTGAAGGAGTTAAAGAGTTCGTTTTTTCACAACAAACAGATACTTTTACTATTGCAGGTCAAAATGTGAATTCGGCAGATGATAACTGCATCCATTTGGTTTATAAAGAATTAAACCAACTTCTTTTTTTCGGAACCATGTGGTGGGAAGGTATGGGTGAACTTATCTTTCCTGATTCTTTTGAATTACCAGATGAATATGAAACTGTTTCTTCAGATGATGTCATTTTTCCTTTAAATGGGTTCAATTGTCCTTATCAAAATTCTGAAACAGATTTTGATTTTTTAAATATTTGGTTAAAGATCCAAAATTTAAAGATCGTTCGTCAATACATGCATACAAATCCAAATCAAAAAGTGCACATATTTGTTTATACCCCTAGTCTTGGAGGTGGTGATCATTCAGATTGGGATTACTTTGTAATCTTAAAAAATTAGTTTTTTCTTTTTTCTTTGGGGGTTCCGGCTCGCAGGCTCGCCGTCGGCATCCGGCCTGTACTCCTCGCAGTTCCGCCAAGTGTTGCATCGGCCCGTCAGGAGCTCCTTCGTCGCTCTGCCGGTCTCGTGCACCACTAGGCGTTCCTGCTTGCGGGGTACCTGGCCTTCTGCCTAACCCTATCACTCTGCTGAAAACCTCCAACAAATGATCGATTCATACTCCTCTCCCGGCTCCAAAACCGACGATGGAAAATGCTTGTGATTTGGACTATCAGGAAAACCTTGCGACTCCAGACAAATCGCCGTGTGCTTTCCGTTCATCGTTCCATTTTTTCCGGGATGATCTTCAATAAAATTACCCGAATAAACGACCAATGCCTTCTGGTTCGAGAATACTTCCAACCTGATTCCCGATTCAGGAGCATACAACACAGAAGCTCGTTCTATACATGAAATTCCCTTATTTTTTATTATAAAACAATGATCCAATCCTTGTGTAACAGCTAAAATTGGATCCTCAATCACCTCTTTTACGCGTTTAGAATTCCTGAAATCCAATATCGTTTGATCCACACTTTTAATTACCCCCGTAGGGATCATCTGATCATCACAAAGCAAATATTGATCACTTTCAATCTGTAACTGATGATCAAAAATGGTTCCCGATCCATTCAAATTGAAATAGGCATGTTGACATAAATTGACAACCGTTGTCTGATCTGTTTGAGCCTGAAACCGGGTTATGATTTGATTCTGTTCATCCATTTCATAAGTGACCCAAACTTTAAGATTTCCGGGAAATCCTTCTTCTCCATCTTCTGAAAAATATGAGAGCGTTATTGAAGACTCTGGATGTGATTCAACTTTCCAGAATCGATTATGAAACCCTTGAAATCCTCCATGTAACTGATGTTCTCCTGCATTTTGGGTTAACCGGTACTCTTGTCCGTTGAGATTAAACTTTGCCTTCCCTATCCTGCCGGCAAATCGTCCACATACACTGTTTAAGTAAGGATCGTGTAGAAAATAATCCTCATCCTGGTCAAATCCAATCACAACATCTCTAAAAAATCCATTTTTATCAGGAACTATGAGCGAAATCAACTTTGCACCAAAAGGACTTACAATGGCTGAAAATCCTTTAGAATTTCTAATAGTAAATTTTTCGAGGATATTTTTCATAAAACCCGACTAAATTTGGTAAAAAATGGCTGTTTTTAGATATTTTTTCTCAAATTTCTCACACATCACTTTAATAAACTGATCATATTGATTGGCTTCAACAACATTCAATGTGCATCCACCAAAACCTCCACCCATCATTCGGGCACCAATAATACCTGGGGTTTGTTGTGCTGCTTCTACCAAAAAATCCAACTCCGGACAACTTACCTGATACTGATTTCTTAACCCTTCATGAGAGGCATATAGCAAATATTCTAAAGAAGATAAGTCGTTGTTTTTCAAATCTTCACTCAGATTAATCACCCGATTATTTTCTTCGATCACATATTGTGCTCTTTTATAATCGATTGGCGATAGCGCATCTATATGTTCATTCAAAAATGGGAGCGTTACATCTCTTAAAGATTGAATTTCAGGGTCAAATTGTTGAAGTACTGAAACAGTCATTTCACAACTTTCCCTTCGTAAGTTGTATTCAGAAGCAACCAGATTGTGTTTTACTCTTGAGTTAAACAACACCATTCTAATTTCAGGATGATGAAATGGAATATACTCATAATCATAGGTTTGACAGTCAATTTTTAAAAATGTTTCTGGAATTCCGAAAGCTGAAATAAATTGATCCATTAAACCACACTTAACGCCAATGTAATTATGTTCTGTTGCCTGACCGATTTCTGCCAATTCAAATAAAGAAAAGTCGAAGTTAAATACAGCATTTAAAGCTTTTCCAAATGCAGTGGTTAACGCTGCCGATGATGCTAATCCGGCCCCAACAGGAATTTCAGAAAAAATAAAAACATCAATACTTGAAAACTCTTTTCCTCTTTTCTCCATCTCCTTCATAACTCCCCAAAAATAGTTCATCCATTGTTTAGGTGGAGGAGAAAAAAGGTTGAATTCAGAAACTTCATTTGTTTTGGATGAAACGATTCGAACTATCGGAAAAGGATCTAATCCACTTCTTTTCGCAATAACAACATAAAATCTTTGTTTAATAATCGCAGGCAAAACAAAACCTTGATTATAGTCTGTGTGCTCTCCAATAATATTGATTCTACCGGGAGCAGAAAAAACTCTTCCATGGGTTCTGAATTGATTCTTAAACTGTTTTAAAAGTTGATTTTCTAACATACAATATTGTTTTGAATTACCACCAGATGGAATATAAAATAATTAAAATAATGACAATTAATAAAGCTCCAATTTTGAATCCGGTCGTTGTTTTGAACATCTCTTTTTTAAGAGCAATCACTTTGTCGGAAGTGGGTTTATTCTCAATTACAGCAAATATCCAAATAATAAAAAGACAAATTAAAAAAACATAGCCCATTCTATCCAAAAACGGAATTTCCGGCCATACAAATTTGAATAAAATGGAGAACACAAAGGTTCCCAATGCGGCAGCCAATGCGCCATTGGAAGTTGCTTTTTTGTAGAAGAATCCGGTCAAAAAGATCGCTAAGGCTCCCGGACTAATAAACCCGGTAAACTCCTGAATATATTGAAATGCCTGATCTAAATTGGATAAAAAGGGAGCAATTAAAATGGCAATGACCATCGCTACCAAAGCAGATAATCTGCCTGTATTAACTAATCTTTTTTCCGAAGCATTTTTATTGAAATAGGTTTTGTAAATATCCATTGTAAAAATGGTAGAAATGCTATTCATCATAGAGGCCAGAGATGATAAAATGGCGGCTACCAATGCTGCAAAGGCAAGGCCTCTTAATCCTTGTGGAATTAAACTTAACAGAACAGGATAGGCATTATCCGGTTTATTTATAGTAATTAATCCTTGTTGGTGGAGTAAAAAAGCAGCTATACCGGGAATTACAACAATTAATGGGAGTAATAGTTTTAAAAACCCGGCAAAAATCAGCCCTTTTTGTGCTTCAGCAACACTTTTAGAAGCTAACGCTCTTTGAATAATATACTGATTACATCCCCAATAGTACAAGTTTGCAATCCACATTCCGCCTAGCAAAACACCAATTCCGGGCAGTTCTTTATAAGATGGATTTGATTTATCTAATATCAAATCGAATTTTTCAGGGGCGGCATCCACCATATTTTTAAATCCTGAAATAAAATGGCCATCCCCTAATTTAGAAACGGCAATCCAGGTGACTACAAAACCACCGCCTACCAAGAAAATAACTTGAATTACATCAGTCCAGGCCACCGCTTTTAAACCACCGTAAATCGAATAAACCATGGCAAAAACAGCTAAAAAGAAGATACTCCAGAATAACGAAATGCCAAACATATTATGAACCGCGAGAGCTCCTAAGTATAAGATGGAGGTTAGATTGATAAAAACAAAAACAAACAACCAGAAAATAGCCATGACCACTTTGACCCTTTTATCAAATCGTTGTTCCAAAAATTGAGGCATGGTAAAGATCCCCTTTTTGAGGTAAATCGGAATAAAAAACAACGCAATCAGCACTAGTGTTAACGCGGCCATCCACTCGTAAGCAGCAATACCCAGTCCAATTTTAAAACCGGAACCGGACATTCCAATAAACTGTTCCGCACTGATATTGGCAGCGATCAACGAAGCTCCAACAGCCCACCAGGGTAATGAATTGGAAGCCAGAAAATAATCACTCGCATTCTTTTCGACCCCTTTTGGTTGACGGGATACATACAAACCCAATCCAATAATCAAAAGACCGTAGAGGACAAAAACTATAATATCAATAATGGAAAAAGCCATATTCATAAGGTCAAAAATTTAAAACTAATTATTCTTCTGTTGGAGATGGAGTGTCTTCTAAAACTATAGGATAATATTTTTTCATAAATCTCTTTTGTTGACTCTTATTCCCCAACTTATAGGAGAAGGAAGGAAGCCCTTTTTCAGGTGCTTGAACTCTATATTTGGATTTCGTTCCGTTAATAGCCTCATTGAAAGCAGCTTCAGAAGAAAATCCATACATATTGTTGTTTTCAAACTGGAAGAAGAAAAATTTATTATTAAATTCAAAATAGATAAACAACTTATTTCTGGATCCTCTCTTTTCAATCACAATCATTCCGGGTATCTCTTTATACACTTGATTTGATCCACAAATAATTAATGGTAAGGTAGTTTGTGAAACAAAGGCTGAGTTCTCTTTATCCCATACAAAATTGATGTCTGCAAATAAGAATTGAACTTTTAACTTTTCAGGAAGTTTTTTTACCTGACCAAAAGCAGATTGATCCTGTTTGAAAAGTTTATATTGTTCATCTCCCAAAATATTATAAATCGCTTCGTCATAAGCTTCATCTGTAGATGGATCGAAAAAGTCTAGTGTAGTTTGATTTTCAATTGTTTTATTCATCACTTTCATCGCTTCTTCGTTAAAGAAGAAATTGATAGAGGTGGTTAAATGCATTTCAGCAGAATCTGCTTTCATGTAATTTACAATCGTACCGTTTGTAACAAAATCGACACGACCCAACTTGGCTCCCATATCGATAGCACCTGTACCTGTAGAAATACAATCATTTTTGTTCAGTCTGATAATGGACCCCGGCAAAGTGATATCTTCTAATTTTTCTTTTGAAGCAGCTCTGTACTCTTGAGAAGAATGATCATAGGTTATAAATCCTTGAACATTAATATATTCTGCATCATTAAATTGATCCTTAGCGGCACCAAAAGCAGTGTAGATTCTTCCGGTACGGTTTGAGGAAGTGATGGCAACAACGGCTTTTCGATCGTTAACATCTTTGCTCTTATTATTGATTTCCAAGAATATAGAATTTGGATTGATCTGCTGCATGATTCTAAATCGGGCATACTTAACCGTATCACAATCTTGAATAAATTCAACTCCACCTACAAAAGTCAAGAAAGAGTCCACACTATTCATCTCCATTCTGCCATCAAATCCAAAGTGAGGACTCAATTTAAAACCGGTTTCAAATGGAATTTTTCCGATCCCCTGGGTTGTTTTATAGAACCAAATAGTATCCAAACGGATGGTTTGAACAGCTTTTGTTTCATCAATATAATCAATAAAACCTGAACCAATAAAATCTATTCCGGTTCTGATTGTTGTCACACAACTGTAAATTTCATGAAATTTATTTCCTCTACCTGCTAAGATTCTGGAGCCATAAAGGGTAGGTATTTGGGCTTGTTCAAGTATAGTAACTTCACCATCTTTAGGGAATATAGCAGCATCTCCAATATTGATAAAACGAACTCCGTGTGCATTAATGATATTTTTACCAAAATCAAACTCAGCGGAAACAGCACAGAATTGGAGTCCTCTCATACCCGGATCGGTACAGATTAATTCATTTCCTTTGCTCACCATATCAACCAATTCTCTTGTAGGAGTTCCATTAATATCCACATTTTTATATGGATCGTCATCCCATCTGAATTTGAGCAGTTGTTGATCTATGGTGTTCCATTCAAAAGCCTTAGCCATCGCTTTGAACTCATTTTTAACAAAAAATACTTCAGAAGCTTCCCCATTAGCTACAAAATCGCCAATACGGGTTTGGAAGTTAACCTTAGATTTATAATTATTTGTAGAAAAAGCGACCTCTTCAGGATTTTTTAAATCATAAATTCTTAAATTGGCTGTATCTGCCTCCAATTCATGATGTTTAAAGAAGAATTTTTCTGAAGTAATATCAGCTTGTTTAAATTTTAATATTCCACTACCAAACATTCCGGTTGAAGTAATCACTGTATTTCCGGTAAGTTCAGTTTCTCCAAAAATGGCAATAGGTGTATCGGTAGAATAAATATACATTTGATCTTGATATGGGAGCCACTTCATTCTTGCATTTATAGTCGATGCAATTGGAAATTCAATAGCATCTAACTGTGGTTTAACTTCATGTGTTTTAATAAATCCGGTCGTAGAATCTAAATAAAAAATATATTCATCCGAATAGGACGTTGAAGTTTGAAAATCGATCGTTCCTTTCCCTCTTAATCCATTATTACTCAAGTCAATAGTACTGGTATAAAAACCTCTGTTTTCGTACATCGGCAAAGACTTCGTCTGATGGGTAAATCCAAGGGAGAAATCAGGTCTAATCATCAATGGTTCAGGAATATCCGGGAATATACCGCCTGAAATCAATCTTCCATTAAATTTCAAGGAATCAATAACAAAGTTATCCAGATTTTTGATCACAAAAAGGTCCACATTATACCAGAATCGATCTCTTTTATAAACTCCACCCAAAACATAAGGTTGGTCGTAGAATACTTTTCCGGCTTTTCTACTCTCAAACATAGGGTAATCAGGATTATCCGTTCTACCACATTTATTACCGGGCATATCGATATACAATGTACCGGCTAATTCTTCAATCATGCTGTTAACTCTTTTTAACTGGTATTCCCCGTACATATTAACCTGACCATTTCTGTCTTCCGTGTACATGATCATGGAGTCAATAATATCCATATCAACCTGGAATTTATCATAATTAAACTTACAATTACTGGTAACAAAATCAAATAATCCACCAATAATTCTACCTGAGAAAACCATGTCTCTATTCTTTTTAACCGTAACTTTTTCTTCACTTGGATATACATTTACAATTTGAGCATTACTTAACACAAAATACTCACAACCTGTAACTTTTAAATCAAAGTTGGTTAAATCTATGGTAGCAAAATGGGTTTTAGATTCTAAAACAATATTATCATAGTCTTTTTTACCCACATCATTATTCAGGTATTGAGTTAGTTTTTTCCGGTAAATGATTTGGTCATTATTAACGTCATATTCAATAAATCCTTGAGTAGAAAGTTCAATCAATAAATTTTAATATCAATCTCAGATGCTCTGAAATAGTTCACTACCTGTTGTAATTTTAAAGGTTGAAAACTATTAGAATTAAATGCCTCGTACAGGGTGAGCATAGGATGAATTTCATTAAAACCCTGTAATTTTCTCATTTTCCCCTCTTCAAAATAGTTTTGAGACTCAAAAATGGCTTTACTTTCACTAGAGTTTCCAACTAAAGGTTTTATTTCAATTGTTTTTAAATCTGTTTTCCAGAAAATTGCTTCTGCGGTGATTTCCAATTTATGATAGGTATCAAAAAAAGGGGCACGACCAACTCCATATTTTGGACGGGAAACAATTAATTCTTTAGTATCTTCGGTATACTTAAAGTTAGCAGATGGATGAAAAATGGAATCCTGATCGATATAAATACTCACTCTTGCATCATTAGCCAAAACAGAACCTGGTCTAAAAAGATAGCTGTAAGATTCAACTGCAATAATTCTTTTTCCATCATCCTGTTTTACAAATAATTTTGCTAAATTTGCCCCATCCGAAGATCCTTGAATTGAGGCACCTCTCAATTGAAAACCACCAATATAATCCACATTTTTGTATATATTAGGAATTGACATAAAGTTGTCATAACTTTTAAAGTTAGGGTATAATGCAGCTTCTTCTGTTGTTGCAACGCCTGCTTTATCTTCTACAACGCCGGCAATCGGTTTTGAAAACAAACGAGGATAATATAACATGGCATTTTCGACTTTCACTTTTGGAAAACGAACATCGACGTTATAAGATTCAAAAGTTGCTTTTATGTTACTATAACCGGCTCTTTCCCATGTAATTTCACCTTTTTTCCCGATCCATTTTTGCGTAGATGGATAGAACTTACCCGATGTTTCATAAATAACAACACTATCTTGTTTTGAGCAACCCACTAAATTGATCTCATTAAAAGTAATAAATGGTTCCGTATCAACGCCCAATGTAGCAGCTGAACCATAAACTACCCACTTGGCGTTTTGTTCCGTTGCAATAATATTAGAAGTAAAGAAATTTTTATAACTTTCCATCAATAAATGGAAAGAGCTTTGGTCTTTCTCAATATGATATTTGAGTATTTTTGACCATTCTACATATTGATTTGATAATCCATTGTTATAAAAAGCGATATAAACATCAATTAAATCATCAAAATGGGGAAAAGGGCGCATTCTTTTTTTAAGCATTGCATTTGCAATGTCAATAAATGAAAGCTGCATTTCATTATTTAATGACGGACTGGTCCAAAAAGTTGAAAATTTTTCAACCAATTTATTTGCTTCACTTTGTTTGTCTTTGGGTAAAGTTTCCATAAATTGTTTCATCTCTTCAACAGTCAGTGCCGGGTTTGTTGAAAAGGAATTAAATCGTTGAGCGTTTAAAATAAACGTCAGTAAAATAAAGAATATAAGGAAAGCAAAACGTTTCATAAAGTTATAGGTTTATGTTGCAAAAATACAATTTTTTGCATTGATGCTTATTTTTTTTAATTATAAAACGCAAGAAACTCTATAGAAATTGTTATTATCTTATAATTTATCAACCTCATTATTAATATATTAAGAATAAAAAACAGGTTGTTAAAAAAATAATCAGATTTTGCTCAACTTGCAAAAAAAATTACTATATTTGACGGTTGAAACATATTATATAAATAAACGTATAATGTTGACGTTCTGAAAATTGAAAATTTTAAATCAAATGTATAATTAAACCTAATTCTTATGAAAAAAATTCTTACTTTGTTTTTCATGCTGACTATCCTCTTTACTGCTTTTAGTCAGCAAAATTGTCCACCAACCATAGAACAT
>Ga0209098_1003693_pt1 | contig 12404 bp, 7 predicted proteins | sample AD_JPNHW1_MetaG_FD_184429 | JGI IMG/M metagenome (GOLD analysis project Ga0209098, IMG submission 184429) | Active sludge microbial communities of municipal wastewater-treating anaerobic digesters from Japan - AD_JPNHW1_MetaG (SPAdes) (version 2) | ecosystem: Engineered > Bioreactor > Anaerobic >... | reverse complement strand
TCGTATAAAGAATATTATGAAAAGATTCAAAATTGTCATTGGCAAGGATTTCAATATCTCTAACGAAATCCTCAACTGTGTCGTAAAAAACTCTAAATTTATAGTAGTACATGATTCAAAAATAATAAAGAAAAATAATTAGGCCATATTATGGAAGACTTGAGTCACATCATCATCCTCTTCAATTCTTTCCAAGAGTTTCTCAATCTCTAATCTTTGTTCTTCAGTAACAGTTTTAAAGTCATTAGGTATTCTTTCGAATTTAAACTCTTTAATTTCGTATCCATTTTCTTCGAGATATTTTTGGATAGGTCCAAAGTTTTGGAATTCGGCATAAATTAAAATTTCGCCTTCATCTTCGAAAACCTCATCCACATTGAAGTCGATCAATTCAAATTCAAACTCTTCAAGGTCAAGTCCCTCTTTTTTAACGATAGTAAATCTACATTTTCTATCGAAAATGAAGTCAAGCATACCGTGAGTTCCCATAGATCCGTTAAATTTATTAAAATAACTTCTAATATTAGCCACGGTCCTTTGGTTGTTATCGGTAGCTGTTTCAATCAAGATTGCAACACCATGAGGAGCGTATCCTTCATAAACTGCTTCTTTATAATCGGAAGTATCTTTTTCAAAAGCACGCTTGATGGCTCTTTCAACGTTATCTTTTGGCATATTTTCAGAACGAGCATTTTGAATTAAAAGCCTTAATTTAGCATTTGTTGTCGGGTCAGGTCCACCGGATTTCGCCGCCATTGTGATTTCTCTTCCTAGTCTGGTGAACACTTTAGCCATGTTTCCCCAGCGTTTAAATTTTCTTTCTTTTCTAAATTCAAATGCTCTTCCCATAATATTATATTAATTAGTTTTGAACTGCAAAAATAAAGATTTTTTTTTAATTTTGGGGTTCTTTAACACCAATTGAATGCGCAATAATTGCCTTACCGTTAAAATGGAGCAAATTTTTCAATTCTTCTCTATAAATCATGCCGATAGCACAAGTTGATAAGTTCTCAGAGGTACAATATAAATAAATATTTTGACTGATATAACCGGCATCTACAGCGCCGTAGAAATCTCGATCTTCAGGTTTGAAATTGTCCATTTTATCGTAATTCGTAACAAGGAGAATAAGAAGAGGGCAATCTGTAAACCCTTCTTGTTTTGGTAGTTTCGTTCTACAATCTTCAGTAATTACTTGTTTCAAAATATTTTTTTCAGGAATATAGATATAAACTCCCGATTTGATAAAGACATAAATATCCGTTTCTTGCACATTTCTGGCAGATGGGGCAGTTCTACGACCGTTTGGTCTATTAACACCAAAAGCTGCCCAAAGTAAATCGGACAGCTTTTGTGTTGAAATTTCATCTTGAGAAAAATTTCGATTTGTTTCTCTTTTTGACAATGTTTCCATTAGAGGTAATCCACCTGTAATATTGGGTGGGGGAAGTTTAATATCTTGAGCATTCAGAGAGATAAAAAAGAAAAAAAGAACAAATGAAATAAAAACTTTTTTCATATTCAGAAAAGGTTTATAAAAGATTATCATTATTAGATTTTCCAGATTTTGGTTTTGCAATTGTTTCTCGCATTTGAGTATCAGCTTTGATGTTTTCGAGTTTATAATAATCTAATACACCAAAAGTTCCATTTCTAAATGCTTCTGCAAGAGCTAATGGGACTTCTGCTTCGGCCAAGATAACTTTTGCACGTGCTTCTTGGGCTTTAGCTTTCATTTCTTGTTCTGAAGCAACTGCCATAGCTCTACGTTCTTCTGCCTTTGCTTGTGCAATGTTTTTATCTGCATTAGCTTGATCCATTTGCAACAACGCACCAATATTTTTGCCAACATCAACATCAGCGATATCGATGGAAAGGATTTCAAAAGCGGTACCAGAATCTAGCCCTTTAGATAGTACTAATTTTGAAATTGAATCAGGATTTTCCAAAACCACTTTATGGGTCAATGCTGAACCAATAGCAGAAACAATACCTTCTCCAACTCTGGCTACGATTGTTTCTTCACCGGCACCACCCACTAATTGTTTGATATTGGTTCTAACTGTAATACGAGCTTTAGCGGTCAACTGAATACCATCTTTAGCTACAGCAGAAACTGGAGGTGTGTCAATAACTTTTGGAATTACAGAAGTTTGAATAGCATCTAAGATATTTCTCCCTGCAAGGTCAATTGCTGTTGCAGCTTTAAAATCTAATGAGATATTTGCTTTATCAGCAGATATCAGAGCATTTACAACAGGGACAACACGACCGCCTGCTAAATAGTGCGCTTCTAATTGGTCTCTGTTAATAGGAATTCCGGCTTTAGCGGCTTTAATTAACTCATTAACGATTACACTTGGTGGTACTTTTCTCCATCTCATTAAAATCAATTGAAGTAATGAGATTTTTACGCCGTTTAATAAGGCATTAAACCATAAACCGAGTGGTACTATCCACAAGAAGAGGAATAATAAAAATATTATTCCGATAATAATTAAAATTGAAAATGGATCCATAAATAATTTATTTTAGTTTAACAATGATTTTATTTCCTTCTATTTTAGAAATCACAATAGGCGTGTTTTGGTCAACAAAGTGTAATGATGAAAAAACCTCAACAACTTCATTTCCAAAAACTGCTTTTCCTCCCGGGGCAAGTCTCGATAATGAAACTCCTTCCATTCCTTCGTATAATGAATCGGGTTGAATGTTCACTTTACTATCAATTTGAGTAGTCAGTGTCATTTTTTTCCAGGTTTTTGATCTTAGGAACAAAACAACAGAAATAACTATAAAAACACCTGTTATCAATAGGGTCAGGTTTCCTGCTAGCAATCCGTATTTGACATAAGAAATTACGATACCGGCAAGAATAAACAATGAACCAATGATACCAACAACTGCGCCGGGTAAAGCAAAGAGTTCAAGAACTAATGCGACAACACCAATTAGGATTAGAAAAATAATAACGAGCCAATTCATAAAGTTTATTTAACATTAATAATGTAGTAATTCTTTTTTCCTTTTTGAACCAAAATATATTTTTGATTCAGTAAAGAGGAGGTTGTCACCATATAGTTTTCATCCACTTTTTGTTTATTTATAGATAATCCATTCTCTTTTAAAGTCCTGCGAATTTCCCCTTTAGAAGGGAAAACAGGTGCTTTTTCAGTTAAAAAGTCAACTATTGAAATATTGGATTCACAATCGGTTTGTGATACTTCGAATTGAGGTACCCCTTCAAAAACTGATAAAAAGGTTTGTTCAGGTAAAGCTGCCAAAGATTCTGCAGTTCCTTTACCAAAAAGTATTTCTGAAGCATTTAAAGCAGCAAGATATTCCTCTTCCGAGTGTACTCTTACAGTCAAGTCTTTTGCTAGAGCTTTCTGTAAAACTCTTAAGTGAGGTGCTGCATCATGTTCTTGTTCCATAGCTTCTATCTCTTCTTTATTGAAGAGGGTAAATATACGAATATATTTCTTACTATCATCATCGGAACAATTCAACCAGAATTGATAAAAAGTGTAAGGTGATGTTTTGGATGGATCCAACCAAATATTACCTTTTTCAGTTTTTCCAAATTTTCCACCATCTGCTTTTGTAATTAGAGGACAAGTGAGTGCAAATGCTTCTCCATTGGCTTTTCTTCTAATCAATTCTGTACCGGTAGTAATATTTCCCCATTGGTCAGAGCCCCCCATTTGGAGTTTACATTGATGATTTTGATATAAATAAAGAAAATCATACCCTTGTACCAATTGGTAGGTAAACTCTGTAAATGACATCCCCTCCCCTTCTCCGGAAAGTCTTTTTTTAACGGAATCTTTAGCCATCATATAATTGACAGTCAAATGCTTCCCAATATCTCTGATAAAATCAAGGAAAGTAAATTGACTCATCCAGTCGTAATTATTTACCAGAAGGGCACTATTGGGTTTTTGATCTTCAAAATTTAAAAATTTGGACAGTTGTTTTTTAATGGCTTCTTGATTATGTCTTAATGTTTCCAAATCCAAAAGATTTCTCTCTTGCGATTTACCGGATGGATCCCCGATCATTCCAGTTGCACCTCCTAGTAAAGCGATTGGTTTATGGCCACATCTTTGAAAATGATAGAGCATCATTACACTAACAAGATGGCCAATATGAAGTGAATCAGCTGTTGGATCTATTCCAACATAAGCAGATGTCATCTCTTTTTGTAATTGAGCTTCCGTTCCCGGCATTACATCGTGGAGCATGCCACGCCATTTCAGTTCTTCAACAAAATTCATGTATTAATTATTTGGGTTGTATTGATTTTTTGTATTCTTTTAATTTAGTATACTGCTCTAAGAATGAAGGTATTCCAACCATCTCAATTCTTCTATTTAATATGATCTCTTTTGTAGAATTATCAATGATATACATCGTTGGATTTCCAATGATGTTATATACTTCAATATAGTCAATATTGGCAGTGTTTCCACCTACATTAATCCAGGGATATTTTTTTTCTCTTACATACTTTTTCCATCTCTCTAAATCGGTATCACTCCCAATTGCATATACATCAAAATTTCTTTGTCCTATTGTTTCTAAAGAATCATAAACCGCTTTTAACTTCTCAGATTCAGCTTGACAGGTATGACAGGTAGGGTCGTAAAACCATAAAACAACATAAGGTTTAGATAAATTGTAGGAAGAGTGCCATTTGGTAAAATCTTGCGTTAAAGTTGTATCCGGCATGATCAACTCAACAGATTTTTTCCCAATTAGAAGGGGTTCCATGCTATTGATTCTTCTCTCGTATTTACCGATTGCCTCTTCGTCCATCCATTTACATTTCCCTTTTAATTGATTTTCTTTAGCAATATGAACAAAAACGGCATCATGTCCAATAATTTTACTTGATTCAAATTGATAAGACAACCATTCTATGAAATATCGATACATTAAGCTATCAGATTCGGTTTTTTGTAAAACCATATCCACATATTTGTTAATGGTATCTACTTCATACATCCCAAGTATTTTATTGAAATAATCTTTCATTTTGGGTTCTAATGAGGGTAGATAAAGGAATCTGTTATCGGTTAAATCAAAGTTATCCCAATAATGAGTTCTGTAATAAATCGATTGGAAATTAGAATCGATGGTTCCATTAGGCATAACGGGTGGTTCAGGAACATCAATATATTTGTAAGATTTTTGCAATTTGGAGAAAAGAAAAGTTGGATTTTGTGCAATTAAATCATTGATAAAATCTTCCATTTCTTTATTGACACCTTTCATTTTTTCGGTATAAAAATCAAGACTATCTTTATTTCCCTTTTCAAATTCTTTCATTTTATCTTGATAGTATCTTACATCTTGCTGAGCTTTAACGGTTTTTCTCTGAAAACGTAACATTTCAGAATTTTCCAGAGATCCTTCAACTCTAAAATTTCTTACGTCACCAATAGTATCTAAAAAGTATTTGAAATGTTGAGATCCATCAACAATAAAATTTACATAAGGTCTTTTTGCTTGAGAAACAATGGTATATAAACCCTCTTCAATTTTTTGATCTCCTTGAAACATAAAAACGCCTCTTCCATCATTTTTTGCTGAATCTCTCAACAATAATTTTTCTCTGTAATGGATGGCCAAGTAAACATACTGATCAGAGGCATAATCAATTTTAAAAATCATTTTATGACCAGGTTTAGGTACAATAGTTTTTACTTTTTGCCCATGGAGTAAGAATAAAGGGCAAAAAGAGAGTAAAATTACAAAAAGTAGTACTATTTTTTTCATCTTTTTTAATTATTTATTTTGTATTTGATTTTTATGATTTTCAAAAATTTCAGAAAGTTTAGATAACGGAAACTGGCGTGCGATTATTTTATGATTTTTATCTATTATAAATATTCCCGGCGTTGCCAATAGATCAAAGAAATCGACTAAATCATAGCTAGGGTCTCCCATAGCGTAACTCCCGTTAATCCAGTTTAATTGGTTGTCATTGATATATTTGATCCATCTATTATAATCTTCAGTTATGGAAACAGCCAATACTTCAAAATTGTATTTGAGATGATTTTTCTGATAAAAGTCATATAAAACGGGGGTCTCTTCTACACAGTGGTCACAATCGGGATCCCATAACCAAATGATAGTATAATCAGTATTAAAATTTTGAGTTGACAATTTATTTTTGTACTTATCATATACTGCAATGGGTTCAATTACATGTCCAAGTAAAGTTCTTCTTTTCCTCTCAGCAACACTCTTAAAAATTCTTTGATCCGATTCATCAAAAATGTTCCATTGATCCAAATCCGGTTTATAATAATGATCATACAAATAGACGAAAAGAGTGTCATATTTGGATGAGTTATATAGATATTGTTGCATGATTTTTTTTAAATAATAGAACTGAGTTTCTAAACTGTTTTGACGATTATTTGTATCGATTGTTCTATTTAAAAAATCATTTAAGTAATCATAGTATTCTGATTCATTGGAGATCATGGTGTCAAACATGGAAACAAAGTAGAAATTGATATCCAATAGCAATGGAGTCCGTAATAATCTAGGATCTTGAAGTGTAATTTGATCAAAGTAGTGTTTTAATATTTGTTTATCAATATCTTCAGTAGTATTTGAGTTTTCAATAGAAAAAGATCCACTTACAAAAATATTAGGATTAAAAAGATGTTTTGATTTAACATAATTTGACAGAAAAGAACCTGGTGAAGTTTCCATAAAAGGAGTTAAATCTTGATTGTCTTCAAAAGCTTTTTGATATTCAAAAAACATCACATTTTCATCACTTTGCTTAATTTCTTGATATAACAAAGGCGTTTTTTCAGATGAAACTATTTTAAAAAATTTAGATTTCTCAACCATTATATCAAAAAGATGTTGGTTCTTTGATGTGACAACTGAATAGATGCCGACAGGAATATCTTTTTTAGGATCATCAAATTTATACTTCCCTTTCGAAGAGAATGCACTATCAAAAACAAAAGACTCCCCTCCATAATAGCCTAACAAATACAATTGTTCAATTTTAGAATCTTTGATTTCAATCACGATACTATAACCAACATTTTTGGAACTACTTGATGCAGTTAAACTTAGTGGTACCAATAAAAAGATGCAAACGAGAAACAAGAAGTTTTTGATGAATTTCATATCATTATTGTTTAATTATTTTACTAGTACTTAAGATAGTATTTTGATTAAAAAGTTTAATGATATAAATACCTTTTGCTAATTCACTTATGTTAATTGCTGTTTCATGTTCTGAATATTTTTCAGTTAAGATCATTTTTCCATGAATATCATATAGAACGAAATGTGTAACTTCAGTTTCTCCGGAATTTTTGATATAAACCAAACTATGAGATGGATTTGGATATATTGTAATCCCTTCTATAGGTTTTTCATTTTCTATAGATACCGTTGATTGAATGGTCAACTGCGCAGGGGAAGAGGTTCCACATTCATTGATACCGTAAACAGACAAGATTCCTGAACCAGTATTATCTACCGATAAATTAACAGATTGTGTTGATGAATTGGATAACTCCCATGTTGGATTATTGATTAACCATTCATAAGTTGTTGCATACTGAGTATTTGATATAGTATAGGTATAATTTCCGGTGATATTGATAACAGATGGTCCTGATATGGATTGGGTAATAACAGGTTTTGGTTTAACGGTTAAAGTAAGTTCAATAATACTATCGCAACCTACAGTGGTCAGTAAGTTATTGTAAAATGTAAATTCACCCGGAACATTTTGAATTGGTACACTAAAACCTTGACCGTTATAGGATAAACCTTGGCAAATTTGAGCCACTTTTTCCACTAAATAGGTTGGTCTAACCATAACCTGAACAGAAGAAGTGGAAGAACAACCTAAGTTATTCGTTACAGTCACCAGATATTGTGTTGTTTGTGTTGGAGAAATCGATATTTGAGGAGTAATCTCTGTTGTATTCCATAAGTAAATATCTCCTCCCTGCGCCGCAATTTGCGTTGATTCTCCGTTACAGATCTCTAGGTCTCCGGATATTTGAACAATTGGGGTTTGTAAAACTGTGACTGTTGAAGAAATGGTTGCTGTACACCCTTGTGTGTTGGTAACCGTTACCGTATAAGTACCACCTATTCCAACATTGATCACATCACTATTCGATTCATTACTCCAATGGTAAGATGTTCCACCTTCAGCAGTCAGTGTCGCAGTCAACCCATCACAAATAGTAACAGGATCTGTAATGGTTGGGGTTGGGTTGGACATTGTATTGATGAAAGTATAGGTTGATGCACTACAACCATTAAGCGTAACGGTTACAGAATACATGCCCGGTTGAGTTACTGTGTACTGAGCTCCGGTAGTAGAATCATTCCACAAATAACTATCTCCTCCGGCAGCTGTCAGATACATCGAAGTCCCTTCACAAAATTGGGTTCCCCCATATAATTCTGCAACCGGTAATGGCACAATAGTGATTGGTTTAGAAATTACTGTATGACATCCAAAATTATTTGTCACAGTACAAGAGTAAGCTCCTGACTGAGTTGGGTTAATTAATATTTCAGGTGTTGTGGCATTATTACTCCACAAATAAGATGTTCCTCCTGAAGCTAGTAAGGTAGTTGAACTACCTTCACATAATGACGAATTACCATCAATTTGTGCAATAGGGGTCGGATTTACAATTAATGAAACAGAAGAAGAAGCAGTACAACCTATCGAATTGGTGACTGTAACGGTGTAAGTGCCAGAAACAGTTGCTGAAATGGTAGCTCCATTCATACCGGTTGACCATACAAATGAGTTGCCGCCTGTTGCTGTCATAATAGCTGTTTCACCTTGACAAATGGGAGCTCCTCCTGTTATGGAGACTGATGGTAATGGCATTGGAGATACTAATACTGAATTTGATGCAACACATCCGTTACTTCCAGTTGCAGTTACGGCATAAGTTGTTGAAACAGTAGGATTTGTAGTGATTGAATTTCCAGTATTTCCATTAGACCACAGATAAGAAACGCCACCTGAAGCGGTTAATGTTGTCCCTTTTCCTAAACATGGATTTAACGTGCCGGAGATATTAGTATTGGGTAAAGATAGTGCGGATATAGATTTTGAAGCAATCGCTGTACATCCATTAAGGTGGGTTGCAGTCACAGAATAGATGCCTGTTGTATTCACTGAAATAGAATTTCCAAGACTATTATTACTCCATACATAAGTAACTCCATCCGTTCCATTCGCTGCTAAGATAATGGAGCTTCCCTGACAAAATGTAGAATCACCTATAATCGAAACGACTGGAGGTTGATTAACTGTAATGTCAGTAGATACAACTGCACTACAACCATTCGCATCGGTTACTGTTACTGTATATGTTCCTGCACTAGAAGGATGAATTACCGGAGTAGAAACATTATTTGACCAGGCATAAGTAACCCCTCCGGAAGCCGTTAAAGTTCCGTTTTGTCCGTCACAAATTGTTCCATTTCCTGTAATAACGGGTATTGGAAGATTACTCTTTACAACAGTTTTTGAAGTTGTTGAACTACATCCATAGGCAGAGGTAACTGTTACTGTGTACGTTCCCCCCTCAGTAACTGAAATCGATTGTGCTGTTGAATTATTATTCCACAAATAAGTTGCCCCTCCCTGGGCTGTTAATTGTAGCGTATCTCCACTACAGAAAGAGGAATTACCGACAATGGTGGGTGTTGGAAATGGTCTGACATTTACTCTAACAGTAGTTGAATTGGAACATCCATTCAAATTGGTTACGATAACCGTATAATTTGTTGTTGTTGAAGGTGAAACATTGATAAAAGGTGTAGTTTGAGAATTACTCCATACATAACTGGTTCCTCCATTAACATTGGCGACTAGGAAACTAGAACCTCCGGTACAAATATTGGTATCCCCGGTAATAGTTATGGTAGGTAATGGATGAGCAATAACCGTTTTAGTTGCTTCAGCAGTACATCCTCTGGAATCAGTAGCAGTTACAACATACGTGCCCGTTGTGGTAACATTGATGTAAGTACTGGTTGCGCCAGTACTCCATTGATAAAAAATACCACCTGAAGCGATCAAATTTACACTTAATCCTTGACAGAACTCATTATTTCCTGAAATTGATGGAGTTGGGACTGAAAACGCCGTAGTAACTGCTGAAACACTTGAAGTACATCCATTTTGATTAGCTACAGTAACTGTATAGGTCCCTGCACTCGTAACATTAATGGACTGACTTGAACTTCCATCATTCCAAATATAGTTAGTTCCACCCATTCCAGTAAGGACAGTCTGGCTATTTGCACAAAACGATCGATTTCCTAAAATGGAAGCTGTCGGTCTTTCATTCATCGTAACTACAATAGATGCTACTGTTGTACAATTATTTGAATTAGTTACGGTTACTGAATAAGTTCCCGGTATTGAAATCGTATTGATTTGAGCATTAGATCCATTGCTCCAAACATAATTCACTCCTCCTGTTGCAGTCAAAGTGGTTGATCCCCCTTGACAAAATGATGGAACACCCAGTATAGAAACATTAGGCTTGGCTTTTACATTTACAGATGTGGTTGCAGTCGCTGAACATCCCTGATTAGAGGTTGCTGTAACGGTATAATATCCCGCATTGCTTACATAAATGCTGGCTGTTGATGATCCGTTTGACCACAAATAACTATTTCCTCCGTTTGCTGTTAAAGTTGTAATATCTCCTTGACATATACTATTTTCACCCATAATCGAAACATTTGGTAATGGATTAACTATGAGGGTAACTAGTTTAACAGCTGAACAACCAAGATAATTGGTAACAGTTATATAGTAAAAAGAGGTTTGAACCGGAGATAGAAAAACTGAAGGTGATGTTTGATTATTAATACTCCATTCATAGGAAGAACCGCCAGATGCTGTGAGAATGGTTGTTTCTCCAAAACATATTGATGTATCACCGGAAATCACAATATTGGGCTCACTTAAAACAAATTGGATCGATTTGGTTGCACTACACCCATTGTCAGAAGTTCCTGTAACAGTATATAATCCAGCGTTTTGAACAGTAATAAAATTGTCGGTAGCCCCTGTATTCCAAATATAGGAATTGGCACCACTAGCTGTAAATATTGTGCTTTGACCTGTACATTTTAAAGAATCTCCTGTGATATTTGTAACAGGAGCTACTAAAGATGAAATAATCTTGGAGACCATTGTTGAACACCCGAATTGATTGGTTGCCGTTACGGAATAAGTCCCCGGTGTGTTGGTTAATATAGTAGAGGTCGTAGCTCCTGTATTCCATACATAACTATCATTCCCATCTACTCGAAGTTCTGCCATTGTATTACTACAAAATTGATCATTTCCAATAATAATAGCATTAGGATTTGCATGAACAATTACCCCCACTGTATCTATTGTTTGACAGCCAAAACTATTTGTTGCCGTTACGCTATATTGAGTTGTTGTAGACGGATTTACAAATATTGTTTGGGTCGTGTCAGTCGTTGACCATAAAAAAGGAGCATCAGATATTACTTGAAGTTGTGTTGTTTCACCTTGACAAATTTCTAAATCACCGGTAATATTTGCAGTAGGTAAAGAGTCTATTCTCGCAGTAAAGGAATAGGTTGATAAACACCCCCAACTATTTGAAACTGTGACTGATAATGAAGTCGTTTCAAAAACCTCAATGGAATCATTAGTAGATCCGGTATTCCATAAATAATTATCTCCTCCGGTTGCAGTGAGAACCATAGGATCTCCAAAACATTGAATGGTGTCACCCACTATTTGAATTTCAGGCTTAGCATGAACAAGAATCTCAATACTATCAACATACGTACAACTTAAATCTGATGTTACAGTAACATAATAAGTTGTAGTAATAATTGGTGAAACCTCTATTATATTTGTAGTGTCACTTGTGGACCACAAATATTGAAAGCCTTGAGTTACTTCTAAAGTTGTTGTATCCCCTTCACAAATTTCAAAATCACCAGTAAATGAAACAAAAGGAGCTGGATTCATTTGAGGCATAATAGTATCTGTTACAAAACACCCATTGTTATTTAATGCTTTCAAATAAATCTCCTGATTTGATCTACAGATAAATTGAGCACTTGTATCTACGTTATTCCATATATAAAGGTCCGCATTTAAAGGGATTATTGTAATCGAATCAAACTGGCAAAAAGGATCATTTCCTGTTATTTCTAAGGATGGAATTGAATTGATTGTTAAAGTAATAGAATCTACTGAAGTATAACAATTTATTAAGTCCGTAACTGTAACAGAATACACTCCGGCAACTTGAGGATAAATGATCGATGTTGTATCACCATTATTCCACAAAAAGTGTGAACTACCACTTGCA
>Ga0209098_1003692_pt1 | contig 12404 bp, 10 predicted proteins | sample AD_JPNHW1_MetaG_FD_184429 | JGI IMG/M metagenome (GOLD analysis project Ga0209098, IMG submission 184429) | Active sludge microbial communities of municipal wastewater-treating anaerobic digesters from Japan - AD_JPNHW1_MetaG (SPAdes) (version 2) | ecosystem: Engineered > Bioreactor > Anaerobic... | reverse complement strand
GCCAAAGGCCCCGTTTACCCGGCTGCCGTACTGCGAGGCGATCGAGATCGCGAAAAAGAAGAGCAGCGAACCGATCAAGTACGGCGACGATATATCCGCCGGGGCCGAGCACGCAATCGGCGACGAGATGGGAGCCCACTACTTCATCACCGACTGGCCGACCGAGATCAGACCCTACTACGCGATGCCGTACGAGGATGACCCGTCAATCTGCAAGGCGTTCGACCTCATGCACCCGAGGATGGAACTCTCGAGCGGCGCCCAGCGCATCCACCAGTACGACCTCCTTGTACAGCAGATAAAGAAAAAAGGCCTGTCACCCGACAGCTTCGAGTTCTACCTGCGACCGTTCAGGTACGGGATGCCGCCCCACGCAGGATGGGGTCTTGGCGCAGAGCGTCTGATCATGACCATGCTCGGACTCCAGAACGTCCGCGAAGCAGTCCTCTTCCCGCGTGACATGCACCGGCTTGTCCCATGAAGGCGTATTTCATTAACAAGGTATTAGCGACAACAGTTGTGGGCAGTTACCCCGTGGTCAAAGGCTCCGGCCTCAAAACTCTTTTTGATCCCTTAAAATCCGCGGTCGAGACCGCAGTTGCCGACCAGATAACGGCCGGCATCGATATTATTTCGGACGGGCAGGTCAGAGGCGATATGATCACTGCGTTCTCCGGCAAGCTGCCCGGTATCAAGGGACAGGATGTTGTCGGGAAAATCCAGCCGGCGTCAGGCGCGATCACCGTGAGCGACACAAAATACGCCCGGTCAAAATCCCCGTACGTCAAGGGCATTATTACCGGTCCCTCCACGCTTGCCCACGGCCTCCACATCAGCACGCCGATGTACCGGAACAAGGAGGAACTGGCGCTCGATCTTGCAGCGGCACTCGCGGTCGAGGCCCGGCACCTTGAAGCGGCCGGGGTCACCCTTATCCAGATCGACGAGCCGATCTTCTCGACCGGGGTTGCAGACCTTGCGGTGGGAAAGCAGGCGATCGATCTGATCGCCGGCGCCATCAAGGTCCCGACCTGCATGCACGTCTGCGGCAATCTCGAACACGTAATCGATGATATTTTAAAAATTAACGTGAACGTGCTGGACTTCGAGTTCTCGAAAAACCCGGCCAACCTCGGACTCTTCGGGTCGCGGGATCTCGCCGGGCGGATGATCGGATTCGGCTGTGTCGATTCCAGTTCGGAAACCGTGGAGACGGTCCCGGAACTTAAAAAAAGGATCGAGAAAGGAGTCGAGATCTTCGGTGCCAAAACGATGCTCGTGGATCCCGACTGCGGTATGCGGATGCGCACCCGCGAATCGGCATTCTGGAAACTCAAGAACATGGCAGAAGCCGCAAAGGAAGTACGCCTCGCGCTGTGATGGCAAGGCCGAAACCTAAAAAATTCGTTTCTTATATACGATAATTTTTGCGGAAAGATAACCGTTGGTTTATCCTTGCGTTTTCCTTGTGGATCCTCAAGATTTCAAGGATGATCCGGGGTGTCTAAAAAACGGCCCGTCCGATGAAATGAACGGACGGGGATTTTGGATGCAGGCGTTATTAATCGTACTTCGTAAAGAGCGCCGGGTTCTGGCGTCGAATCCACCAGCGCCGGCCGAGGACCGCACCGACTGCCACCACTGCAATCCCGCCAATACCGGCAAGGATTGTGAGGACCGGGATGCCGGACGAACCGGTGGCACCGGCCGGTACAGCGGTGGTTGCGGTTGTGACCGGGGCTGATGTCCCGGCAGAGGCAGTCTTCATGGATGCCGGGGCCGGTGAGGAAACAGTCGAAACCTGTGTGGTGCTGAGCGGGAGTGGTGTATTGACTGATGCTTCGGTCACTGTCGCGGTTGCATTCGCAGATGCCGTACTCGCCCGGGCCGCGATAGCAAAGTACGAGAAACCCGGTGTTGTCGCTGTGAAGTAATACGCATTCCCGGATGTGTACTGGTACTTCGTGGGCAGCTCTGCCCAGGTGCCATCATGGTACCGCATCAGAACGATATCCGCCGGGGTAAGACCGTGCGCCGAAAGCCATGCACCGGAAACCGCGAACGTAATCGTGCCCGAGCTGATCGCGGACGGGTTGACCGCGACCGGTGATATAGCGACGATCCCGGCGATGGTCCGGCCGTCCGGTGCGTGCGAGGTCGCACCGGTATCGGTGACGGTGAGATCGGTTGAGCCAAGCGTTCCCGAAGGTACGATGCTCACCGTGGTGATCGCATACGTATAGTCCGTGCTGCCGGTGCTGATCGGCTCATTGACGGCAAATGTCATTGTGCCACCGGCCGGGGTTCCGGGTGCAGTTACCGCAAACGATGTGCCCCGGCCGGAGTCCCCGGAGGTATCGGCATCGGTGCTGTCAGAGGAGGTGACTGTTACCGGCACAGAAACGGTCTGGCCGTCAACGGTGGCAGAGATGTTTGCATTCCCTGCCGAAGACGGTGCAAATGTGGTGGTGCCCGCACCGGCCACGAGGTTTCCCGAAGTTGGCTGGAGAAGGCCGGAAACGCCGGTAAAAGACCAGTCAACCGGGATCCCGTCCGGGACGAAAATTCCCCCGGCCTCGGTATCAGTGCCGGCAGATGTGTTGGTGATAGTTACCCGGACTGCGGAGGTTCGGGAGGTTGTGACTGATGACGGTGCAGCGGAGATGTTCATCACGAGCCAGGGGTCATACGATACCGGGCCATTTACCAGGGCCGAAAAGCCGGGACTATTCGTGCCCCACCAGTTATCCGTAGCGGTAACGGGAAATGTGGCATTGATCGCGTAACCCTGGCTGCTGTCATTTACCAGCCGGGAAAACCGGATGGAACTTGAACCGCTGGAACGTGCATAGACAGCACCGCCACGGGCAGCCGTGCAGTTGGCAATCGTGGATGAGGTCACCGAAACGCCGGAACGATATGCCTGGATTGCACCGCCGTCCCCGTTCGTCGAACAGTCGGTAATAAATGACGATATTACCGTTACCAGACCGCCGGCATTAATACCGCCTCCTTTTACCGATGCCGAGCAGTTCGTGATGCTGGATGAACCGGTCAGCGTTACATCGCCATCTGTCCCGATTGCCCCGCCGTATTGTGCGGAGCAGCCGGTTATCACGGACGACTCCATGATTACCCCGCCGCTCCCTGCGGAGACAGCTCCTCCGCTGTATGCTGAGCAGTTGGATATCTCTGACGAGATGAGTATCCCCCAGTTCGCTACGTAAAGACCTCCGCCGTACTGGGCTCCCCGGCAGCCGGTGACGGTGGATGACACAAGCGTTGTATTCCCATAGGAGTATATGGCACCACCCATGCCCCCTGACGAGGTGCAGCCGGATATTGTTGAGGCCGTCACCATGAGATTTCCCTGTGTGGAAATAGCACCGCCGACATCAGCCGTGCAGTTGGCAATCGTGGACGAGGTCACCGAGGCGTCAGAATTGTATGCCAGGATAGCGCCGCCGTTCCCGGGCGTCGAGCAGTTGGTGATGGATGAAGAGGTGACCGTTACCACCCCCCCGGCATTAATAGCACCCCCGGTTACTGCTGCCGAACAGTTCGTGATGGTGGAGGAACCGGTCAGCGTTACATCACCATCAGTTCCAATCGCCCCGCCGTATTGTGCGGAGCAGCCGGATATCACGGAGGACTCCATGATTACTCCGCCACTCCCTGCGGAGACAGCTCCACCGCTCTGTGCCGTGCAGTTGGATATCTCTGACGAGATCAGTATTCCCCAGTTCGCCGCGTAGATACCACCGCCATATTGTGCTGAGCAGTTCGTGATGCTGGATGACACGAGCGTGGTATTCCCATAGGAGTATATGGCACCGCCTAAGTCGCCCGAAGAACAGCCGGATATTGTTGAGGCTGTCACCGTGAGATTACCCCGTGTGGCGACAGCACCACCGCTGAGAGCCGAGCAGTTCGTGATGGTGGATGAGGTGATGGAGACCTCCCCGGAGGCATTGATTGCTCCTCCATTCTCACCGGTCACCGCACCGTTCTGCAGGGCCAGGTTGTCGACAGCAAGGGAACCGGTGTCTGAAGTTACGTTGAAGATCCTGCCCAAACCCTGTGCATCGATGATCGTGTCTGCTGCGCTGCCACCGTGGGCTGTGTCGGCCCTGATGGTGATATTGCGCGGGATCGTGAGATCGTGCTCCCGGTAGACCCCGGGCATGAGGATCAGCGTTCCGCCGTCATCGACTTTGCTTAAGTTACCTGCGATTGCCGTCGCCGACGAATTATCTATGGTAACTACCGGGGCGGCCAGGGCCGGCGCCACCAATACAAGCGCTATGATCACGGTTAGCAGGAATGCCTGAATCGGGATGGATCGTCCCGAACCATTTGAAAATATTCTCGCCATATCTTATCCTCACGTTTCCGGCACCGGGCCTGTCGCAGATCCTTTCTAAAAAAAATCCCATCAAACGACCGGTCCCCAGTATATGGTAAAGTAATCCCGGCAGGAACCATTCGAAGGGATTCTTCTTTTAGGATCTGGGATAATATGACTCTTAAAAAAATTGCGAATCACTAGTGATTATCACTTGGGACTGGCGGTACCGGTTTGCCTCGTGAGCCAGATAACTTACTTCTTTACGGTATTTTGCATACGGCCTTATCGGGGCTGCCCCGGGACACTGCGGAGCACGCCGTTTATCCCCGTACTGGCACCCGCTGCGTTCATCAGGGCCATGAAAGACCCTTCGATCCACGCCACCCGTCCCTTTTTGTCCGCTATCCGGAACCGGATTCCTGTCGCCGTCCCTTTTTTGAGGGTGGCGGCAAACCCGGTCAGGACGGCTTTTTGGTCTTCGGGTACGACAAGGTCAAAAAACGGCCTGCCGGAGAGTTCGTCCGGTGCACGCCCGTACTCCGCGATCCGGGGGCTGATGTAGGTGATCCTCCCTTCGGCATCGGCAGAAAAGACGGTATCCGGGATATGCTCCACAAGATCCCGGTAAAACTTTTCCTTCTCCCGCAGCGCAATTTCGAGTTTCTTCTTGTCCGTGATATCCTGACTTACCGCCATCATGCCGAGCGAGCCGTCCGGGAACTGTACCGGCATATGCAGGATCTCGAAAAACTTGTGCTTCCCCCGGAAGTTCTCTTCCACGATGACGGTGCCTGCCTCGCCGGCAAGCGCTTTTTCCATCGCCTCCCTGCACTCGTCCACGTTGACTACCACCCCTTCGAGGGTCTCAGGAAGGGAGCGGCCGATAAAATCCTCTTCGGCCATCCCGACCATATCCGGGATCCACTTGTTGAGCTGGACAACGTTGAGACTGCTATCCGTGATGCAGTAGTGTTTCGAGGTGTATTCCATGTACGTGGCGACCGGGATCTGCTTTGAGAGGAAATACACCTTGGCGTTTCCGACCATCTGGATATCGATAAGGCCCTGTGCGGCTATCACGTCCAGGTGCCGGCCTGCGGACATGCGGTTGATCCCGGTCTTTTCCGCAATCTGGAGAATGTTGAGGCCCCGGGGATTTTTCTTGAGCAGGTCGAATATCAGGGTGGCAGAATCAGGTTTTGCGGTCATGGTAACCCCCGGGAAAACCAAAATTCCCCGGAAAGCCATTGCAGAATACTTTCTTATTAGATCTTGAACGGGTTTGCGTTAATACGAATCGATGGGATCCCCGCGCCCGGACCGGGTTTCATCCTCAAAACCCCTGTTTTAAGATCGTTTCCTAAAACGAACCAGGTCGTACTTATTCCAGGATCCCGTGATCTTAACCAGATTGTTTTTTTTAATTTCCCGATGCCTGCCCGAACTTTTGCTGAAAAATCGTCCGGTCGCGGGACCGGAGTGTTGAGATGAAGTTTTCGGTTCGTTTCCGCAGATCTTCCGGAATCATCCACTCCCCTGCAGGTGATCGCAGGAAACGATCCGGCCCTCCGGTTCATGGATCAGACACTGTCGCTATAAAAAAAGCAGGAGGTTCTCAGGTACACCGGCACCTACACGACTCTCGATGTCGTCGATGCCTCGATCCCGTGCTCCGTGATAATGAACGGCAGGAGACGCTGGGGGGCGGCGGCATCACGGATCTTGTGCACGGCAAGTGTCCGCTCGATCTCGCTCTGGTGAACATCTGTTTTGAGTTCCACCACGAGATCCGCTGCACGCATGATTCGTGTCATCTCGACGGGGGTATGGATATTTGAATAGACAATAAACATCATATTTGCTTTGCGCTTTCGCATCTCATCGCGTGCGAGCCGCAAAAATTTCAGTGCAGTGTCGATCCCGTATTTTATTACAATAGTGGAAAAAGAATCAATGACGATTCTCCCGCCAATCATCTGGGGGAGGTACATCTCAGGATGAAGCTCATCGGCATCCACCATGCCCGTCTCCACGTCCCCGTCGTTCATCAGGTAGGTGCCCTCTTCACCTTCCACTTTCCAGAACTGCATCGCGGCAAGGTCAACACCGGCAAGCGGCGTGCCGTACACCATGATAATCGATCCTTCGGGAAACCCCCCCTCCAGAAGAAGGTTGAGGCCCACGATGCCAGTAGATCGCTTTTTTGGCCTGCCGTTGATTGAGACATCAGCGATCCGACTTTTTGTCTCCACGTTCGGGTGCTCCGGCTAACATTATTGGCCGGATGGTTAAAAAGGTTCCGAAAATTGAGCCGTTTTTGTCGCAGAATATTCTTGTAATCCTGCTTTATGACCGGATTTTGCCGAATTTTTCCCGCAGGGTACGGCGCAGGAGTTTCCAGCCATGCACCCGCGGAAGGGCGTCTACGATGATAAGCCGGCGCGGAATCTTGTAGCCGGCAAGATGGATACGGCAGAACGATTCAAACTCTTCTTCAGTAAGCGTGGTGCCGGCCTTCACGACGACCGCTGCCACCGGGATTTCACCCCGGCGCTCGTCCGGGATGCCAAAGACCGCCACATCCGCGACCGCCGGGTGCTGGACGATCACGTTCTCCACTTCGGTCGGATAGACCTTCCAGCCCGACATGATGATCATGTCCTTTTTCCGGTCAGTGATGTAGAGTATGCCGTCAGCATCCATGTACCCGATGTCGCCTGTCAAAAACCAGCCGTCTGCCTGAAAGACAGCATTTGTTGCCTCGGGCAGGTTCCAGTAACCTTGTGCAACGGACGGCCCGCGAAGCGCGATCTCGCCAACCTCTCCTGCGGGCATCTCTGTTTCCGGATCGTCCACGGACACGATCCTGACCTCCGTGTAACCGACAGCGACTCCCACGCTCTGGTAGTGCCGGGTGAGATCGGGGTACTCAGGGATAGTGGTCGTGCCGGACCCGATCACGATCGTTTCCGATAAGCCATACGAGTTCGCGACCGGGATATGGTAACGCTTGTCGAACGCCTCCCAGACCGCGGGCAGCAACTGGCCCCCACCCGAGATGATAAGCCGGGCGGTGCGGAGCCGGTCCTCTGTACCCGGTGCGCTGTGGACGAGCGTATGGATGACTGGAGGCATACCGGCAAGGACGGTTACCTTGTATTTCTCCACAAGCGAAAGATAATGCTCCGGCTCGAAACGCTCCATCATCACGAACGTCCCGCCGGCCCGCAGCACGGCAAATCCCCACGATAATCCGACGTGGCCCATCGGGTATATCCCGAGATACACATCGTCCGGCCTGAGCCGGAGGGCTTCCCTCTCCGCGTCAAGCGCCGTCATCCAGTTGCCGTGGGTGAGCATGGCGCCTTTGGGTTTTCCGGTCGTCCCGGCCGTGTACTGGAGGTGGCAGAGGTCGTCCATCGCGCAGTTGGCCGCCCGCATGGATGCCGACACCGGGGGAAACGATTCCCACGCAACAACACCGGTTCCCGTTCCCCCCACGCAGATGATATGGGCAAGGGCCGGGGCTTTTTTCTGTACTTCCGCGACAACACCCACCCCCCGCACATCCGTGATAATCGCACTGGCACCGGCATCGCTGACCGCGTGCAGCAGTTCCTCTCCCTGGTACACGATGTTTGTCGGGACGGCCACGGCACCGATCCGCCAGATCGCAAAATAGCTGATCAGGTACTCGGGCGAACTGTCGAGATAGATGCAGACCCGGTCGCCTTTTTTTATTCCAAGACACAAAAGGCCGTTTGCGACCCGGTTCATCTCCATGCGGAGTTGTAAATAACTGTACGTCTTGTTCCGCGACGGGCAGATGAGGGCCGCTTTTGCTTCGGGAACACTCTTTGCATCAAGAAGCGTGGTAACATTAGACATGGCCGCTGGTCCGAACTGATGAAAATAATTAGACGTTGACGTATATACGTGTTCATTTTATCGATTGATGGAAGGGAGTACTGGCAGTTCCTCATCGTACTCCCGACCACAATTTTGTAATAATTGTGTACCAAAGGTACCCATAAGGGATCAGTGCGGACATGGCAGATATTCGTAATTTTATCGGGTTTGCGCAGAACGAGACCCTGATCAAGGAGTACGACGGCTTCCGGTTGTATTTTCCGGTGAAGGCTAAGGTCAGCCTTGCCGTGACGAGCAAACGACTTGTCGCCTACTCTTCTGTCAAGAGTTTTTTTGACCCAAAAACAGAATCCCTCTTCCAGCAGGTCAACCTCGCTGACATCAGGGGAGTTGGTGTAGTACAATCGATGAGGTTCCGTATCGGTCTCATCGCTTTTGGAATTGTTGTCCTGCTTGCAGGGCTGAGTACGGCTATCGGGTTGAAAGGGAACACGCTCCCGGAGTATGGCGGGATCGCGTGCAGCGTTCTCGGTGTTATCCTGCTCATTGCAGGTATTTTCTGGAAAAAGCACCTGTCCCGGTTTGAGGTCTGGGGAAATGCCTGGGTTCTCTCGATTGGCGAATTTGACAATGTCAGGCCGGTGATCACCGGTGGCCCGGACCTGCTCAAGGTTGTCGAGGAACTAGGAGCCCTCATCATCGAAATCCAGGAGGGAACACTGTATGCCGGGGAGTGACCCGGGCTGCTGCCACACCGGTACCTGTACCGGTGATCCTGCCCGGTGGAACAGGTCTCATGCCCGGGAACCGGGCCGGGAACAATAAGTTTTTTGTATCGTGACCCGTATGATAACTGATATCTATGGCTGAGGAAACGCATCAGGAACAACCGCCCCGCCAGCACCACGAACGGGGCACGTATCCCCATCACATGCGGGATCACCATAACCAGCCGCCCCATCCGGCAGCGGAACCGCGGCCCCAGGAACCGGCCGGGGAAAATCTCGATGCTGCAGAGAACGAGGAAGAACATGCGGAGTCCCAGCACCGGTCGCACGGGAGCCATCGCGGCGGCAGGCCGGTAAAGAAAGTCTACGAAGAGTTCCTGAACGATCCGTACTGTGAATAAAGTGAATTGCAAATTTTGCAAAAACTTTATAAAATTCTAAAATACATCCATATACGTTATATTCGCTATCGTCCTGTCTGTTGACTTGGGACGATAGTTTCTTCTTCTCTGAAGGGTTGAAATAAATTAATGAATGATCGCGTGGCTGTTTTTATTGATAATGGGTATTTATCCAAAATCATTAATGAGGGCATAAAGATTGATTTTGTCAAATTCTGCGATGCTGTCTGTGAGAACAAAGAGCGTCTCAGGACTTACTTTTATGATTGTAAACCCTACGTAAGCGAACCCCCCACTGATGAAGAAAAAGCCAAGGCCAGCCAGTATAACAAATTCGCAAACAAGGTCGAGGGCCTGCCTCGTTTTCAGATGCGCTTTGGCAAGCTGCGAAAGAACAGGGATAGCACTTTTGAGCAGAAGCGGGTTGATATCCTGCTTGCAGTCGAACTGGTCCGTTTGAGTTGGTCAGGCCAGATCGGGTATGCCGTAATCGTTACCGGTGACAGTGATTTTGTTCCTGCGATAGAAGCGGCCAAGGATGCAGGGGTTATCACAAAACTGTGTTATTCCCGGCAATCCATTCACGATGAACTTCTTTCCGCTGTCGATGAACGATTCGAAATGGGACAGGCCTTTTTTGATTCCGTCAAGAGAGAATGACGAAATTCCCCCATAACCTCCTTCAATAACAATACCTTTTAAACAGAATTCCAAGAGTCCGCCACTCTTTTTTTAAGTTCCCCAATTACGTATTCTCTTCCTTACGGGAAATTCCGTATAATTTTTTCCCGGATCGCTTCCTTGGGGTATGCCCCGATCACCCGGTCCACCATTTTGCCGTGCGAGAAGAAGACGATGTTTGGGATCGCCGAGATGTCAAACTGCATTGCCAGCTGCTGGTTCTCGTCCGTGTTGCATTTTCCGAACGTGACCTTCCCGGCAAATTCCTGTGCGAGTTCCCCGATGACCGGCCCGACCCGCCGGCACGGCCCGCACCACTCGGCCCAGAAATCGACAACGAGCGCCGGGTGCTGCCGGAGCAGGTCGCCAAAGTGCAGCTGGTCGACCGTGATCACGGCGCCTGTCACGCTCTGGCGCTCCATCTTCTCTTTTAATGCCGCCATCCTTTTTTCGCGGATCGCCTCAAGTTCGTTATCGTCCATAGGTGAAAATTGGGAAGCACTGATAATTGAATCTAGCGAACGGGACCGGTCTTTTTGACTGACCTGTTTTTTAGTAAACTATATCAGCGCCTGCCATCTATATTATAGTCCTGATTATAGGAAGCGAGGTAGGGTAGTCAGGATATCCCGTCGGGCTCATAACCCGAAGATCGATGGTTCAAATCCATCCCTCGCTACTTTCCTTTTTGTCCCCCGGAAACGCCGGTGCTCGTACCTGTGACGGATAAATCCTGCTGACATAGGGCTAAAAATTATTCTTTCCGTGCAACAGTCACCATGAAATTCCGGTTTTTATACACGACATCTACCTCGGAAAAACCGGCCTCGCGCAGCCACGAAAGCTGCACGGATAATTTCTCGTTCTTGTCCAGCGTGTCCCGGCGCCGGCGGATCTCCGCAGACTCCTGTGTGTCAAGCGGCCCACACTGTAAAAAAGCATCCCAGTAATCCCGGTACTTCCTGGTGAAGTACGGTGTCTCCCCCTCCGCCTGGTCAGCATTGACAAATACCCCGCCTGGCGCAAGCACGGAAAATATCCTCCCGAAGAGCCGGCGCTTGTCTGCCGGTTCGAGATGGTGGATCGAGAGCGCCGAGCAGATGAGATCGTAGGGTCCGCCAAGATCCACCCGGGAATAATCCCCGGTCCGGAAAACAACATTTTTACAGCCGGAGAACCGTTCCTTTGCAACAGCAAGCATCTTCTCCGAAATATCCAGCAGGGTGATCGTTGAGGCAGGATGTTTTAAAAGAAGCATGGCGCTTAAAAGCCCGGTCCCTGCACCGACATCGAGAATTGCAGGCGAAGCAGACGGACTTTCCGCAGCCCAGACCGCTGCGCCATAAAACTGCCGCAGGTCGGGGATGACGTACTCGCGCTGGGCATCATATTCCGTTGCAACCGCATCGAAGGCTTTTCTGATATGCTCCATGCTCCTCTTGCTCCCGATAAAAACCCGGGAAAGATTGCCGCCAGCAGTCTGCCGGGTTCCTTACACCGGGTTAGTCTGTGCAGGCAAAAAAGGTACCACTCCGCCAATGGGAATTCCGGTGAAAAAAGGGAAAACCGGGAACCGCCGTTACGTGGTCCCGGCTTCGAACGATTCGAGCTTGGACTGGAACGTCCCGTCCACGAAATCCACCTGACGGGGGTTTACCGTCTCGCCCTCGATCGGCACCGGGTAGCAGCCGGTGAGGCACCCGGTGCAGAGATCCTCACGATCGAACCCGATCGCTTTTACAAGCGCATCAAGCGAGATATGATGGAGCGAGGTTGCCGTGATGCAGCGGCGTACTTCCTCTTCTGCCTTGTCGCTTGCGATCAGTTCCTTTCGGGTCGGCATATCGACACCGAGATAACAGGGCGCCTTGATGGCGGGAGAGCCGATCCGCATGTGCACCTCGCGTGCACCCGCGTCCCGCATCATTTCTATGATCCTCTTCGAGGTCGTGCCCCGCACGATGCTGTCGTCCACGAGCACCACGGACTTGTCCTTTAAGTGTCCCGGGATCGGGTTGAGCTTGATCCGGACCGCCCGCTCCCGCGCCTGCTGCGTCGGCATGATGAATGTCCGACCCATGTACCGGTTCTTCATGAGGCTCTCCACGAACGGTATCCGGGACCGTTCCGCGTACCCGATCGCGTAGGCAGTCCCGGAGTCCGGCACCGAGCCGACAGAATCCGCTTTTACCGGTGCCTCCTCGTGGAGTTGCTGGCCGATCGCCCGGCGCACATCGTACACAAGCACCCCGTCCATCACGGCATCCGCCCGTGCAAAATAGATGTACTCGAAGATACAGTGGGCACGCCTGCCCGCGACCGCGATCTGCGTGCACCGGACACCCTCGCTGTCCATCCGGATCAGTTCGCCGGGTT
>Ga0209098_1003691_pt1 | contig 12405 bp, 10 predicted proteins | sample AD_JPNHW1_MetaG_FD_184429 | JGI IMG/M metagenome (GOLD analysis project Ga0209098, IMG submission 184429) | Active sludge microbial communities of municipal wastewater-treating anaerobic digesters from Japan - AD_JPNHW1_MetaG (SPAdes) (version 2) | ecosystem: Engineered > Bioreactor > Anaerobic... | reverse complement strand
ACAGAGAGGGGGCCAGCTCGATGATCCTCTCAGGCTTCGACGTATAGAAGATCTCCTGGGAGACCCTCGCGTAGGTAAGGCCGCCGGTATAGACGTTCTCCCCCCCCGCAAGGTCCAGGAGTTCGGAGAGGAAGTCCCCCCTTCCGAGGACATAGAGGTTCTGAAAAGAGCCGATCTCCCTGTCCACAACGACCAGGACCCTGAGGCGTCGAGGGACGCTCTTCTTTACCTCTCCCAGTCCCCTTCGAATCCGATCGTTCAGCCCCTTCGCCTCTTTCGTCCTTCCCAACAGGGCTCCTACCCCACCGATGGTCTCTTGGATATCCTGGAGAGTCTTATGGGCGAAGAAACGACACTCCAACTTATACCGGGAGCATATGTTCCGAGCCTTGACATCCTCTCGGTAGGCAAGAATCAGGTCGGGATGGAGGGAGAGGAGCACTTCGGTGTTGACGTTTTGAAAAACTCCAATCCGAGGGAGCCTCTTAACCTCTTCCGGGAACTGGGTGAAGGTGGGGACGCCGACGATTCTTCCCCCTTCTCCCAGGGCCGCCACCATCTCAGTGAGAGCGGGTGAGAGGGGAACCACCCTCTTGTAGAGAGGCGTAGAAGAGAGGAACGGGGAGAGGAGCAAGAGAAGGAGGAGACCTTTACAGGCTCTCATAGACGACCATGGCCACGGCACTCTCCTTCAGATGGGAGAGGGAGAGGTGCAGCCTCCCGGCGATAGGTTCGGGAAGAGAAAAGTGGGGGGCTCCTGTAGGGTCGTTGAGGACTTCGATCCTGTTCCAGGGGATCTTCAGCCCCGTGGCCTTGAAGAAGGCCTCTTTAGCGGCGAAACGGGCGGCGAAACGGGGAAAAGGATCCCTGCTTCTGAGGCAGAGCTCAATCTCCCGGGAAGAGAAGATTCTCTCCCGAAAGCCTTTACACCTCTCCAGAGAGCGCCGGAGCCTCTCGACTTCGATGACATCGACGCCCACTCCCTTGATCATGAACAATTTTACTCAAATCCTCCCCCCTCTTCAAGAGGAGGGAAAACTCTTTTTCCCCGCCCGGCTTTGTGCTATCTTTTTTACTAACCCAAACCAGCCCCCTTTAAGGAGAGACTATGAAAAGAGCCTTTGTGCTTTTCCTCTGTTTGACCTTCTTTCCTCTCTTCTCCGCCGCCCTCACGGGAGCGGAAAAGGAGAAGAGAGACAAGGCCTCCTACGTCGCGTCTCAACCTGACCCCGTCTTCATGAAGATGATCCAAGAGTGGAAGAAAAAGAGAGGGGAGAGCGGGAAGGTCGGCGAACCGGGAACAGAACCTTCGGAGATGCCCCCCCCAGGCGCCAGAAAGAGCTTTCGAATGGAGATGAAGGATGTGGTGAAACCTACGTCCCTGGAGTCTTTCAAACAAGTCTGGCACTTTCCTCCGGTCACCCAGGATCTGACCTCCACCTGCTGGTCTTTCTCCACCACATCCTTCCTGGAATCGGAAGTCGCCCGGCTCAACGGACAACACATCAAGCTCTCGGAGATGCACACGGTCTACTACGAGTTTCTTGAGAAGGTCCGCGAGTTCATCCGCACCAAAGGAAAAGCTTACTTCGGTGAAGGCTCCCAATCCGAGGCCGTCCTGAGAGAGTGGAAGAAGTACGGCGCCGTCCCCCTCTCGGTCTATCCGGGCCTTCCCGAGGGGGAGACCTTTCACAACCACTCCCTCCTCTTTCAGGAGCTCAACGATTTTCTCGCTTTCCTCAAGGAGAAGAACTTCTGGGATGAAGAAAGGGCCGTCGTCTACGCCAAATTTGTCCTGGACAAATACCTGGGGGTACCCCCGCAGAAGTTCACCTTCAACGGGAAGGAGTACACCCCTTTAACCTTTGTTTCAGACCTTCTCAAGATCAACCCCGACGATTACGTCGCCTTCATGTCCACCCTGTCGGTCCCCTACTACACCAAGGACGAATACAAAGTCCCCGACAACTGGTGGCACAGCAAGGAGTACCATAACGTTCCTCTGGAAGCGTTTTACGGCATCATCAAACGTTCTATCCAGCGCGGTTACTCCATCGCCATCGGCGGGGACACCTCGGAACCCGGAATCGTCGGTGACGAAGACATCGCCGTCGTTCCCACCTTCGACATTCCTGGCCCCTTCATCGATCAGTACAGCCGGGAGATGCGGTTTTCCAACCGAACCTCCACGGACGACCACGGGATTCATATCGTCGGTTACACGTCCCTGAACGGCACGGAGTGGTTCCTGATCAAAGATTCCGGTCGAGGCGGCCACAGAGGCCTCTTTAAAGGGTACATTTTTTACCGGGCCGACTACATCAAGTTGAAGATGCTCACCATCATGGTCCATAAGGACATGGCCTCCGACCTTCTCAAAAAGTTCCCCAAGCCCTGATATGAACAGTCGGCTTCGGCACTCCCTTCTTCTGTGGGAAAAGGCTCTCCCGGGCTTCAAGGTTAAGAGGGTTCGGGAGAACCTTCGCCGAACATCCTTGGTGGAAGGGGAGTTTCCCCTTCCCGGAGGGGGTTCCAGCTGCCGACTCCTTCGCCTCTTTCACCTCGGAAAGGGCCAAGAAGACGAGCTTTTTCGAGCCTCCTTCGCCTCTTTCTTCACACCGGCTCCCCTTCCCAGAGTCTTGGAGATTCTCAAACACTCCCCGGCAGGGCCCTCCGATGAACCTTACTACGTCTTCTCCTCCGGAGAGGAGTGGAAGAACCTGAGGGAGCTCTACGAGAAAGAGTCTCCCGCCCTCCCCGACGATCCTCTGACCCTTTTTTCCCCTTTGGTGGAGGCCCTCAAGGCCGTTCATCAAGCCGGGCGTTATCACGGTTCTCTCTCACTCCGTTCCCTCTGGTGGAGCCAGGGGGAGGGTCTCTACCTGGAGGGCGCCGGATTCCCCTTTCAACCGGAGAAGCCGCTGGTCGTCTTCCGTGAAGAGGGTGGCGGAGAACCCAGACCCATCCTCATCCCCCACCCAACACTGCAGGACGATCTCTTCGACCTTGCAGACCTCATGGAGATCATTCTCCTGGAAAGAACGGGGCTCTCTCTCTCCGACGAGAGGCGACGCTACCTCCACACCATCGTCCTCCGACTGAGGGGGCTTTCGGACCTTCCCCCCCTTGAGAGTGCCCTACAGGTCGAAGAGGCCCTCTCAAGGCTTACCAAAGGGGTCTCCGCATCCTCTCTCTACGGAGAGCTGGACCCCCACGGTTCCTCTCGTAACCTCAGAATCTCCCTAAGCGGAAACGTGGTCTTCCCCAACAGGGTCGCCTCCCTGGTCGACCACCCCTGGTTTCAGAGGCTCCGTCATGTACCCCAGTTGGGCTTCGCCTCTTACGTTTTTCCCTCCGCGGTTCATACAAGGTTCGAGCACTCCTTGGGAGTCTTTTCCAACGCTATCGGCTACCTCGACTCCCTTCTCTCCATCTCCACCCTCCCCTCCTTCCGACAACTCACCGATGTCACTCACTATGCCACAACCCTGGCGGCCGCTCTTCTCCACGACATCGCCCAGCACCCTTTCGGCCATGCTGTCGAAGAGACTCTGGATGTCCCTTCCCATGAAACCCTTTTCACCCGCTTCATCACCGGCGAGGGCATGGCCGGGCTTCTCCCTCCCAGCCTCCGTTCCACCCCCCCCCTCGAAAAGTGGCTCCAGAGGGATTGGCCGGAAGTCGATATTCCACGGCTCCTCTGGTTGGTCTCCGGAGAGCCTTCCAACCTACCCCGAGAGCCTGGTTGGGAGATGGTCCGTCGTATTCTTGACGGCCCTATCGACGCCGACAAGACCGACTACCTCCTCCGAGACGCCTACCACGGGGGAGTCGAATACGCCTCGAACATCGATTTCCAGAGGTTCCTCGCCTCTCTGGTGGGGATTCTCACCCCCCAAGAGGGAGAGACCAAGGCCCACGGGGAGATCGGTGTCACCTGGAAGGGGATCGCCTCCATGGAGAACATCACCCTCGTCCGCTTCCAAATGTTCACCGTCGTCTATTGGCACCACACGGTCCGCTCCTTCCATGCCATGTTCAACCGCGCCATCGCCACGGTTCTCGACTCCGGTATCGACCAAGAGGAACTTTTTCCTCTCCTCTTTACCCCCTCTCTGGTGGGGATTCTTGACAAGATCTCCCGATACTCCTCCTCGAAAGAGGTCAAGAGGATCCTCCGCTTCCTGGCCCTTCGAACACCCTATAAAAGGCTTCTCTCCATAGACCGCAAGGAGCATGGCGCCCTCCACGACAGGCTCTTCGGCCCTTTGAGCACACGGGCCAAGGAGAAAGGTGACCGCGGCCTCCTCCGCTTCACAGAGATCTTCTGCGAAAGGCTTTCCCAACTGAGTGGGACCTGTCTACTCCGCGATGACATCCTCTTCGACATTCCTCCCAGGGGGAAAGAGAATCAGGACCCGGTCTTCATCCTGACGAAAGATGAGAGGGTCGTCCCCTTCCAATCGCACCTTCTCGAAGGGGGAAGCACGGATTTCGAGAGCCGAGCCAAAACGATCCGGCTCTTCCTCTCCCCCCGGCACCATGCAATCATGGACAAGCTCTCCACGAAAGCCATCCCGGCCCTTGAACGGACCCTGGAGGAATACCTCTAAGAATCATCATTTTTCGTCTCGTTCCCAAGTCGAAAAGGACCACCTTCCTGCGCCCTCCATCGATTTCTCCGGTTTTTTCGGTTTCTCTCTCTCGACACCTGGGAAGGCCTTGTTTGACAAAGGGTGGAGGGAACGATAAAATGAGCTTTTCACTACCAGGAGGAGACGATGAAGACAGCCTTTCTTTTCCCAGGTCAGGGAGCCCAGAACGTCGGAATGGGCCATGATCTATACGAGAACAGTTCTCTCGCCAGGGAGCTCTTTCAAGAGGCCGAAGAGAGCCTGAAGCTTCCCTTGAGTAAGATCTGTTTTCAGGGACCCGAAGAGGAGTTGCAGAAGACGGAAAACACGCAACCCGCCCTCCTAACAGTGAGCTACATCGTCTACAGGCTTCTCGAAAAGAGACCCGACTTTGCCGCCGGCCACAGCCTGGGAGAGTTCAGCGCCTTGACCGCCGCCGGCACCCTCCGCTTCTCCGACGCCGTTTCGGTGGTCAGGAAGAGGGGAAAGTACATGCAGGAAGCGGTTCCCCTTGGGGAAGGCACCATGGCCGCCGTGATCGGAGAGAGCCGTGAGAGGATTCGGGAGGTCCTGTCATCGATCGATGGAGTCGTAGAAGTCGCGAACTGGAACAGCCATGAACAGCTCGTGATCGCCGGCTCCAAGGCCCCTGTTCAGGAGGCTCTGGATAAGCTTCAACCGAAGAAGTACGTCTACCTGAAGGTTTCCGCACCCTTCCATACCTCCCTCATGAAACCCGCCCAGGAGAGACTCGCGGTCGACCTGAACGGTTTGCCCTTTGCGGATCCCCTCTTTCCGGTGATGAGAAACGTGGACGCCCTCCCTTCCAGGAAGGCCGACGAGGCGAGAGAAGGCCTGAAGAAGCAGGTTGTTTCAAGCGTCCTCTGGTACCCCCTCTGCCGAAACCTGTTGGAGAAAGAAGAGGTCGAGCGGTTCGTTGAGGTCGGCGAAGGGAAGGTTTTGACGAACCTGATCCGTCGAATCGCCCAACCCATCGGACGCGAGATCAAGACATTCTCCATCTCTGACATGAAGAGCCTTGAGGAGGCCGCCCATGAGCTTTAAGACACCCGCCCAGCAGTGGGAACTGATCCGTAAAGGAGTCGCGGAGATTATCCCTGAAGAGGAACTCCTGGAGAAACTGGAAAGATCCTATAAAGAAAACCGCCCCCTGACGGTCAAGGCCGGCTTCGACCCCACCGCTCCGGACATCCACCTTGGTCATACGGTGCTCCTGCGCAAACTGCGCCACTTCCAAATCCTCGGCCACCGGGTTGTCTTTCTGATCGGAGACTTCACGGCGCTCATCGGAGACCCTACCGGCAGGAACAAGACCCGCGCCCCCCTGACGAAAGAGCAGATTCTGAAAAACACCGAGACCTATAAGAGCCAAGTCTTCAAGATTCTGGACCCCGAGAAGACCGTCGTCGAGTTCAACTCCAAGTGGTTGGGCCAAATGAACCTGGAAGACATGATCCGCCTCACCTCCAAGTACACCGTGGCCAGAATCCTCGAAAGAGACGACTACCTGAAGCGGTACAAGGCGGGAATCCCTATCGGTCTCCATGAGTTTCTCTACCCTCTCCTTCAAGCCTACGACTCTGTCGCCCTCAAGGCCGACGTCGAGCTCGGGGGGACGGATCAGAAGTTCAACCTCCTCGTGGGAAGGGAGATTCAAAAGGAGTTTGACCTTCGTCCCCAGACCATACTGACCATGCCGATTCTGGAGGGTCTGGACGGAGTCCATAAGATGAGCAAGTCTTTAGGCAACTACATCGGCATTCAGGACTCCCCCTCGGAGATGGTCGGCAAAGTCATGTCCATCAGCGATGACTTGATGTGGCGTTACTACGAACTCCTCACCGATCTGACGCCCACGGCGATCGAGGAGATGAAAGAGGCGGCCTCCTCGGGGAAGAGCAACCCTCGGGACTTGAAGCTCCGGTTGGGCGGCATGATCGTCTCCGATTTCTGGGGTGAAGGGAAGGGGAAAGAGGCGGTTGAAGAGTTTCTAAGGGTTTTTTCGAAAAAGGAGCTTCCCGATGAACTCCCAGAGGTTCACTCTCCCGATAGGACCCCCACCCTCTTGCAGGTCCTCAACACGGCCCTCCCTGACCTCTCCAACGCAGAGCTCAAGAGGCTTGCCAAGTCCGGCGCGATCACCCTGGACGGAGAGAAGGCTTCGGACCTTCAGGCGCTCCTCTCCCTCGACCAACCCCGGATTCTCAAGGTCGGGAAGAAGAGCTTCTTCCGGATCCTCTGAGACCCCTTTCTCACTAACTTGACAAAGAGCCCTCAGGGGATTATTATTACCTATAACCCGAAACAACGGTAAGGGATAGAGAAGCGTCTGTTAAGGAACAAATTCACTCTTAACCCACTGAGTCTCTCTTCACTCCGGAACAAATCGATACGGGAGAGGTTTTTACTCCTCCCGTTGAAAGCATAACGGGTAATCCAAGGTTCAAAGGAACAGATTTGAAAGACCGAAACACAACAACACCCCAGACTACGCCGGAGCTGCACTCCACACCCTCTTTAGAGGGAGTCTTCCGCAGTCTCCTGCCCGAACTTCAGCGAGCCGTCGCCGAAGCCGGGTACCTCTCTCCCACCCCCATTCAGAGCGAGGCCATCCCCCACCTTCTCCAGGGGAGGGACCTGATCGGATGCGCCCAAACCGGAACAGGGAAGACCGCCGCCTTCATGCTGCCCATATTACAGCTCCTCGCCGGCAAACCCGAGAAGCTTCTCAAGGGAAGACCCCGGGTCCTCGTTCTTGCCCCCACAAGGGAACTGGCCGCCCAGATCGGAGATTCCACCTCCTCCTACGGCCGTCACCTCCCCTTCCGCCATACCGTGATCTTCGGAGGGGTCGGGCAGAACCCTCAAACAGCCGCCCTGAACAAGGGGCTCCATATTCTCGTCGCCACCCCTGGAAGGCTTCTCGACCTGATCGGCCAAGGGTTTGTCTCCCTTGAAAACGTCGAAACCTTCGTCCTTGACGAAGCCGACCGGATGCTGGACATGGGTTTTCTCCCGGACATTCGTCGGGTGATCGCCCTACTCCCTTCCCGCCGCCAAACCCTTTTCTTCTCCGCCACCATGGAGCCGGAAGTGGTCAGACTCGCAAGGACTCTGGTTCAAGACCCTGTTCACATCACCATCACTCCGGAGTCTCCTGCCGTCGAAAAGATCGCTCAAAAGGTTCTCTTCGTAGACGGAAAGAACAAAGACGCCCTTCTCGCCGAACTTCTCACCAAGGGCAGGTGGGAAAGAGCCATCGTCTTTACCCAGATGAAGCATATGGCCAACAAAGTCGCCAAAAAGCTTGAAGACAAGGGCATTGCCGCCGCAGCCATCCACGGAAACAAGAGTCAGGGAGCCAGAACCGAAGCCTTACGCAGTTTCAAAGAGGGGAGAATTCGGGTCCTCGTAGCCACGGATATTGCGGCCAGGGGCCTTGACATCGATTCGGTCTCCCATGTGATCAACTACGACCTTCCCATAGAGCCGGAGACCTATGTTCATAGAATCGGCCGCACCGCCAGGGCCGGCGCCTCAGGAATCGCCATCTCCTTCTGCAGTGCCAGTGAAAGGGAGGCTCTCAGGAGTATCGAGCGCTTTCTCCTGAAAGAGATCCCCCAAGACATAGATCATCGCTTCCACTGCGAAGCGGCCAGAACGGCGACAGGAGCCGATGCCCGTCCAGCGCCCAAGGCGACGTTCACGAGGCGGCGGCGTCCTGAGAACCGGGAGAGGAGATCCTTCGCCTCCCCTTATTGACGGGAAAAACCGCTCCACCCTCAAAGGGCCTTAGAGTCCAGAAAAAGGGAGTGTCCCCAGTAGATACAAAGGTCTGTTTCGGACTTTGATCGGTATGGGCTACTCCCTTTTTTAGGACGAGGGAACCTCCTTCCTGGACGACGAAATACCCGGGAGCCTTGAGAGGCCTCCTTAGGAGAGACCGCCCCTTACTTTTCGTCCATCGGAAGGAGTCGGATGGACCCGTTGACCGTGGTGAGCTTCACCTCTTTGCGGGGATTCTTCCCCTGGGCGTAGACCTTCTTGTCCAGAAAGGCGAAGAACCCTTTGCTCTCTTCCGTAACCTTCAGGTCGGGATGGCGGAGACGGATGGTGCCGTTCAGACTCGAAGCGTTGACCCTGATCTCGTCCGCCCTCCCCACTGTCAACGTCACCGACCCGTTCACGGTGGAGGCCTCAAGGTTGTTCTCCACACTCCCCTTGGCGAAGAGCTGAAGAGAACCGTTGACGGTCTCAAACTTCCCGGCGAGAAAATCGGAGATCACCTGGAGGGAACCGTTGACCGTTTCGGCCTCAAGGTTCTTAAAGTTTCCTGTAACCGTGATTTTGCCGTTAACGGTCTCGACTTTCGCTCCCAAGGCTTCGGGAATCTTGATGGAAAAGTCCACGGTAACGTTGGAGTTTCTGGGGAGGTCGGCCTCCACTTCCAGAGAGGTCCACTTCTTCTCCCAGAGAATCTCCGTCTCGTCGACGTCCCTCTTGTCCCGTCCGTAGATTCTGGCCTCGACGACGATTTTCCCGCTCCGGGAAGGCTCGACGATCACGTGGCCGTTCACGTTAGAGAGAGAGAAACTCTTTATCCCTTCGCTCGAAATCTCCCTGTTGAAGCCTCTTTCATAATTCTTCTGAGAGGCCCCCATAAACAGAGAGACCATGATGACCACGATGAAGGTGATCATAAGCGTTGCCTTCTTCATTTTCCGACCTCCTCAATGCGACGGTACACGGGTAAAGACGCCGGGACTGTACGAAAAGTTCCCTCTCATCCCCGACTCCGTGCAAGAACCGTTTTCACGCTCTCAACCACGTAGGCGACGTCCTCCTCCTCCATGGTCGGGAAGAGAGGCAACGAGAGAATCCTCTCGAAGATCGCCTCGGCCTTGGGAAAGTCGCCCTCCTTATAAGGGAGCCGCTCCTTGTGGTAGGTGAAGAGATGAACCGGTCGGAAGTGCACCGAGCATTGGATTCTCCGATGGAGCAGTTCCCGGAGAAGTTCGTCCCTATCCCCTCTAAGGAGTTCAGCGACGAAGAGATGGCGGCTCGAGGTGACTCCGTCCCGAAGGGGACGAACCGCGAGCTCCTCAACCTCTCCCAGGTAGTGTGTGTAGAGGTCGGCAAGCTCCCGTCTCTTCTTGTTGAAGAGCTCGACCTTCTTGAGTTGAGCCCTGCCGAGAGCCCCTTGAAGATCGGTCATGTTGTACTTGTACCCCAGCACCTTCACATCGTAGAAGGGCATGCCGCTCCCCTTCAGACGGGCGTAAGCCTCCTTGTCGATCCCGTGTAGAGAGAACATCCTTAAGGCTTTCTCCCAACCGATTTCATCACAAGTGACCATTCCGCCCTCTCCGCTGGTCATGTTCTTGTTGGAGTAGAAGCTGAAACAGGTCAGGTTCTGGCCGGTTCCGATCTTTCTCTTCCCTATAGAAGCCCCTACGGCATGAGCGGCGTCCTCGACGATGGCCAGCCGGTACTTCTGGGCCAAGGCTTCGATCTCCTCCAGCTTGGCAGGCTGACCGGCGTAGTGGACCACCATGATCGCCTTGAGCTTTCCCCCACGGCTTCGGGAGTACCAGACCCCGTCTCTCTCTTCGAATTCCCGGCGCACAGTCTCTTCCAAGGCCTCGGGAGAGGGCATATAGTCGTTCTCGTCGATATCGACGAAGACCGGGAAGGCTCCCACCTCAAGGATGGTGTTCACCGTAGAGACGAAGGTAAACGGAGTGACCATGACCTCGTCCCCCGCACCGATCCCCAGTGTCAGAAGGGCCACATGGAGGGCCGCCGTCGCCGAATGGAGCGCCACCGCGCATCGACAACCCAAGTATTCGCGAAACTCCCTTTCAAACTCCCCCGTCTCCGGCCCCGTTGTATACCAGTTCCTCCGGAACACCCGCTCGACCGCCTCCCACTCCTCCCTGCCCAGGCAGGGTTCGGAGAAAGGAAGGTGGCCGTTGGTAAGATAAAAGCCCATCGTTACTCCCCTTTCTTGAGATTCTGACGTCGCTTCTCGGCCCACCCCTCCCGGGTTTCCTGACGTGCCCTGGCGATGCCCAAAGCCCCCGGGGAAACGCTCTTGGTAATGGTGGACCCGGCGCCGACATAGGCGTTCTTTCCGACCGTCACCGGCGCGACAAGTTCGGTTCCGGAACCGATGAAGACTCCGTCCTCAATGGTGGTGGGATGTTTGTGGACCCCATCGTAGTTACAGGTAATCGTCCCGGCGCCGACGTTCACCCTCTCACCCACATCGGCGTCTCCGAGGTAGGTGAGGTGCATGGCCTTGGAACCCTGACCAAAGCGGGTATTCTTCATTTCCACGAAGTTTCCCACCTTGGCTTCCGGAAAGATCTCCGTCCCTCCTCGCAGCCTGGCGTAGGGACCGACGGAAGCTCCTTCGTCTACCTTGCACTCCGAGAGGTGGCAGAAGGGATGGATGACGGCGCCCTTCTGGACGACGCACCTTTCCAGGAAGGTAAAGGGGTGAACCACCGCACCCTCCCCAATCACCGTCTTCTCCCCGATGACGACAGGGGCATGAACCGTCGCCCCCGATGCGATCTCCGCATCCAGAGCGACTTTTAAACCTGTGAAGGAGGTGAAGACGACCCCCTCCTGTTGAAGCTTCACGATCTTCATGAAGTGGAGGAAATCGATCACCTGGGGTTCGAACAGGTCCAAACGACAGTAGTGTCCGGGATCCAGGACAAGGGTTTGAAAGGTGTTCAAAACCTCGTACCGCCCCTCTTGGAGGGAGCGTGCCTTGGCAACCGTCGTCGCGTAGCCGACAAGCTCGCCGAGGGCGACAAAGGCCGTGTCCTTGTCGTAATCCTCAAGGACAGGCATGGCCACAACGTCGAGAAGAACCGTCAAGAAGGTCTCGTCGCCAAGGCCGATGAGGCCGGAAACCCTCTCCACCTCCGGGCAAATCTTCTCGATCACACCCCCAACCGTAGTCCCCAGGGAAGGAAGGTCAGGGTCCGACGTCAACAAGAGGTTACGCTTGAGCGGAACCATCTTTCTTCTCTTCTTCAGAAGCCAGAAGGCGTTGAAAGGCCTCGTCCTCGACGAAAGGATAAAAATCGGGGTTCGTCCTGGCGTAGACCTTGTAGAGCGGATCCCCGGAGACAACCTTTTCCAGGCGGTTCAGAGCGTCCTCCCGTTTTCCTTGAAGGGCGGCCAAACAGGCGCAGATGTACTCCACCTCAACCTTCCCTTTGGAGAGGGTATGGGCCTTCTCAAGAACCTTCGCCGCTTCGTCGAGCTCTCCGCGGTTCATGAGGTAGATTCCGTGCTGATAATAGTCTTCCCACCCTTTCAACTCAGGCTTCTGGACGGTGGTATGGTTGTCGCAGATTTTCACGTAAACTTCGGACTTTTCTAGAAGTTCAGTTTCCTCCAGCTCGGAAGCCAGAATCTCTTCAAAGAGCTTCTTCGCTTTGGCGTACTCTCTCTTGGAAAAGAGGCCCAAGGCTTTTTCGTACGCCTCCAGGGACTTCTTATAACTCTTTTCTTCTTTCAAGACGGGTTCGGTCATGTCGCTCCTCCTTGTTTGTTGGCAACGCCCTAGGATAAAGGATTTTCCTTGGCCCTTCAAGGGAATGAGGGCAAAAAGCCCTCTTTTCCCACTATTTTACCACCTTCTCATAACACTGTTTGGATATAATATATTTCATATTCTTATATTCTTACGAGTTTTGCAAACACTTTTACTCTCTATTTGATCTTAATA
>Ga0209098_1003690_pt1 | contig 12412 bp, 7 predicted proteins | sample AD_JPNHW1_MetaG_FD_184429 | JGI IMG/M metagenome (GOLD analysis project Ga0209098, IMG submission 184429) | Active sludge microbial communities of municipal wastewater-treating anaerobic digesters from Japan - AD_JPNHW1_MetaG (SPAdes) (version 2) | ecosystem: Engineered > Bioreactor > Anaerobic >... | reverse complement strand
AGATCATGCCCGGCGCGCCGGCGAACCCGAACTTGTGCTGCAGCGCGTGGATCAGCACCCACGCCATCAGGTACTCGTTGAACGACTGGTCGATCTTCAGCTCCTGCGACCATTCGACGTTGTAGCCTTCGTCCTGGATGTCGATGCAGGGCTTGGAGACTTCGAGTTCGTCGAGGGTTTGGATCGTCTTCAGCTCGATGAACCGCGAACCCGTCAGCCACGCCGCGACAATGTTCTGCGCCATCTGCGAATGCGGCCCCGCCGCCACGCCGAACGGCGTCTCCAGCGGCTGCCCGTACATCGCCGTCTTGAACGCATCGCCGGCCGCCGGCCGGAAGAACAGCTCCTTGGGAATCCCGAAGATGCTCCCGCGCTCCAGCTCCGCGAAAACCCACGGGGCGACTTGGCTGATGCTCAACGGCTGAAAACGATCGGACATGGCGAATCTCCTCTGTTCCATCAATGCTTCGCGCCGGGCTCTTCCCGGACGCGCGAAAGAGCATATTGGCACGTCCGCCCCGCCCCCCGCAAGCGCCCATGCCCCGCCAACCCCCGAATCCGTCGAACCGCTTGACCATCCCGAGGTGCCAACGAGAAACCCAGAACCTTCACCACAGAGATCACAGAGTCCACAGAGAGGGATTTTCTGGGTTTCAAACCCAACATGCCCTTCTGCCGGCCTCTGCGTCCTCTGTGCTCTCTGTGGCGAAATGCCTAATCTTGCCCCGTTGCGCCCCATCCGCTAGACTGCTCCACGTGGAACCCGCCTCCCGACGGAGGCGTTCCCAGGGAGTCCGAACATGAAGCAATGGACGCTGCCGGCAATCGGCCTGGTTCTTTTTCTTGGCTTAGCCGCTTTCGCCAGGGCCGACGATCCCGGCTATTTTCTGTCGTGGCAGCAGAAGAAGCAACTGATGGGCCTCGGGCGCATCCAGGATGCGTCGGGCACGTGGTACGACGTGTGGATCTGCCCCGGCTACGCTCCGCCCGGACGCTACGCCAAAGACCACTTCTTCGCGGCCGGTCGCGATTTCCGCGAATATTTCGAGGCCAACAAGTACCACATGCTCAAGGAAGGCAGCTCCGCCTGCTTCGATTGGGCCTTGAAGGAATGCGGACTGGGCTTCACCGTCAAAGGCATTCCGCGCGCGTGGGGCCGGCATTTCACGGTCGCGCACGAACGCACGCAACAGCGGGTGTTCGGCTGGTGGCTGGCCTATCCGTGGGCATTCATGGAAGCCAGCGTCGAAACCGCGTTTCGCGGCGCGCTGGGCGCGGCCGGCACCGTCGGCGGCATCGGCTGCGGCCTCGCCGTCGTCCCGGCTTGGCACGCGCTCGATTCCGCCGTCGTCGGCACGTGGAACCTCGGCGTGAACACGATCGCCCTGCCCGCCGCCGGCATCGCGTGGAACACCGTCGTCGCCCCGCCCCTCGCCCTCGTCGGCCAAAAACCCGCGGAATCCCGCGTGGACGGCTTCTGGGTCACCGTCGTGGAATCCGGCCGGACGCCGGGCGACCGCCCGCCCACTGCGGCGGAACTGGATCTATTGGCCCAATGGGGCGCACTGCTGCTGCGCGAGACCCAACCGTTCGCGCAAGAACGCCAGGAGATCGACCGGCAGGAAAAAGAGCAGCAGGAGGAATATTATCGCGCCATGGAAGCCGCGCGGGCAGAAGCGCAAAAGCGCCGCGAACGGTTGCACGACCAAGAAAGCGAAAAGATCCGCGAAATCGCCGCCACCAACGAATGCGCCCGCACCATCGCGCAGGAGCATCCCGATCTGCGGTACGATTGGCGCTGGCACCAGGAATTGACCCAGCGCCTTCGCCGGCAAGGCCTGTCGAACGAAGAAACCGAACAGGCGCTCGACATCCTCCGCACCCACGAAGATTCCGCCACGCCCGCCGCCGTCCCCATCCGCCCCAAGACCGACCCCGTCCGCCGCGGCGCCGAAGTCCTCGGCGAATCCGCCGATGACGTGATCGAAGAGACGTTCAAATGAGTCGCGAGCAGATCCGAATCTCGAACATCAGGGGTCCCCATTTAGGGAATCGCCGTTCATCGGGTTTGGACAGGATTGACAGGATTTGCAGGATTGAATGCCTATGGGGGCGCTTGCGCGCGACGAAACCACCCCTTTGCACCCTCCGTGTCTTGGTGTGCGCCTCTCCCCCCGGCCGTTCTCCGGTCTCACCGCCACGCTCCGCCGGCGGGACAACGCTTGAGATCCCTCGACAAGCGCGGGACGACAACCCCTCGCCCCCATCAGCCCTCCCCCATGCGGGAAATCGCGGCCCACTGCTTTAGCATGCCGGTTCGTTGCCATGCGAAACAAACATCATATCAATGTTCTGATACTGATAGAGTTGGAGTAAAACGATGATCTCTGAATCAGTGCTGTGGAAAAATGAACTTCTTCGTATCGCGAATAGGCTAGAGCGCCGATACAATCAAAAGAAATGGACTACCCGATCGCGATATTTACTTGAGCGAGAACTCTTCCTTGGATGCTTCTGTGTCCGGAAACTCATGGATTCAAATGTGGTGGCCGCCGAAGTTCTAAGATCTCATATTGATGTGATGGCTTATCCCGTAAAAAATGAACCGCATGTCGTAACTTCACTCCACATAATCGCTCAAAGATATGACTTGTTTCGTGGTTATAAGAAGAGCCTACGTTTCAGAGAAGTGTGTGACCAATTCATTCACAGTTCGATATTTTGCCCCTTCACGCCAATAGGCGAATCCCTTGTCGGGATTTACATCGCATCGGACCGCGTAAAAAACTCATATTTGTATTACATAATGTTAGTGAAAATTATCGAAATATTTAGAGCCGCGGGCAACAACATGCCCAAAAATCTTAAAGTCAACTATGACGAGGCAAGTCAACAATATGTCATCTTGCCGTAATTACATGATTCTATTGGACATTGGTTCAGTTTTATAAATATTTCTTCCGGCAATTTGTCCCGCAAGTGGATGATTTGGGCGAATGATGAGCCGCGAGCCCCCACTGCGGGGGCAGAGCCCGGATTTTCCCGTCTCCAACCGCTTCCAAGGTAAATTGGGGACAGTCCTATAATTTTTAAGTTTTCGTGTACAAGCCTGCTTTGTTTGCAAAGCCTTTTCTTGTTCTTCCCAAACCCCTCCAAACCCGAAAAACGGTCGTTTTCAGGCCGTTTTTGGCGTTTTCGGGCTCATTTATCGCGATTTATCGTCGTTTTATGCATTCCGGCGCAATTGGATGCGATTTTTGCTGTTTTGCGGCGGATAGCCGATGAAACGCCATTGACGGCATTCTGGCGCGCAACGAGTTCGGCGAGCGCAGCATCCGCGATCGCCTTGCCGATCCGAAATGGGATCACTCCAATGATCCGGCCACCAGCCCTTCCGGGGAGACAAAACCGCCAATCCATCGCCATTTATTGGAATTTGCCTGCCGCAATATACCCGGGTATTATTATGGTGACATCTATTTATATCCGGGTATTATGTTCGAAAAAATTGGAGTGAAATATTGCCCATGAATGATCCGATTCACACGTGTACCGCATTTGCAGGTCACACCTGCATTGCGACGGGCGAGATCCAGCAAGTTGCCCGGCAAGTCAAACAGGCGCTGGATCAAGGCACCCCCAATTCCATATTGATCTTCGATGATGCCACCAGCGAACCGGTGGAAATCGACTTTCGCGGAACGCCGGCAGATGTATTGACCCGCCTGGAGCAATCCGAGCTGTGCGCGCCGGCGCCGACCGACGCCGAAACGGAACCAACGGCTGCGTCCCCGCGCGGACCCGGCCGCCCCAAACTGGGGGTAGTGGCGCGCGAGATCACGCTCCTGCCCCGGCATTGGGATTGGCTGAACAGCCAGCCGGGCGGTGCGTCCGTCGCGCTGCGCAAACTGGTCGAAGAAGCCCGGCGCGTTCATGCCAACCGCGACCGTCTCCGCAAAGCGCAGGAAAGCGTGTACCGCTTTCTGTCTGCCATGGCCGGCAACCTCCCCGGCTACGAAGAAGCCCTCCGGGCATTGTTTGCAAACAGCTCGGACCGCTTTGCCGAACAGATCGAAGCCTGGCCTCGGGATATCCGCCAACACGTGATGAAAATTTCCGCGTCCGCCTTCACTTGATCCCGCATGGCCTTCCCCGCCGCCGCCGTAGACCGCTGCATCGGCGTATGGGGTCACGTATGGGATCAGTTTCATAAATTGATCTTTGGGCCGTGCCGTCCGGCATCTGTATCTTTCGGGGAGACAGCGAGCCGCAACGGGTGCGGAATAGCCAAAATCCAGGATTTTCGCCTTTCCACCCCCTCCAAACCCGAAAAACGGCCGTTTTCGGCGTATTATTGGCTCATTTATCGCGGTTTTTCGCCGTTTTTCGCCTTCCGGCGCAACGGGATAATGGATTCGTCCATTTCCGGGGTTGCCATCGCAAATCGACTTGGTCCGCGCCATGTCGCGGGTTGAGTCGTCAAGCCTCGGGGCGCGTTTTTATTCAATATTATTATAGTCTTTGTTGACATACATCTCGCTGCGGCGTGACCATTCATTTGTCGAATAGGTTCATCCTCGAAGAAATGGAGGTTTTTCATGCCCGCTTCGAATATTGCTCCGTCCGCACTCCGCCCCACGCAACGACTCGCCATTTTCTTCGATGGCACCAGCGCCACCGCCAAACGCCGGACCAACGTCCGGCGCCTGCACGATCTGGTCGCCAAACGCGGGGCCGACGGCGCCCCCCAGCTCACGTGCTACATCCCCGGCGTCGGCACGAAATTCGGCCGGCTCCTGTCCGGCAACGCGTTCGGCGCCGGCGTCGGCCGGAACATCCGCGAGGCTTACCAATGGCTGGTGGAGAACCATAAGGACGGCTCTGAAATCTACGTGTACGGCTTCAGCCGCGGCGCCTTCACCGCCCGCAGTTTCGTGCAGATGATCGCCACCTGCGGATTGATCCGGCCCCGCCTGCTGCGGGTCTGGGGCGTCCGCAGCGCATTCCAGCGCTATTCCGAAATCACATGCCAGAAAACGGAAAAAGTCCGCCCGATCTGGCGCCTGCGCCATTGGCAGCAGGTGCCCGCGGACAAGCCCCGCGGCTGGAAACCCGCCGCGGACGATCTCCGCTTGATGGACGACAGCCAGGTCCGCGTCGTCAAGGTGCGCATGGCCGGCCTGTGGGACACGGTGGGCGCGATCGGCAAGTACTGCCTCAACGACAAAGGTACCAAAACCCAAAAAGCCGCCATGCACAACGTGCGGCCGACCAAGGCCCAGGAATACGGCTACCATGCGCTGGCCATCGATGAAAACCGGCCCATGTTCGACATCACCCTCTGGCGCACGTTCGCGGAACAGGGCCAAGAGGCGGCGACGCTGGCCCGCTACGCCCCGTATTACGAACAGCGCTGGTTTGTCGGCGCCCACTCCGACGTGGGCGGCGGCGGCGACGAAGTCAATCCGCTGAGCGACATTTCCCTGAACTGGATGATGAAAAAATCCTCCGATCTCGGGTTGACCTTTTCCAGCTCTGTCCAGCCGCAGGCAAAAGCCTGGCTGGGCAACATCCACGACAGTTTCGAGGCTTTCCTCGGCGGCGTGCTCACCATCTGGGACAAGATGCTCCCCGGCGATCAGCGAAATTACCGCGAAATGGACCGCGCGCCGCGCGAGGTGAAGACGCTGGCCGGCACTCCCGGGAAGTTGTTGTCCATCAACGAAACTCTCGACGACAACGTGCTGAAGCGTTGGCAGGACGATCCCACCTACCGCCCGCCGAGCCTGGTGGCCTACTTCCAACGGCATTCGGAGCAACAACCCGCGGACACCAGCTTGGCGCAGCGCAGCCAACGCGTTTGCGCGAATGCCTATTGGAACCGCACCGGAGTGCTGCTGCAGGCCGGCGTCCGCTACCGCATCTCGGTCGTCCCCGGCCAGGGCGAACCGCTCCACGACGCCCAATACACCGCCCGCAGCATCGCGGGAGAGAAATGGACCAGCTTGGCCCACAAGATCGCCTCTTTGGTCCATGGAAAACGCAAAGACGACGCCAATTGGTTCGCGCTCATCGGCACCATAGACCAGCAGAAGCCTTGGATCATCCGAGACGGCAAAATCTACACCGCACCGGCCAGCGGGCAGCTCCTGTGCTACTTCAACGACGTCCAAATGGAGGGATTCTACAAGAACAACTCCGGCTGGGTGCTGCTGGACGTGGAACAGGTCTGAAGGCCCGAAAACGGGGTTCGTTGTGGATGCGCTTGCGCGCGGCGCAATCATCCCCTTGAGTCCTCCGTGTCCGTCAAACCGGGACAAGATCACCCCCATATCCGCCTAATATCTGCATCTCGCTGCCGCCCATTTGGTTGGACCGCATCCCAATGCGCCATTGACTCTCCCCACATTTCAGATTATTATGATTCTGTTAGTGAACTGGGCCATATCAAGCCGGCTTGAGGTAGGTTGAATACATGCCGTTCGGCATCTCGGAGAGCGAAATGAATGCTAGCAACAAAATGAAAGAACGGGTCTGTCCTCGCCACGCGCATGCGATTTTGAGGCTGATCCAAATCACCAGCACACTCGTTTTGTTTTCCCTTCCAGCTTCTGGAAGCGGAGTCGAGTTGGGAACGCGCCACAAAACGATTTTGCCGTGCGTCGTCGCGCCGGAAACACCTCCTGTTGCCCCATCGAACGTTTCCGAATACCTGACCTCCGATTACGGCAAGTGGACTTGGGGCCCCGGCACGAACGAGGGACGGAAGCTCACGCTAATGCCCGCGGGCTATGCGGGCGCAACCAACGCGGCGCGGCTGTTGTCCTTCTTTTCCTTGGCCGACGTTCACATCACCGACAAGGAATCCCCGGCCCAGGTTCCCTACATCGGGTGGAGCGCCGCCTTTGGCGATCCCGGCATGGCCCAACTCAATCCATCCGCTTATTCCCCGGTCATTTTGGGCACGACCTATCGTCTCGATGCCGCCGTCAAGACCATCAATGAACTGCATCGGGTGGCTTCTTTCAATTTCGGCATCGTCCTCGGCGACGTGTGCAACTCCGGCCAATACAACGAACTGCGCTGGTTTGTCGAGGTCATGGACGGACAGTACATCACGCCCAGTTCCGGCGCCCATGCCGGGGCCGACACCATCGACTACCAGATGCCCTTTCAAGCCGCCGGCATCGATCCCTCCATCCCGTGGTACGCGGCCATCGGCAACCACGATCAGGCATGGATGGGCATCGGCTACCCGAGCGAAAAAATCCAACAAGCCGCGGTCGGCTCCAACGTGCTCGAAATTTCAACCAACGGCCCCCTGATTCCGCCGGGCGCCGGAGGCTCCGGCATGTACGTGGGGGTGGTGGATGGCTCCACCCCCTATGGCACCGTGATCAACTGGGGCCCGACGAACCTATTCGATGCGCCTCCAACCGTCGCCGCGGATGCGGATCGCCGCATCCTCTCGCCGTCTCTCGATTCGCCCACCAACTTCGTCGATGCGTTCTTTGCTTCCACGTCGCTTCCACAAGGGCACGGATTCACCCACGGCGTCACCGGCAGCTTGGCGGCATGCTATTCGTTCGAGCCCGCGACGAATCTGCCGATCAAGGTGATCGTGCTCGACAACACCTGCAAGTCGAATGCGCCTGGCCGCAGTGCGACTTTTTATGGCGGCGGTTGGGTGGATGCCGCGCGCTACAACTGGCTGACCAACGAATTGCAAATGGGACAGGACGCGGATCAGCTCATGATCCTTGCCTGCCACATCCCCATTTATCCGCAAAAGAGCGCCACCGACACGAACAGGATTTCAACCTTCTATGATCCTGCGGCCGAATCCAATCTGATCGCCACGCTTCACAATTACCCGAATCTCATCCTGGTGATGGCGGGGCATCGCCATCAAAACGTGGCGACCCCATTCCCGTCTCCGGATCCGGACCACCCCGAACGCGGTTTCTGGCAGGTCGAAACCGTCTCGATGCGGGAATTCCCCCAGCAACTCTGCGCCTGGGAAATCCTGCGCAACAGCGACAACACCATCTCCATCTTGACGACCAGCGTGGATCCCGTTGTCGAGGAAAACACGCCGGCGTGGGACTCGCGCGTTTACGGCGTTGCCGCCGAGCGGATATTTGGGCGACTCGCCCTCGACGACACCTCGTCGCATACATTCAATGCGGAGCTTGTCGTACCGCTCTCCCCCACCATGCAATCGAAGATCGCGGCTTTCGGAACGTCGCTTGGATATCGGACGTACATCGATCGCACCGCGGAAGGAATGGAGGTGGGCTTCCTTGGCCGTCTGCAATCCTATGACGCCGTCGGTGGCCCGCGAAGTGACGTTCCATCCGCCACCAACAGTCCATGGCGGGTGACGGCTTCGAGCAACCGACAGTTTTTCGGCGCAGTCAAGTAACGGCATTTCCGGAAAGGCGGCATCCGCCTGCCCACGCCCGCGCGCCTGGCACCACCTCGGCGAGCGCGTCCTGGGCGCCATTCCCCGTGACCGACCGCCGGCCCTTTCCCATTGCGTTCCCGGCCTTCGGCGCGTAGCCTCCCGTCCCAACTCCTCACGCCCATGAACGCCGAACAAGTCAAAGCCATCCTCAAGGACACCTTCAACGCGGTCGCCGACGTATACGACCATCCCGGCCTGCGCTTTTTCCCGGCGAGCGCGCGGCATCTCGCCGGCCTCCTGGACCTGCGCGGGGACGAGCAGGTGCTCGACGTGGCGACGGGCACGGGCCACGTCGCGCTGGAACTCGCCGCGCGCCTGCCGCGCGGACGCGCGACGGGCGTGGATTTCTCGGCGGGCATGCTGGCGCAAGCACGCCAAAAGGCCGCCGCGCGCGGCGTCGCCAACGTGGAATTCCTCGAAATGGACATGCAGGACCTGCGGTTCGAGGACGGCCGGTTCGACGCGGCCGTCTGCGCGTTCGGCATTTTCTTCGTCGAGGACATGGAGGACGTCCTCGCCCGCATCGCCGCGAAGGTCCGTCCCGGCGGCCGCGTGGCCATCTGCAATTTCCAGAAGGACTACTTCTGCCCCCTGCGCCAGCTGCTGATGGACCGCTTGGCGGCTTATGGCGTTCCGCTGCCGCCGCAGACCTGGGAGCGCATCGCTTCGGAAGACGGTTGCCGCGCCTTGTTCGCAACCGCCGGCCTGCGCGACGTCCGCACCGAGGCCCGGAACATGGGCTATCTCCTCGCGGATGAAAACGAGTGGTGGAACATCGTCTGGAACGCCGGCTTCCGGCGCATGCTCAGCCAACTGCCGGCCGCCGACCTGCCACGCTTCCGCGCGGACCACCTGCGGGAAGTCGCCGCGCTGAAAACGCCGAACGGCCTCCGGCTGGACGTCGGCGTGCGGTTCACGGTCGGCGCGGTTTGAGCCGCGCCGAACCGCATGGGAAACCGCCGGCCGGCGTCACGGCGCGGGCACGTCCACTTCCAGGCGGTAGTACCGGCCCGTCGGATTGGGCAGCACGTCGATGAACTGGTTCGTCCGGCCGGTGCCCTCGATGGGGTCGGTCAGCGGCGTGGCCAGCCGCCAGCTGGACTGCGTGGGGTGCATCGAATCCGAGTACCACACGAAGTAGTTGCGGTTGGAGCGCGACTCGAAGTCCAGCACCACGTTGGTGCCGAGATCCGCCACCGACTGAACCTCGAGGAATTCGTCGCCGCCTTCCGGATTCGTGTCGGCCACGTATTCCTGCAGGTTGCTGTAGCCATCCTGGTCGTCGTCCGCGCCGGCGACCAGGCTGCCGATCGGCAGGCCCCACTTCTGCTCCCACAGGTCCGGAATGCCGTCGTCGTTGCTGTCGTCGTCGGCCACGGCATAAACCTGCCGCTGGGCCAGCAGCGTGGGATAGGCGTCCCGCGCGAAGCCGATTTCCAGCACGTGCACGAAGCCCGGATCGCCGTTGTGGAGGTTCGGCAGGGCCAGGCTTATCGCGTGTTCGTTGGTGGTCGCGTTGCGCGCGACGACGAACGCGGCGTTCGTCAGCGCAACGCCGTCGATCTCGACGACGAAGCATTGGGCCAGCTGGGCATCGTCCAGTCCGGCGGCGAGGCTTTGGCTGAAATAGGCCACCAAGTTGCTGCCCGCACCCACCGTCAGGCCGTCGGCGGCGGGTTCGTGGATGAACAGGCTCAGGCCGCTGCCGCCGGTGTCCACGGTCCGCATCAGGGTCGTGAAGTGCCCGGCGGCGTCCGCCAACGCGAAGTTGGTGGACGATGAAAGTTCGCGCAGCTGGACCTTGAGCGTGGCGGTGCCGGCGGTCGGCACGAGCACGTAGTCGAATTCCCACTGTTCTTCCAGGTCGCCGCCGGGCATGGGCGCGGGCACCAGGCCCTTGCGCGCCTTGACCCAGGCGTTGTTGCCGTTGGCCGCGCCGGTCAGGGCGTCGTCGTTGCCCGGATCTGCGTCTTCGATCTTGTACCAGGCTTCTTCCACGGTCATGTCCGAGCGGACCTTGACGCCACAGGTGGAGTTGGTGATCGTCAGGCCGTTCGTGGGCGGATATTGCACGTAGCCCATGGGCCGCAGGACGTCGTAGTAGAACGTCTGGGTGCGTTCGCGATAGATCGGAGTGTCGCCGGCGGCGCGGCCCAGGAGCGCCTTCGTGCGCAGGACGTGGAAGCCTTCCTGCAGGCCGGCGGCCATCCGCCCCCAGTCGTTGTGGGGATAATGCGGAATCGTGCCGGCGTTGAAATTGGTGACTTCAAACAGGGTTTCCATGCGGCGCTTCACCGCGATGTTGTCGTCGCTCCAGGGGAACACGCTGGCGGCATCGCGCTTGGCGGCGCCGAGCTTGTAGCGCAGCACGGTGCCGGCGGGCATCGCCGGCAACGTGGCGGTCCACCACTGCGAGGTGCTCGTGCCATCCACTCCGCCGTTGGTAGCGAAGGCCAGGGCGGCCACGTAGGTGGAAGCCTTGCCCCGACCGGCGCTGCCTTCGGGATAATCCACGCCGTTGGTCGTGTAGTACAACCACGCCGCCTCCGCCGCCGGCGCGTAGCCGATCTTCACCCAGATCTCGATCGGCTGGCCCGCGGCCGCCACGGGCGGCGGATTGAATTGCAGGTTGGTGGAAACCTGGTTGTTCTGCGCGGGATCGTGGTAATGCCAGGCGACCGTCCGCGCGTCGTCGTAGAGATTGGGCCCCCCGCCGGCGTTGATCACGAACCCCGTGGCACCGATGGTGCAGACGTAGGTTTCGGCGCCGGGCGAACCGATGCCGTTGTGCGTCGTGTCGGCCGCGGCAAACTTTTCCGCCACGCGCCGGACGTATTTCATCTGTTCGTAGCCGAGGAATTTGTCTTTGGCGCCGGCAGGCGGGTTGTCGCGGTCGCCCGGCGACTGGGTCACGATGTCCATCTGCGAATTCAAATCGATGCCGCCGTCGAGCTTCATGAGGACGTTTTCGGCCGAACCGTCCGCGCGCGCGACGAACGCCAGGTTGTTGGAACTCGTGACGCGCGGCAGGGCGATGGCGTAGCTGTAGTCGGTGTTGTCCGCATCGTTCAAGCCATACGGGTTGAAGGCGGCATCGCCGTTGTGGCCGTCCTTGCGCGCAACCGTCACGGTGCCGGCCTTCGTTCCATTTTCATAGATCTCGATGGGCTGGACCTCCTGGGCCAGGCCCTCGCCCCAGGCCAGCGGCATTTCCGGGTTGCGCCAGGAGAACGCGTAGAACTTGCCGGGCGCGACGCAGATCGGCGTGTCGTCCAGGTTGCGCAGCTTGCCGCCGCTAACCTTCACCTCGAAGGCCCCGTCGTGGTACGAGTAGTTGAACAGGCGCGCGCCGTCGGGAAAGACCGCATCCACGTCCTTCGACGGCCAGTACGACAGGTAGTTCTTGGCCATCATGAAGAGCATCGTCACGCCGTGGTCGTTGAGGCCGCCGCCGGCGGCTTCGGGATCGTAGCGCACCCAGGAGGTGAAATCCCCGGCGTTCCAGCGGCTGCTCTGGTAGCCCCAGGCAAAATGGCGGTTGATGTCGAGCAGGCTCGGCAGATAAGCCTGCCCCCACTGCCCCAGGAACGGGATTTCCGCCGGTTTCGGGAACCAGTCCGGCGAGCCGCTCTGGTTGTAGCCGTCGGTGTAGACGATCGGCAGGCCTTCGCGTTCGAGCAGGACGGCATGCGCCTGCTCGCGGTCGCCGCCCCAGAGGTAGTTGTTGTCGTGGCTCATGACGTAGTGCATGGACTGCTGGGGATTGATCACGGCGTAGGAAGGATCGTCCATGCCGCCGAGGTTGCCGCCGACGTTGCCCTTCACCGCGTTGAGGAAATCGTCGTTGGCGATCCGCATGCCCGCATCGACGTAGTACATCTTCCACGGCGGATCGCCGAGGTGTTCGCCGTAGAGCAGCGCGTCGTCGCGCGGCTGGAGGTTGTC
>Ga0209098_1003689_pt1 | contig 12414 bp, 14 predicted proteins | sample AD_JPNHW1_MetaG_FD_184429 | JGI IMG/M metagenome (GOLD analysis project Ga0209098, IMG submission 184429) | Active sludge microbial communities of municipal wastewater-treating anaerobic digesters from Japan - AD_JPNHW1_MetaG (SPAdes) (version 2) | ecosystem: Engineered > Bioreactor > Anaerobic... | reverse complement strand
CTTTCCGGATGGCGGTCCGCCCGCGCGGCGAGTATGATCGCCGCCATGAAAATCAGCCTGTCCTGCGTCGTGGTGTTGGGCTTTCTGCTGGGTTGCGCCGGAACGTCGCTCCGGGCGGAGGCGGCCGTCGTGCCGGTCGTCAACCGCGAATACCTGCCTGCGGTGCTGGACCTGATCAACGGCGCGACGAATTCGCTCGAATTCATCCAGCTGGAATGCCACGACGACCGCGCGATGCAGGCCGTCGAGGCCGCGCTGGCCGCGGCCGTGCGGCGCGGCGTGCGCGTGCGCGGAATCCTGGACGACGGCGTGGATTTCAACGCCGCCGCCGTGGAACGCCTGTGCGCGCTGGGCGCGGAGGTCAAGCTGGATGCGCCCGTCAAGATGACCCACAGCAAGCTGGTGATCGTGGATGGCCGCGTCGTCCTGCTGGGTTCCACCAACTGGACCGGCAATTCCATGGGCAACAACAACGAGACCAACGTCCGGCTGGACGATCCGGTCCTGGCCGAAACCTTCGGACGCTATTTCGCCGCGCTCTGGGCGGACAGCGCCGCGGAGCCGGACCTGCCGTCCGTCGAATCGGGCCCCGTGAAAACCCTCGTGAACCGCCAGTATTTTCCCGAGGTCATGGGCCTGTTCAACGCGGCGACGCAGCGCATCCGCGTCGTCATGTACGGCATCAGCTATTCGCCGAAATACGCCGGCGGCAAGGTGAACCAGCTCGTGGAAGCGCTGGCGGCCGCCCGCGCGCGGGGCGTGGACGTGGCGGTGATCATCGATCTCAGCGACTACAACGCGCTGCTGAACAAGGTCAATCGGCCGGCCAAGGAATTCCTGGCCGGCGCCGGCGTGGCCGTGTTCGACGATCCGGAAAAAACCACCACCCATGCCAAGCTGATCGTCGCGGACGACGTCGCGGTGGTCGGTTCCGTCAACTGGGGCAAGGATGCGCTCGAGACGCGCAACGAAACCTGCGTCGCCGTGCGCGCGGCCGCCGTGGCGGATGCGTTCGCGGCCTACTTCGACCGGCCCGACGTGCGCGCCGCGCCGTTTGCGGCCCAACCGGCCGCTCAATAATCGAAGAGATCCGCCAGCGCGTAGGCTTTTCCGGTGGCCCGGTTCAGGGCGCGCAGGATCTTGCCCTTCACGTTCGGGGTCAGCCGCCGGCCCTTGCAGGCGCGGATGACCATCTTGCGGGTGATGAATTCCTCGGAGGCGTCCACCAGATCGCCCGTTTTCAGGGACAGTTCCGCCATGAGGCGCGCGATGGGCTGGGGACCGAGATTGAGTTCGAGCGGGTTCATGGCACGACCGGAATCTAGCGGATCGGAAACGGGCGGGCAATTCCGGAGACGCCTCAGACCAGCGGCTTGGCCTTCAGCACGCAGTAGCCGAAGACCAGGAACGCCGCAATCGCGGCCGCGGCGGCGGCTTCCAGAATCGGCATGTACGGATGCAGGAAATTGTCGGCGCCGGGCAGCCGGAACCGGTCGCCGCCGCCGACGACGTGGCGGCGGCAGCCGAGCGCGACCGGCACGTACAGGATCACCGCGATCTCGCCGTAGATGCGCGCTTCGTCGAGGTTGCCGATGAAGACGAGCTGGGCGAAATAGAAGAACGCGATCGGCGCGAACCGCCGCAACGGCGGCGGAATCTGCCGGACGAGCGCCAGGAACGCGAGCGGCAGGCCGCCCATGCTCGCCAGCAGCACCCAGCCGTTTCGCCAGTTCGCGGTCAGCCAGTCCAGATTGATGAAGATGCGCCATTGGCCGTGCTTGTGGAAGCTCGCGAAGGGCGAGGCACTGTAGTACGGCAGGTTGTCCGCGAGCGTCAGGGAAACCAGTCCGGCGACGGCCAGATAGGCCGCGGCGAGCCCCAGCCCGATCCCGACGAGCTTCGGCAAGGGCAGGCGATCGACGTACAGCGCGCCGAACAGCAGCGGAATCAGCAGGGCCGATTCCCGGTTCGCCGCCGCGAACAGCGTCAGGACGAGCGCCCGGCCCCAGGCGCCTTGCAGCAGGAAATGCAGCGCCCACGCGATGAACGCCATGGCCGGCGTGTCCCAGGGAAACAGGTACGGGAACGGCGTGCGCAGCAGGAAAATCGGCGGCAGGACGAAGACGAACCCGACGCTCAGGAGGCGCGCCCACGGCTTTTCGACCATCTGGCCGAATAGGCGATGAAGCCCCAGCAGCAGGGCGAACGCGCTGCACGCTTCCCAGAACTGATAGGCGCCGGAAATCGACAGGCCGCCGGCCACCAGCGGCCGCGCGAGCCAGGCGATCAGCACCCGCTTGCCGAACGGCACCGGCGCGATGAAATCGTAGATCTTCTGGAAGAACGTCGCGTCGAAAGGCGGATTGAAGGTGAACCGCAGCGCCGCATAGCACGTCGCCGCGACGGCAAGCAGCGCATGGAATCCCGCCTCCTCGGGAAGCCGGAAGCGGCGCCGGGCGGAAGGCCCAACTGCCGGGTCCTCGAAACGCTCGTTCTTCATGCGCCCATCCTGTCATCGGCCGGCGCGAAGATCAAATCCCCAATGCGCACCTCCGCGCCCTTTTTCGGGGGCGCCACGGCCGCCGGCTACCGGCTCGCCCAGATCGCGATGCCGATGAACGCGAACAGGGGCACCAAGAAGACCAACAGCGCCAGGAACGAGTTGAGCAGGGACCGCCACGCGGAAAATCCCTGCACTTCGCCCAAGGCGTGGAGGAACGCCACGAAGCTCCAAAGGGAGATGATCCCGATCCCGACCGAAAAGACCAGATGCAGGCCGGCGAGCTGCGCGCTCGCGTCGAGGACGGGCGTGGCTTCGGTGAAAAGTTCGAGGCCGAAAAGCAGGATGGCGGGAATCCAGAGCAGCAGGCTCCAGACCAGCGGCACGTTCGCCCAGGCCAGCGTCGCGCGGATGCGGCGCGAGTCGGCCTGGCCGCCGATCCAACCGCCCGTCCAGCGCAGCAGGAATCCGCCCACCCACAGGCCCACGATGCCCATGATGGGGCCGACGATCAAGGTCGCCAGCAGAATCGCTCGCAGCGACATGTCGTCGCCCTTCGAATCGCTGGCCATGTTCGTCAGGCCTTCGATGAAGCCGCCGACCGCGGCGAGCGACAAGACGAGGCGTTCCGGATTCGTTTCGACGATCTGGCGGATCGTGCGCCGGGGGTGCAGCCACATGGAGAACCAGGGATTCAACGGCATCGTTTCCATCGCATGTTCCTTTCCACGGACGTTTTCTTGCCGGCCAGTCTAACGGACGGCTACGGGGGCTGCCAAGCACGGGCGCCAATTATTTGGCGAGGCGAATTCCGCGCGCCACGGGCCCAAACCGGTTGCGGCGGATTTCGCGGGGAGGGGCGCCGTCAAGGCTTCTCGAAAACGATCCAGCCGTCTTCCAGTTTGTCGGAGCCGGTTTTCTGGATCGCGAGCCGGACGATCTTCCAGGCTTCGCCGTCCGGCTTGGCCTGGAACAGGCAGGCGCCCTTGTAGCCGGTGCCCACGTCGAAGGCGAATCCGCCCTGCGCCGTGCCGTCCGCCGCCGTTTCCCAGCGGACGTCCCGCAGGTCGTCCAGGGCGACGACGTTGCCGCGCTCGGTCGTGCGCATGGAAGCGTCGGCGATCTGGTCGAGTCCCGGATTGCCGTAGGCATAGCCGGCGGCGGCTCCTTCCCGGTTGAGATCGCCGGTCAGGCAGAAAATGGACAGGTTGTCGGCGCTCAGGCGCGCACGCAGCACGTCCTGCTGGCGGGTGCCGGGCGGAGCGACGGCGATGTCCGCGAAAACGGCCTGGACCGTCTCCGCCGGTTCGGCCAGGCTGATGGCTTGGCGAAGCGCCTCGACCTGGGCCGCGGAAAGATCCGCCAGCGCGGGATTCTGGGCTCCGGTGCCGGTTGCGATCGACAGTGCTGCGCAGGTCGCCAAGATCATCCATTTCGCTTTCACGTTTGATCCCCTGGTTGTTTCGGTTTTCATGCGATGCCAGACCGCCAAGCGGCCTTTCTATCGTTCGATTGTACGCATCGGCCACCGCAAACTCAACATATGATTGCGCGGCGGCTTTCCGTTCGACTTCGGCCCAGGCCGTGCTAGGATTTCCGGCGTCGCGACTGCGCGACGGGTTTCCGGACCGGGAAGGAGCGGCCATGGCGAAGGAATGCACGGTTTCGCGCTATATTCTGCAACGCCTGAAACAAGCGGGGGTGGACCACCTCTTCGGCGTGCCCGGCGACTACGTCTTGGATTTCCTCGACGAGGTCCTCGCCAGCCCCGTCCGCTGGGTCGGCACCTGCAACGAACTGAACGCCGGTTATGCCGCGGACGGCTATGCCCGCCTGAAAGGCCTCGGCGGGGCCGTGGTGACGTTCGGCGTGGGCGGCCTGAGCATCCTCAACGCCGTCGCCGGCGCCTTCGCGGAACAGGTGCCCCTCATCGTCGTGTCCGGCGCGCCGCCCGCGCGCCGCCGGGAGGCGGGCGCGCGCGTCCACCATCTGGTGGACACCTACCAACTGCAGTTGGACGTCTTCCGCAAGATCACCGCCGCCGCGGTCCAATTGACCGATCCGGAAACCGCCCCCGCCGAAATCGACCGCGTGCTCGCCGCGTGCCTCGCGCGCAAATTGCCGGGCTACGTCGAACTGCCTGCCGACATGGCCGGCAAGCCCTGCCGCCCGCCCAGCCCGGATTGGCGCCCCGTCGCGCCCGTTTCCGATTCCGCGCAACTGGCCGCCGCCGTGGCCGAGACCGCGGCGCGCTTCGACCGCGCGGAGCATCCCCTGGCGCTGGTCGGCATGGAACTGGCGCGGCAGCGGCTCGGGCCCGACGCCTTGCGCCTCGTCGAGACGGTCGAAATCCCGTTCGCCGCGATGCTCAGCAGCAAGAGCCTGCTGCCGGAATTCCATCCGCAGTTCGTCGGCATCTACCAAGGCGGCTGGAGCCGCGAAACCGTGCGCCGGCAGGTCGAGGAGGCCGATTGCCTGCTTGCGCTGGGCACGTGGATGACGGACCTGGACACGGGCCTCTTCAGCGCGCATTTCGACGAGCCGCGCACGATCTTCGCGGATTCCGGCCGCGTGCGCATCGGCGAGAAGACGTTCGCGAACGTGCAGCTGGGCGATTTCGTGCGCGCGCTCGTTTCCGCGCTGCGCCCGCGATCCTATCTGGAATCCCATCCCGCGCAGCCGCGCCAACCACGAACGCCGTTCGTCGCCAAGCCCGCCTGCGGTCTGGCCGCGCCGCGGCTCTACGAATGCCTCGACGGCTTCCTCGACGATCAGATGGTGCTGCTGGCCGAACCCGGCGACGCCTTCTGCGCCGCGCCGGATTTCCTGATCGAGGAAGCGGAAAACTTCATCGTCCAGACCTACTACGCTTCCATCGGCTATTGCACGCCCGCGGCGCTGGGCGTCGCGCTGGCCCGGCCGGACAAGAGGCCCGTCGTGCTGACCGGCGACGGCGCCTTGCAGATGACCGCGCAGGAAATCTCCACCCTGATCCGCCGGCGCTGCCCGGCCATCGTCGTCGTCGTCAACAACGACGGCTATCTCGTCGAACGCGAACTCCACGCGGACGGCGCCTACAACGATCTCCAGATGTGGCATTACGCGCGGCTGCCGGGCGTCTTCGACCCGGCCGGCGATTTCGCCGTCGGCGCCCGCGCGACGACGGAAGAAGAACTCGTCGCCGCGCTCGACCGCGCGCGGCGGGAAAAAGACAAATTCCATCTGATCGAAGCGTGGCTGCCCAACCGCGACTGCTCCGCGGGCCTGCGGCAGCTCGGCGAAGCCTTCCGCCGCCAACAGAAGTAGCGTCGCCCTCGTCCCGACGATCGCACCCATGTTTCCCATGCGGTTAGGCGCGGCTTGAGGCCTCAAATCGAACTCGACCCCGGCGCGTCAATGGCAGATCCTTCCGGCGGGGGAGGGAAGGCGCAATGGCTGATCTGCCAATCGGATGCCGCGGCGCATCCAAATCGATTCCGACCATTTGCAGGTGCCGACGACGTGCCATATATTAAAAACAGGTAACGGGAACGTTAATGAGCGAAAAGGTTCAGTTGGGTTCGGATGTTCGGGGCGAGCGGATGCTGCAGGCTGGCGCTTTGAAGCTCGCATCCGAGGTGGTGGATGGCGCCCTCTTGATCCGCGTTTCCGGACCGCTGGATTCCGCGACCTACGATCAATTCAAGGCGTTCATGGATCCCGTCGTCGCCCAGCCGCACGCGCGCATCGTGCTGGATTGCCGGAATCTGACGTACGTGAACAGCCACGCCTGGACCCTGCTGATGCACTATCACCGATGGGCTCTGCAGGGCCTGTCGAATTTCGAGATCGCCGCTTTCAATTCGCGCCTGATGAAAGGCATTCAACGGCTGGGCCTGGGCAAATATCTGGCGATGTCGCCCACCGTCGAAGAGGCCTTGCATCCGGCCTTGGCCGTGTAGCGCCGCAACCGCCGGGGGAGAACGGGGCGGCAACGGCGAATCGCGCGAATGGAATCGTCAGGCAGGGACTCCGCTCCGAGGCGTCCGCGCCGTTCAGGTTTGAAACTGGGTTGGCCTCGCCGAGACCGGGGCGGTTTGTCTCTTGCCCCCGGCAGATGGATTGTCCCTTCAGCCTTTGGCTTGCCGCAAGGCGACGCGGCCACGCATGAAGGACAGGTTTGCGTTCGGCCGGAACCTGTCAGGGGCGCTCTCCCTTTGTCTCTCCGTTATTTGGGCTCGATGACCACCAGATCGCCATCGAACCGGTACGTCAGTCCCGCCACTTCCGTCACCATCTTGAGCGTGTCCAGCAGGGTAGCCTGCTTCAGGGAGAGGGTGATCAGTGCGGAAGATTCGGAAGCGGCTCCGGGCATCAGCACGAAGTTCACGCCCTTTGGGGGGCGGAGGGGATCCAGTTCGAAGCTGCGCTGCTGCAGCAGCTGGATCACGACGTCCAGCTTGGCCTCGCGCAGGCTGACGACCGGCAGGACGATGGATTTGAGCCGGTTCTCCATCGCCGCGTCGTTGGGCGTCACTTCTTTTTCGACGACGAACTGGTTGCCGCCGAAGGCCACCGGAGCGCCATTCTCGAACAGGAAGGGTCCGTAACGAACGCCGCCCTCCGCGGCGTTGAGATAGAACTTCTCGGCTCCGGTGGCGCTTCTGGACAACAGAAACAACGCGCCGGCTGCAAAGGCCAGGCCAAGCCGGACGGCCGCCATGCGGGAACGGAACAGATTCAGTTTCATATCGGGCTCCTTTCGGGATTCTGGGAAATCACGGTGGAAATGGTGCCGTCGGCGCCGAGCAGCGCCATGCGACGCTCGGTCCACCGGGCGGGGTCGTCCTTGGAATAGAACACGGCCGTGCAGGTGCCGGATTTTTCCGGGAAGCTGGCCGTCACGCAAATATAGGAGGTCTCCGGGCCGGTTCGAGCCGCGGCGCCTGAATGGCGGGCCTGCATCCAGCGCGCGCCGCCGAAGGTCAGGATCAACAATCCGGCGGCGGCCGCCAGCCAGGAAATTCCGGAATGGCGGACGAAAATCCCGCGCGGTTTTTCCGCTTCGGCCTGCCATTCGGCGCGGGCGGTCGCCAACTGGCGGCGCATGGCCTGGCGGACGTCGTCGGGCAGCGGGGCGCCGAAGGATTTTTGCACGAGCGGTTCGGGCGGCGGGGACGTTTTCATGGGAGGCTTCCTGCATATAACGGTTGGAGTTCCGCCTGCAGGCGGTCGCGGCCGCGCCGGACGTGGCTGCGGACCGTGGCCTCGCTGCAGCCGAGGGCGGCCGCGACGTCGGCATAGGGCTGTTCTTCGACCAAATGCATGAGGACGGCCCGGGCCTGCTTGCGGGGCAGCGTGGCGATGATGCGCCGGACGTGCTGCAGGATCTCTTGGCCGTGGAGGCCCGCCTCCGGCGCGGACGGGGCGGGAGCGGGCCAGGCTTCGTCGGGCACCGCCGTCGCCTGTTCCCAGCGGCTGCGGCGGATGGCCGCCCGCAGGAGGTCGATGGTCTTGTCGCGGCAGATGCGCAGAACCAAGGCTTCCGGCTTGGGATGGGCCGCGATGCGGTGCCGCTTGCGCCAGATGACGGCCAGGGCTTCCTGCAGGGCGTCCTGCGCGTTTTCCCGGTTTTGCGTGATTCTCCAGACGCAGGCCATCATGGTTTCCTCGAGGGGCTGGATGATCGCATCATAGAATTCCGCGTTGGTGACCATGGTCGGTGGGGCGGTTTTGCTTCTCACCCATGCAACCGTCCGGCGCGGCGGAATCGTGCAAAAGAATCTCCGACAGGCATGGCGGAACTCTAGCGGTTGCGGCGGGGAGGGGCCAAGTCCAAAACGGCGGCGGACAACGTGCGCCCGGCGCGGACGGAAATCCGCGCCGGGCCGGTCCGGGCCGGAGCGCGGACCTATTCGGCCTCGAGGACGACCACGTTGCCGTCGATCCGGTAGCTCAGGTCGGCCAACAGGGCCACGGCCTTGATCGCATCCAGCAGGGAAATCTGCTTGCCGTGGAAGGTCACCGGCGGAATCTGGTCGGGAGTCTTGCCGTTGAGTTTCAGGACGATGGATGCGCCCTGCTTGGCCGGGTCCAGTTCGACGCCGCGCATGTTGAGCAACTGGACGACGAGCTCGATTTTGGCTTGGTGCAGGTCCAGACTGGGCAGAATGATGGTCTGGAGCTTGCTTTCGACGGAGGCTCCCGGAGGCGTCGGGTTCGCATTCGCTCCGGTTTGGGCCGGGGCGCGCAGGGGCAGGAGCAGCGCGAGGGCCAACAGGCACGTCGGGAGCGGGCGGAGGGCGAGGCACGTGGCGGTTTGCGTTTTCATGGTAGGTCCTTGATTTGGTTTTCGTTTTCGGGATCCGGGCCCATCCCGGATCGATCGTTCCAACTGGCTAACCGCCGCGCGGAGTCCGGTTGTGCAAAGCGACTTGATGAATGTTGTTCGGAATCGACAGGTCGGATGCGTTTCCAGGCGCGGGGAGTGCTCTGGCGGAGACGCGCAAGCACGAAGAACGGGGCGGCAACGGCGAATCGCGCGAATGGAATCGTCAGGCAGGGACGCCTCTCCGAGGCGTCCGGGCCGTTGGTTCGATTGTAACCGGCCTCGCCGAGGCCGGGGCTGTTCGGCTCCGTCGTAGCCAGGGGTGCGGACCCCGGCGAATGAACGCCCGCCGGAACCTCAATGGGGCGAGGTCGTTTCTTTCGCGGCGGCGGCGGGCGGCGGGGCCGCCGGACGGGGCGGCACGTAGAGGCGGTCGCCGGCGACGTCCAGAATGCCGCCGAGCAGGCGGAGATCGAGGTTGCCGAGGAAGCCGGCTCCGATGAGGTTGGCGTGCCCGACGTCGAACGCGCGGATCTCGGGGTTGGGCACGGTTTGGCCGCCGATCTGCAGGTTCGTGACGCCGGCCACGTACAGGTCGGCGGCGTTCATGGCGACGCCGTCGACGCGCATGGTGGAAAGCGTCAGGGGCACGTGGTGTTCCTCGGCCCAGGTCCGGTCGAGATAGCAGCGGGACGTGCCGGTGTCGAGGTGCAGTTCGACGGGCATGCCGTTGATCGAGCCCGCAACGCCCAACTGCCTGTTCGCCCGCCGCAGCGGCACGCGGATATAGCCGCCGCGCTCCAGGCCGGGGCCGACGTCTCGCGGCGGCGGGCCGCCCGGGCGCAGGAAGATTCGCTGCCGGCCATAGTCGATCAGCGCGCCGTGCCGTTCCATGTAGTCCAGGCCGAGAATGACGTCGGGCCGGTCCCGGGCGTCCTCGATCCGGTGGGGGAAAACCAGATTGGTGATCGCGCCCAGGCGCACGCCATCGGCGACGACGTCGGCGGCCACCGCGACGCGGGCGGCTTGGGACGTTTCGCCGGGAATTTGGACGGACCCCTCCTTCTCCGCGAACGCGAAGTTCAGGCGCTCGGTCGCGGAGGCGGTGGCCATCGAAACGTTCGCGCCGGTATCCGCCATCGCCTGCACCTCGGTTCCGTTGACCTGCAAGGGGAAGACGGACAGGACGTAGTAGTTGTAGCGAAACGGCACCGCGGCGTAGCCGTCGCGCTGCATCCGCCGCACGAAGCCGTCGGGCGGCGGCGGATCGGCGGGAGCGGCTTTCCCGTCGCGGCAAGCGACGGCCAGAAGGAGCGAGACGACCAGCAGCGTTCGATTCATGCCGACAGAATGCCGATCGGAGACGGACAGGCCAAGCCCAAAGCCTGCGCGCCGCGGCGCGGACGTGACGAGGAAGAAGCCGGGACGCATGCCGTTTTGACAGGATGAACGGGATTGGGGGCGAGAAGATTTCACCGCAGAGAGCACAGAGTTCACAGGGTAGAATCGCGTGGAGGGGGGGGGCTACGTGAAATGCGCCAAGCTCGCCGCTCCGCGACCGCATGCTGCACAACTCGCGGCTCATGTCCAAAATTGTCAAAGGTGTCTTTTGGACGGTTGGGATGGGGAGGGCCAGGGGGGGAGAGACTTGAGACGATAGACTGGAGACCGTAGACGGACAACCGGGGGGCTCTGGTCTAGTGACTGACGCGCGCCGCGCGTCTGAAATCTGGCCGCCCGCGGGGGAGAAAGGGACTTTTTGGGTTTGTCGAAGATCCGCCTCGGGAGGAACCGGAACCGCCAATGGGGGTCCGGAAGGAATTACTATACACTATTGACTATTAGCAGATATGTATAGTAACTTGACCATGGACAACGGGAGCAGGCATGGCGATCAAAGACGTATTGCGCGAGGAACTGGCGTCATCCGTGCGGATGCAGGCGCGGTTCGCGGCGGAACTGGCGGCTTTGCCCCGGGGCAGCCTGGTACGGCGGGTCATCAAAGGGCACGCCTACTATTATCTGATTTCACGTGAGAACGGCCGGTTCCGGTCCGTGTACCGGGGGAAATCCGTGCCGGCGGCAGAACTGAAGAAATACCGGCAGGCAAAAGATCAACGGGCGAAATACCGCCGGTCCTTGTCGCAGCTGAAAAAGCAGATCCGCTACCTGAAGGGGGCCTTGCGCGGGAAAGAAGAATTTTGAGCCGCGCATTCATGTGGGTTTGCGATGGGACAATGGAGTGTGATAGATATCGAGCATGAAGAAGGCGCTGCAAGCGTTGAACGGATTGGAGCGGGAAGGCGTGCTCGGCCGGTATGCCATCGGCGGCGCCATGGGGGCGACCTTCTACGTCGAACCGTTCACCACCTTCGATCTGGATGTTTTCGTCGTCCTGCCGGAAGCGGGTGGGCTGGTGACGCTGGCTCCGCTCTACCGGGAACTCGCCAAACGCGGTTATCCGGCCCGGGAGGAATGCGTCATGGTGGAGGGCATCCCGGTCCAATTCCTGCCGGCGGGCACCCCCTTGTTGGCTGAGGCTTTGGCCCAGGCCCGGGACGTGCCGTATGAAGACGTGACCACGCGGGTGTTCGGCCCAGAGCATCTGGTCGCGGTGGCCGTGCAGGCGGGTCGGGCTAAGGATCGCCAACGGGTGCAGATGTTCCTGGATGCCGGCGTGCTGGACCGGAAGCGCCTGGACGGAATCCTATCGCGCCATGGCTTGATGGAAAGGTTTTCTCAATGGACCCGAAGCGCATAACCGTGGCCGAAGCCCCGGCGGGCAAGGATGCCTATCGGACGAAGCAGCGCAAGCTGTCCTGGCCCGACAAGGTCAAGGTCGTGATCGAACTCCAGAAGATCGCCAAGCCCATCCTCGCCGCGCGTGGTAAATCCGTGACGGTCTGGCCGCAAGATTAAAGCATTCCACTCGCCCGCTCCGCGGCCTCATGCTGCACAATAGACGAGTACCGAACCCGAGCCGGTGAGGCGATGGGCGAATGCGAGTTCTATAGCGCTGCGCCTTGCGCGGCGAGCGAGAGAGCCCCGCGAACGGAGCGGCAACTCGCGGCTCATGTCCAAAGATGTCAACAGTGTCTATGAAAAGTTTGCGTTATTGTGAACAAGGGATTCTGACCTGGAGGAGGATGGCGAGGTTAGCAATAATGTGAACAAATCCAGATAGCCAGGGGGAATGCGAGGGGAGGGGAAGATGAGGGGCGTTTGGAACAAGGGCCAGACTTGTCGCGTGAATAATCCAGGTTGATCTTGCCCCGGTTTGACGGACACGGAGGGACCAGTAACATGAAAGAACTGGAGGAAGCCCTGTGTCACCGAGACGATACGACGAGGAATTCAAGCGGAACTGCGTGGATCTGTTGGTCACCGGCGGGAGGACGCTCAAGCCGCTGGCGCGCGAGCTGGGGGTCAGCGCGGCGACGCTGCGGGAGTGGCGAGACCGGCACTTGGGAAAGCTGGAGGCCGAGGACGAACGCCCCCCCGGGGGGGCGTCGCCGCGGGAAATGGCCGATGAGATCCGGCGGCTCCACCAGGAGCTGGATCGGGTCGTGCGCCAGCGGGAAATCCTAAAAAAAGCCTTGGGCATACT
>Ga0209098_1003686_pt1 | contig 12425 bp, 7 predicted proteins | sample AD_JPNHW1_MetaG_FD_184429 | JGI IMG/M metagenome (GOLD analysis project Ga0209098, IMG submission 184429) | Active sludge microbial communities of municipal wastewater-treating anaerobic digesters from Japan - AD_JPNHW1_MetaG (SPAdes) (version 2) | ecosystem: Engineered > Bioreactor > Anaerobic >... | reverse complement strand
CATTGGCTACGTTGTTATTTCCCGTTGTGTTGCTGTAAAGAGTTCGAACACCATTGGCTACGTTGTCATAACCTGTTGTGTTGCTGTAAAGTGATTGAGCACCATTGGCTATGTTGTTATTTCCCGTTGTGTTGCTGTAAAGAGTTCGAACACCATTGGCTATATTACCATTTCCTGTTGTATTGCTGTAAAGTGATTGAGTACCATTGGCTACGTTGTCATAACCTGTTGTGTTGCTATAAAGTGAATAAGCACCATTGGCTATGTTGTTATAACCTTCTGTGTTGCTGTAAAGTGATTGAAAACTATTGGCTATGTTGTCATTACCTGTTGTGTTGCTGTAAAGTGATTGAGCACCATTGGCTATGTTGTCAAATCCTGTTGTGTTGCTGTAAAGTGATTGAGCACCATTGGCTGTATTACCAAATCCTGTCGTATTACTATAAAGAGAATAATAACCATTGGCTGTATTACCAAATCCTGTCGTATTACTATAAAGAGAATAATAACCATTGGCTGTATTACCAGTTCCTAAATATCCATAAGGCGGATAAGCGATACTATCTACTATATTATTTGCACCGCTACCAACACCAATAAATTGATTACCTAAATTATGGTTGGCTTTGATAAACTCAATGCCTTTGAGGTAATATGAACTGTCTGTATTTATGTAACTATCAGCATCAACATTAGAGTTAAATTTATGTCCTAATGCAGAGTAATAAGAAGTATCATTACTATAAATAACGAGGGGAGAACAACTTGAAAGACTATCTGTTTTTAATTTAACGTAGCAATGTGTACTATCAATTAATTTTGAGTAATGGGAATTGGTTTTAATGTGAGCAATACTCCTGAGTGAACTGTCTTTTTGGATTACAGATAGTGTTTTAAATAGCGAAACCCCATCATAAGTTTCGTTAATACTATCAGTAACTAAAATAAGGCTATTTGCTGGCAGTATTCTCGGAAATGGTGTTGAGTCCGTCTTTATATTAAAAACAAGCGTGTATTGACCAAAACAGGCTATGCTTGCCAAAATAAACAGGATGATAAGAAATATTTTTTTCATAGTTTTATTTATAATGCTTTTGTGCGTTTTACATACCACCATTCAGTTCCGTTGCTGATAACATCGTACACGTCTTTTGATCCATCAGCGTCAATAACAACAAATGAAGCCCCCTTTCCCGCAACCGTGGCTGTCATGCCTATTGCTGCCGTTAATTCCGTATCTGTTGGAGTTCCATCTGTAAGTGTATCCGTTATTGTGGTTAGTGTTAGTAATAGCGGCGTTACTTTTGCATTAAGTGCAAGTGTTTGCAATGAACTATCCGCATTTTGAACCCCGTATATTAGGCTATGTGTTCGCTCTCTTGTTAAGCTATCCCTATCAATAGAGTTTATTACAAGTAAATTGCTCGAAGAAGTGTCGTAATTTGCAGCCCTGTATCCTATGAATATGTTATTGCTACCTCTATTTTGCATCCCGGCATTTAGTCCTATTGCCGTGTTCTGATCGCCCTTATTTGCATTAAGGGCATTTATGCCAATAGCTGTATTGAAATAATGAGGTATAGTGTCATAAATCATCACATCGCCAGCTCCTCGACCAAGCAATACATTTCCGAGTGGTTCGTTTTGATATAGCAGGAAATACCCGTTCATGGTCATTACCGTATCAATATCTAATCCTCCTCGTATAGCAACCTTGTTACATCCGGTTATCGTGTCAATTTTCAATGACAACTGACAAGTATTTGGATCGAGATAAGTAGCATTTACCGAGCTTACTGCACTTCCTGAATTAACCCGGTCAAGCCCCAATGTTTTTATAGTAGATGACATATTTCCCAATGTGTCAACCCGGTACAGCACGTTTGCGCCATAATCAAAAACAAGCGTTCTTTTAGGTAATGCAATACCAAGTGCCGTACTATCGGTAGCCACGGTGTAAACAGGTTTTAATTGAGAAAATCCAGTTATGGAAATCAGGATAAGAATTATCAGTATAAAAATCTTTTTCATTGCTATATTGTGTTTTTGGTTTTTAATTACTCAAACGATAATATTGATACGCGTTCGCCACCAAGGCAGGCACTACCAAGTGTGATTTCGCCATCCCCGGTTATTTCGTAATCCATGGTTTCAATATCGTCAATTTCAACGTGAATGTTTGTGGTGTCGGAGAATGGCTTTGTAAAGGTAAATACGGTTTGATTATCCGTGGCAATAAGTGTCTGTGGCACGTTATAGCCTTCATTGTACACAAGAAGTTTCGCTCTTAAAGCAGTAGCATCAGGCAGTGATGGAGTAGTTACCTCGTCAAAGTAAAAAGGTAATGTATCCGGTATGCTGTGATAACCACTCAGCGTATTTACAACAATCTTTGAGCGGTTGTTTATCGTCTTTATGGTTATGGTTTCTATACTGTGATGAGGAATAACAAAGGTTTCCCTTGCTTCAAACTTTATTCCTGTTAAAAGATTTGTAATTATCATGACTTTTGATATTTAAAATTTAAAAGTTTAATTAAAAGGTAAATACTTCAACCAACTCGCCGCCGGAAAATGCCGCTGCAAATACCACGTTATATGTTCCCGCCGTGGCTGTATATCCCCATGATTGAACACTGCCGTCAATAACACATATCGTAGTTGCTGCAAGCGGTGTTGCAAGAGTGAATACTGTTTGACCGGCAGAAGCAGAAAACGATGACATGACAGCCGAAGGGTTATTGTAGCCATACAACAAAGTGATAAGGTCGGATATGGTTGTTGTCGCAGGAATAACAACATCTGCGTAGTTCAGTCGTATTTCCTCTCCGTCATTCAGGTTTATGATAAGTCTTTCAGTACCAAGCGAACTGTTTTCGTGTTTACGAATAGTCTTTATTTCTCCCTTGCCAACATTGATTTCTCTCTGAGCGTTCCATATAAACTGGATGTAATTGGCGTGATTTATTATGTTCATTTCAATTAGTTTTATTATTACACAAAATTAATGCCTTTTTAACTTTTTTTAACAAATGGAGTAAATTATTTTATTTCATTGATTTGAGATGGTTGTTTTTCATCTTCAGGTAATTTTCCACGGTATTCCTTTTGGTGTTGGTATTTGTATTCTTCACCATCTTCTTCTTTAAAATACACTTTGAAATCCTTATCCTCTAACAACGTATCAATGCCCTCTTTTTTCAATCGTGGCAATGCTTTTTTTATAGCATCTTTAAGTTCTGACATCAGTATTGCTTGCTGTTCAATTTTTTCGGCATATCTCTTTTTGTATTGTTCTTCGGTAGCTTCTTTATTGATATAATCCTTTTCAATACTCCTAAGTATTTTGGCGTTATCAACTATCCTATAAGCCTTATTGATCAAGTCGTTTTCAACTATTTTATTATACCGATCATCTTTGAATTGCTGTGCATTATAGCCAACGAAACGTAGTATAATTTGGGATAATGTTCTGTCCCTGCCATAATAATCCTGTTGTCCTGCTATTGCCCTTAATCCATCATCAGCATAAGAACCGTATGGCAGATAACTTCTTGCTAAAAATCGCAAACTATTTACCGTTCTTTCTTGGTCGGTTAAATTGCTTTTCTTATAGATGGTTTCATTCGGATCGGCTATTGGAGTTCCTTTGAAATCTGAATTTACAATGGTTTGTAAAATAGGTGCAAGCAATGGGTCTTGCAGGTTTTTAGCAATATTTACCGCAATTATCCCATTTGGGTTTGAAGTCCAGTCTGTAATATCAATTTTCTGTGGCGACATTTTCATAAACGTATTATAAACATCATCGTTATCTGGAGATGAATATACGTATAACGGACTTATAAAACGGGCAAGGTTTAATTCGTTTTGCCCCATCTTAAACGACAAGGGAATATCCCCGCCAAGCCAATCAGGTAGTTTTATTTTCGGGAATCCTGGTCTTTCTTCACGTATTTTTCTATCCTCATCACTTTCTCCCGACATCGAACTTGCCACATTTGCAATAGCGTGTAATGCTGCTCCAAATGCGACAAAGTTTAATGGTCTTGTCATAATACCTGTACGCAATATGCGCTGAAGGTCGCCAGCAAATTTTGCGTACATATTACCTACTGCTGGAACTTTAGAAAAGAAATCATACGCTTTTCCAACACGTTTATAATTCTGAAATCCCTGCGATATTCTTTCAATAGCAGTATCGGGAGAAAACCCCATGTCGGTCAGCGATTTAAACGCAGCCACTTTTGCAAGGTCGTCAGTTGCCCGATAAACAGTTGTTGCTTTATCACTCAACCACCGCAGGGGATTTTTCTTAGTTGACGATTCCTCAAATAAATCATTGAGTTTTTTAAGCGATGTACCCAAGTCCTCTATTGTAAGGTCGGAGCTTAATACGCCTCTTTTAATTAGATACCTGTAAGTATCTCCGTAGTTTTTAATCTCTTTCCCGGCAAGCGTGAAGTCTTTTAAAAACCTAACAGGGTTAATGCCAAGCCAACTTGAAAACACAATATTCCCCGTAAAATTTCCAACGTGAACACCCGGATTGTAAACCGTGAATAATTTCCTATACCATCTTCTCGGCGCTATTTGATTGTATTTCGAGAATAGTTCGTGCATTTTCTGAATAATATCATTCGTGTAAAATACGCCACGTATATCCTCTACCACATCAGCCCTAACGTGCTTTCCATTTAGCTCTCCGTAAGACTCTCCTTTTAGCGTGATATACCCACTTCTCGGAACATCTGATACGTATTCTGGGTTTTTGGAAACATAATCAAAGTATTCCGTAAAAGCCTTGTTCATTTGAGTTTGATACAGTCTTTTAGTGGTGGTGTATATGGGGTCTTGAATCCTGTGCGACCTTTTCCATGTAGTAATGTCGCCACGCTCTTTATATAGGTCGTCAAACATTTTATTGCCTATGTCATTCAGTTCTTTTTGCACATCTTCCGGCATATCGAATTTGTCATATAACCTACCGAAATACTTATCCTTATTAATAAGATAAGTTTTATAACTTATCTTTTTATTTACGGAAAAGTTTACATCATGCAGAAAGCTATTGATCTCTTTTAATATTTGATATACTGCCTGCTCTGTCGGGTTTAAATCATCGAAAGTTATATCCTTATAGTTTGGATCGTTAAAGCCAAATTCGTCAAGGTATTCATTATATTTCTTATCGAGAAAATCAGGTTCGATAGCCAATCTTTCATCAACAAGTTTGTCGGTAAATTCATTACGCATTTCATTTTCAAATTCATCCTTTTCAAGTTTTTTGTAAAACTCAGGATCGAGAACTTTTATAATGCGTTCCGAACTTTCTTTTGCATTGTCGCCAAGTAGTTTTTTAAGGATGTAGTCTATTTTTATCGTGTCCTCAACAGCCCTATTTTTAGCCCCGATAAAGTCAGCCTGACTTGTTACGTCCTTTCGCTGCCTTACAATGTTTTTAAATAAGGAATCTGTGGTTTTTGTAGCTGAACGAATAAGGGAATACTTATTGCCCATTCCTTTTGCAAGAACTTTTGCCAACTTATCACCTACAAAATCATATAGCTTGGCAAATGTAGCCTCTTGTGCTTTCTGTGGAAGTGCAAGCAGTCTATTTATGATAGATGTTTTGCCCTTAAAGTCCTTATTGGTTTTTGTGCTTGTTCCAAAAACTTTTTTCTCAATATTAGCGTAGTTGGATTCAAGTGTTTTGGCTACTTCGGTACGTGCTGTCGCTTCGTCTTTTACGATAAAATCCTCCAATGCACCATGAACAATCTCGTCAACATCCTTATCTTTTAGTCTGTATTTTAATTTTAGCTTGTTAACGACTTCATATAATGCAGTTCGCATTTCTTCAAATGTAAGCCCAATAAAACCGTTGGCAATATTTTTCAGGTCTGTAATAAGCGTTGTTCTTTCGGCACTTGTTATGTTTTTCTTGCCACCAATCTTATCCATTATACCCTCAAAGCCACTTGCCATTTGTTCTTTGAACTTGTCAATGTTTTGTTTTGAAACTTCTTTTGGTGTTTCCCCCTTCTCCCCCTTAACCTCATTATAAAACTTTTCAAACGCCTGTTTTGGTGTAAGATTATTTTCGGGATCATATTTTTCTCTGAATGCTTTTGAGTTTTGCAGGGGAATATCTTTTACCTGTGTTGATTTTGTAAACGCTTCGTCAAGGGATTTGCTTTCTTTTACTATGGTTTCAAATTGAGATAGAGGGTTTTCAGTAGGAGATTCCACTACGGGTTTAACGGGTTCAACTTTGGTCGTGGCGGGAATGGCATTAGCAGGGGGCAGTTCTTTAAAAAATTCTTCGTTACTATATTTCTTTCCCTGCTCTTTTGCAAAGTTAAAGGCATCTTCTGTTGTTTTAAAAAAAGGCAACCCATATCCTGCTCCGGTGTATCCAAATTCTTCGTCAAGTTCCCCATTATATTTTTTTAATAGTTCCTTGTTTTCCTTTGTCGCCTCTATCTGCAAATCAAGCCTTGATTCAGTAAATGGTTCTTTCATAAAATTATGAGGAAAAACTTCATCTTCAATTAGCGTGATCTTATCATTTAATTCATATATCGCCCTATTTCTTGTTCTGCTTACAGGAATATTTTCAACAACTGTTGCATTTTGTTTCCATTCATCAAACGTTGTTTCTTTTGTCGGTATAAAGTTTTCCACGTCTTTCAACGCTTCCGGTACGACATTTTCCGTCTTAGGTGTTTCAGCGACAGGTTCAGCTACTTTTACCGTTGGCTCTGTCTTAATTTTTTCAATCTTGGCATACTGTCCCTGAAGCCCATCTATCCAAGCTACATCTTTTACGCTTACTTCTTTAGAATAAACCTTACCGTTACCGGCATAGTTCTTAGCCTCCATCTCACTTGGAGTCACGAACGCCCCGTTTTCTATTGGCTTAGATGAATATATTTTAACGACACCAAGATACAATGCTTCGTCTTTTTCTTTTTTACCCCAATCAGGTGTTTCGGAATCATCCTTAAAAGCTTCTTCCGGGGTTAATATTTCTTCCTTACTTCTTATTGCCGTGTGAATATCGTCTTTTGGAGGATTGGTTTCTGTGATAATATCGAATTGTTTCTGTTTAATATCTTCATCCGAAATCTTAATATCATTACCCTCAACCTTTTCGCCGCCTGTGGTTTCGACAGGTTTGGTTTCGACAGGTTTTACTTCCTCTTTTGAAACTTCGATTTTACCCGTTGCAGCCTGATCTTTGCTAACTATCGTTGCTTTTGTGGCTTCGACAATAGTTTCATCAGTAGTATTTTTTAGAGTTTCATTAGTAGTTTCTATTTCCGATTCAGTAAGCGGTTCTTTATTAAAAATCTTTTGAGAAACAGCACCAAGTTTACCTATTAGCGTTTGGTCGCCAATGGGTATTTCAGATATTTTCTTACCAACGAATTTTGAACTGTGCTTTGCACCCTCTAATAAAACAATCATTCCAATAATATCGCCTAATTCTAAAAAGCCTTTTTGCGTATCTGACAAGTTTTCAATATCTGTACCGTACACATCCCTTGCGATAGTTGTTGCTGGCGACATTATCTTTTCAGTAAGTCCAGGGGCTAATGCTCCGGCTATGGTAAATGACGCAGGGACAATAGGTGCTGTACCCCATTGCATAAGCATAGATGCGCTAAAATATGTATGTGCCGCACCAATAGTGATGTCGAGTGCTGCTTTTAATTGCTGTTTTCCGAATTGTTTTAATGAGAATTCCTCATTATTTGTAGAAGCTTCCCCTGAAAGCCCCGAAGCAAGATCAATAACTCCGGCGGTACTTTCTATCATTCCTTCACCAACTCGTTTTACGCCCTCGTAAATCCCTCTCATTTCACCTGTGGGATTAACAATATTTTCCATCAGGTGTAAACTGAAATTAGGATCACGCAAATATTTTACCCACCCTTTGTAATTTTCGTCATCCTGTTTCTGTTTTGCCATTGACATTCTACTCTTTGAGTATTGAGTAAAACGCTCTTGCTGTTCCTTGTTATCGGAAATATTTGCAGCAATTTCGTATGCTTTGGCAATTTGAATATCTGTTTGATCGTCTGTTACTTGTCCGTTATTTGCGTATAATGCTGGCTGAATAAAGCCTTTTGCAGCTTTTTTATCTCCCTGGGCTAATGACAATTCTGCGCCGTCAATATACGTGCTTATATTAAGCGGTTTGCCCTGCTGTTTTGAAAGAGCATTGGCAGCATCAATATTTTGTTTCGCGTTTACTAAAAGGTTTTGAGCCTCGGTAAATTTACCTTGTGAAAATAAATCAGCAGCCTGATTGGTTTGGTTATAGGATTGGAGTTCTAATAAGTATGTGTTATTGGGATTAGCGCTAATTTCCTGTTCTATAACAACGTTTGATTCATCGTATTGCCCCGTACTTGAAAGTTCGTATGCTTGTTTTACTTTTTCCTGTGAGGGTTTAGGCTCTTGTTTTTTGCCTAAAAACTTTTCAGGGTTATTTGGATCAACAGGAATATCCGCTTCGTATGCGATAGCTTTTGGCCCTTGCTGTTTTTGCCCCCATACAGAAGGTGATCCAATAAACTTTTCTTCGCCTATTGGTTTTACTTCATTAGTAAATGGTTTTGGCGCAACTGATTTTGGCTTCTTTGCAGTAACACCAAATTCAAATGTTTCAACAGGATTTACAGTTTTTTCAGCAATATCCAAAGGTGATGTAGAAATGTTTGAACCGTATGGTAAATTGTCTTTTTTTTTTAATGCTTCGTAAAAATCGTTTTCGCTCACATCATTCTTAAACGACTTATCCCTACTGTCAATCCACGAATAAATACTTGAAGCATACGCCTTATCCTGCATTGAGTTCTCAAAATCAGCAAATGGCACATCATTTTTATACCCCTTATCGAGAGTGCATAAGTAATCGTATATTTGTTGTGAATATGTGGGTTCTGGCATAGTTGTTATTTTTTAGGCTTGGGCGGTCTTGGTGCGCCACCAGTATTGTTGTTTTGCTGTGGCTTACTTCCTGCTCCCGAATATGATGGAGACGTATTTCCGGTATTGCCCCACTCTGCATTTACATCATTTTCCCAAATCCTCATATAATCAACCCAATTATAATCAGTACCCTTATATGAAACCTTACCCTTGAAGTAGTCGGCAAGAGTTGGGGCATCTGTAACTTTTTCGTAAACACCCGTTATTACATCCCCGGTATTTTGATCTTTTGCTGTAACATTGTAGTACCCAGTCCACTTCCAGTTACCCCTTAATGCGGGATCGTTTATAAATTCCTCTGCATTTATTCTTCCTGTGTTGCCGATAGGTGTTCCTGCTGGTATAAGAACACCCTTATACGATACAGCCTTTGTTGTTACGGGTATTAAATCTCCAGCGGCATTATCTACAAGATAATTTTGCCTTGACTTTACCTGTCCTCCACTAAAACTAAATGCGTTATTTGTAAACTGATACGGAGTTGTTGTTGCCGGATCTTTCGCAAATATGTTTGTAGTAGATTTTATGGCAGGATATGAACCCGATGCTTTATTGCCACTTGGCAACGTAAATTCATACGTGTAATTTTGATAAGGAGTTACCCCTTGATGTTGCTGCTGTTGATTTACGGTAACGCCTATATTTGCACCACCAGCCATATTTATTGTCGGAATTTTTTCAATCTTCCCCTGTGCTAATGCATAATCAATATAGTCGTTTATATTGGTTATTTTCTTAACTTGATTATACGTTGCCTTTACATTGCCATTAACATCTTGGGTTATCTCATTATACACAACATCAAATCCCTGACCATTAGAATTAGCAAATCTGGTATTAAATGCGTCATTAATCTGTTTTTTTACAAGATTATTATTATAATATGCTTTCCTGTATTCATCACGAGCAATATTTGATGGAACAACTTTTACTCTTTCTCCTTTTGCGTATTTCACACCAGTAGGGTCTTGCTGAATAGTATTTATTTTTCCATCTTTTGTAGCCCTACTTTCAATATTTGGAATAATAACTTTCTTTTCGTACTCGCTTAAATCGAATTGTGGCTGTGCATTTATGATTGAAAATATGTTTTGCTCCTTTAATGGTTTTTTTATTTCATCCTCAATTTTTACACGCATTTCTTCTAATGCAGAAGCGTCATACTTTCCCTTTGCGTAATCGCTTGTTATTATTGTTTGAGCTTTTTCGTAATCGGATTCAGCCCTTAGTGATTGAGCGAATGTATTTTCAAGGTTTCGCTTCTTAATTATAGCCTCCTGCATATCGTAGGGGCTTATCTTCCCGTTGCCCTTACTTATAACTCCCAAAGCCCATTTGTCAAATTCTTCCATTCCCTTATCTGCTTCATCGTGGATAATATGCGAATACGTACCCTTTATTTGCGCTAATTTTTCAAATTCGTCTAAGGCTTTTTTATCCTCGTCTTGCTTCTGTTTTACTTTAGCATCAGTAAACTTCATTTGCCTTGCATCGTAACCTGACAAGTCGGGTTGTTTTAGGATTGTGCCCGCGCCTCTACCGGGTATTCCGGGCGTATAATATGCTAATGGGTTTTTCAGAGCCAATGGATTTTGTTTTTGATTACACAAAGATACTAAGCATATCACAACATTTAACAAAATGTTAAAAATTAATTTTAACAATAATTAACATTCTTGTTTTGAAAATTGGTGTAATTTTGTAAGAAAAAAAATATGCCAACTAAAAAAGAATTACAAAAACAAATTAATAGAATAAAAGAAACTATAAAATCAGATTATATTTCATACATTTTTTTAAAAAACAGGGTTGGTTTTATTGAGGAATGTTTTTGTTGTAAGGCAGTAAATAATATGGAAACAATTAAAAATGGGGATACTTTAAATCCGAATTTATACAGCATAGTGTTTTTAAAAGACGGAGTACCCGTTTCCCCACAAATTGACATGACTGGATTCCGTGATTATAAGATAAAAACGCTTGGTGTATCGTTAGATACTTCGGATAGGCTTCATATCGCCAAGATGAACGGTATAACAGATTTTACTCATTACGTATTACCACACTCATTAAAACTAACCCCAGATTCTTTAGAGGGAATGGATGTCAAAACGCTTAAATGGGTACAATTTAATCCCAAAACATTTGAAATACAATCAACAGTAAGTAATAACGTCAACGATCCTAATTTTGATATAAATGAAGCGAGATCAGAGTTTAATAAATGGCTAAACAATAACAAAGAAAAAGATTGGACGCTATTTTTTAAAGATAAAGAGGTTAGCGAATCTTTCAGAAATTCTATTTACGCATCCAAACTTGGCTTTGTATCAAGAGTATGGGATTTCTTGTACTATGAAAAGTATATTATGGAAAACGATTTTGATCCTGATTGGTTTAAGAAAATGGCTACCCGCCCGGATTAAACCAGTTATAATAGCTTCCCATGCCATAACTATCCATAAGGCTATTGTTTTGCTGACCATAACCACCCCATCCCGGTTGAAGCCCGAAACCCATACCTGAATTTGAGTTTGGATTTAGGTTTAAGCCACCGAAACGGGCATTATAATTAAGCCCTAAATCAGGAACACTACTTTTATTAAGCAACTTAGCATAAGCGTCTGCTTGTTTTAACGCAGCATAATTCTGAATACCACCTGTTATACCGCCAAAGATATTTTGAATACCACCTTCGGTCATTACTGCCGATGTGCGCATTGCATCTTGGTATGGTTGCAGTTCGTTAATATTCCATTGCTTATCTTTCAACATACCGTATTGCCCTAATGCACCTGCGTATCTTTGTTCAGCCCCAACTTTGTAAGCAGCGTTTTGTGCTGATAATTGGTTTAAACCACGATTGCTTGTTACGCCTTGATTAGCCAAGAAGCCTAATAGGTCGCTACCACTTGATGCGCTTTCCCTTGCTTGGGATAATCCACTTGCCTGACCTTGCTGCAAGTTGCTTATAGCTTGTTGGTAGCCGGGCATATCTGAGTACGCACCACGTTTTGCTATGCCTAACGCTTGCGTGTATTCTTCGGGTATTTTATATTCAGGTCTTTCGGTATCTGCGGCTTGACTGCCTTTGACGGTCTGCCATGCTCCAAGACCTATGCCGAGTAAACTTGCGATGATTGACAAAGTTCCCATAGTGGAATAAATTAATACACAAAGATAATTACTTTTAACAGCAATTTAACATAACAGGAATAATTTATTTAGACATCTCAGATGGTATCGTCTTTATTATAACGCTATAAAGCACTACCGCATCATTGCTATTGTTCTTTAATCTGAATGTAGCACATTGCCCTCTCATAACCCTGCCGTTGATTAACTTGAATTTATTGCTTCCTTGCATTGGCGAATTAATATCACGTGGCACATCTGCGTATAATGCTTCTTCCTTCATCCTAA
>Ga0209098_1003684_pt1 | contig 12429 bp, 9 predicted proteins | sample AD_JPNHW1_MetaG_FD_184429 | JGI IMG/M metagenome (GOLD analysis project Ga0209098, IMG submission 184429) | Active sludge microbial communities of municipal wastewater-treating anaerobic digesters from Japan - AD_JPNHW1_MetaG (SPAdes) (version 2) | ecosystem: Engineered > Bioreactor > Anaerobic >... | reverse complement strand
CTGAAAAAAGCTTTCGGAGCCGATATCGTTTACCACATTGGAAACCGAAAATCAGGCAAAGATCAATGCACAGGCACGTTGGTAACTGTAAAACTCCCGTTAAAATTGTCATAATCTTCGTATCTTCGGACTATCTAAAAATCAAACTAGCAACAGCCTTAATATGATTAATGCCATTATTGTCGATGACGAGTCGTGCTTCAGGGAAATGATACAATTTTATTTATCCGACTATTTTCCTGAAATTAAAGTAATCGCTCAGGCTGACAACGTTGTGGATGCAGTTCGTTTGATTGATGAAAACAAACCGGAACTCGTTTTCCTGGATATTGAAATTAAAGGAGGAACAGGATTTCATGTACTCCAGAAGCTGAAGAAGCGCGATTTTAAATTGATTTTCATTACCGCTTTCAACGATTTTGCCATTCAGGCCATCAAATTCAGCGCTATCGACTATATCCTGAAACCCATCAACGAGTTCGAATTTAAAGCTGGTGTTGAGCAGGCGCTACAGGAAATACAAAAGGAAGTGACCTCAGTACCAATCGACCTTTTAATTGGGAACTCTCAGGAAAAATCGGATAAAAAATTGGTTTTACGAACAGCTCAGGAGATTCACATCGTGAATGTCAGCGAAATTATTCGGTGCGAAGCCGACAATGTTTACACTACTTTTCATATCGATTCGGGCGAAAAAATAATTGTATCCAAAGGATTGACCGAATATGTTGATTTGCTCGAATCGTACGGGTTTTTACGGCCACATCAATCGCACCTGATCAACCTCAATTTTGTTAAAAAACTCGACAAAAGTGATGGTGGTGTAATTGTTCTGAAAAACAACACTGTAATTCCAGTCTCATCCCGTCGCAAGCAAGCCATAATGGATGTCCTGAACAAACTCTAACGGATTCAAAGCCAATCCCAACGTATTCAAAGTCGTCCGAAATAAAACATATTACTAACCGTAAATTAGTAGTTGTAAAACCAAAATTCAACTGCTATGAAAGGATTACTCGTGTTTCTAATCGCGGGTTTGCTGGTATTTTCGTCGGCAAATACCATTGCACAAATCAAGATTGACGTCAAGAAAAAAGTCAACCAGCAAGCCAATAAACGTGCCAACCAGCGCACAAATCAAGCCATAGACAAAGGCTTCGATAAAATTGAAGAAGGCATCGGCAACGTTTTCAAGAAAAAAGACAAAACTTCAGGAGAAGAAAAAGAAGAACAGCCTGAAGAAAAAAAACAAACCAACACAAAAGCCACAGCTCAGGAAAAACCAACTCCTGCAGAGCAACCCAAACCTCAGCTAACATGGGCTAAGTACGATTTTGTCCCGGGTACAGAAATAATTTTTGAAGATAACCTTGAGGGTGAGCAAAACGGCGAGTTCCCGAGTAAATGGGATTTGGTTCAGGGAAATTTTGAAAATGCGAGTTTCGACGGAAGCAATGTTATTTACCACATGAAATGCAATATGAATGGCGGTGGCGGCATTGTACCGATGTTGAAAAATGCTAAAGAAGACTATTTACCCGAAGAATTTACAATTGAGTTTGATGCATATTTTACCGAAAACCACGGCGGTAATTACGTTATTTATTTTGGCGATTATAGAAATCAAACTAAACTCGACAAAGAATACCCGATAGCGAAAAAATGGATACGCATTGCAAAAAACAGCGTTGAAGGCGAAAACTTTGAAACCAATTTTTATCCGGGCTATAAAAGTGGCCTATACGATAAAACACCTAAATGGAGACATGTTGCTATTTCGTTTAATAAACGCGCATTAAAAGTTTATTTGGACGATGCCCGGGTTTTAAACATTCCGAACCTGGGATACAATCCTACCGGGTTCTCGCTTGGCAAGCAATCTGTTGAAGGGAAAGACCCTGGTTACACCAAAAACTTCCGCATTGCCAAAGGTGCCGTTCCTCTCTACGATAAATTCCTGACCGATGGGAAATTCGTCACCACCGGCATCAAGTTCGATGTCAATAAAGCCACCATCAAACCCGAATCGATGGGAACCATCAACTATGTGGTGAAAATGATGACCGATCACCCCGAACTGAAGTTTTCGGTTGAAGGCCACACCGACAGCGATGGCGAAACCGCTCCGAACCAAAAACTCTCGGAAGCCCGTGCCAAATCGGTCATGGATAAAATGGTTGAACTTGGCATATCTGCCGACCGCCTTACCAGTAAAGGGCACGGCGAAAGCAAACCTATGGCCGGCAACGATACTCCGGAAGGAAAAGCACAAAACCGCCGGGTTGAATTCGTGAAATTCTAAAATTCAGCAGCATGTACAGTAAAAATCTGATTTCAGCAATATTAGTATTCCTGACAATCACTTGTGCAGTTAAAGCACAGGAAAAAACGAGCACAAATGCTACGCCCGATGAGGTAAATAAAGCCATGTTGAAGCTGTTTGAGTACTACGAATCGTACGAAGACGGGAGTACACCAGCCCAAAGAAATGCCAAATTTGATAATGCGCTGGATGCTCTGTCTGGAGGCGGATTAAACTCGAAAGACAAAAACGACGCGTTTAAAATCGTGAATGCTTACATCAAAGCCGACCAAAATCCATCGGGCGGGAATGAGGCTAATGGTACTTCAAACGATTTCATCAAAAAGACCGAGGAGTACAAACAGGCCGAAAAAGCCATCAACGAAGGCTTTAACCGGATGACGACGATGTCGTATCCGGATTTCGAAAAGACAATGATGCAACTGAAACCGGCCTCGGGGCGGCGAGATATAAAGGAAACCTACAATAAAATGCACGCCCACGACGGAAAGCAGGTTGCCATTACTGCGGCCGACTATGAATTGACTCCTCAACAGCAAATGCTGTGGGCCGTTAAAACCATCGAAAACCCAAAGAACTTCGAGGAATTTGCAAAAGCGGCAAAAATACTGAACCCCAAAGTTACGGATGAAAAACTCCGGCTCGGCTGGGCAAAACATCAATCAAAATAACTAAACAACAATACATTATTATGAAAACATTAGTTCTTGCATTTGCTTTAATGGTTGCAATCAACCTTTCGGCACAAACAAAAAAGGAGAAGCTGTATCCGTTTAAAACAGCTGTCATTGAATACACTTACGAGGGAAACACCACCGGAACACAATCGCTTTATATCGATAATTACGGCTGGCGTCAATGCAAAATTGAACAAACGGTAAATAAAGCCTTTGGCCAGAAGACGGAAACCAACAAAACTGAAATCACCAAAGACTTTGATATCTACAGTTGGGACCTAAAAACCAAGCAGGGTGGCAAAATGCGGAATACACTGGCCGAAGACTTGATGAATGATCCTGATTTTGATCCGGAAGAGTTTGGCAAAAAAACAATGGACATGCTGGGATTCAAAAAAACAGGAACAGAAACCATCAACGGCAAAGTGTGCGATGTATGGAAAGGCATGGGCGGATCGACTATATGGATGTGGAATAGCCTTGCGATGAAATCGGAAGTGAAATTACTGGGAACCAAAACTACGTGGATCGCAACAACCGTAAAAATAAACGAAGGCGTACCTTCAGGGAAATTTGACCTTCCGGCAGATGTAAAATTTGAAGACATGGGAACAACCGACCCCATTGATATGATGAACAGGGGAATGAAACAAGCGCAGGAAGAAGAAGGCAAACAATCGGGCGATACACAAAAATCGGAAAAAGCGCCTATCAAAAGCCTAAAGGATTTAAAAGGATTTCTGAAGAAAATTAAAACCGAATAGGAGAGAAACAAACTGTACCTGAAATTGTCATTCGGTGACCTTTCATACAACGAAGGCCGGTTTCCCGGCCTTCTTCTATTTATTCCTATATAAACTCAGTTAAACCAATACGACAATTTTACCACTAAAGCCCGGTTTCGCGAAGTCCAGTTTCCTGTGTAATAATTATCGGTATAAACGATAAACAAATCAGAAACCGGCTTATACCGCCATTGGAAACGCAGGTTAATATTCATATTATCAACTTGCTCATTGTACTGAACATATGATTGAAAGAAAACTTTTTCGCTTAATGTCAGATCCAGTTTCGGCCCCAACAGCCAAAAGCGGGCGTGCTCAAAATTTCCCGGCAAATTAATATCGTTGTACGAAAAATTGAAAGTCATATTCAAATAGGGCTGGTAACGGTAGGTGGCCTGGCCTCCAAAAGTAGTTATGTTCCCGTTATAAAAACTTCCTTTGCTAAAAGTTCCCGAGTAGTTAAATAAATCGCGCGTGTCTGAAATAAAATCAATAAACCCTACCCTATATGAATAATCAGTTCCTTTCAGCAAAACAGTTTTACTCACGTGCGTTGGATCAAAATCCTGCATAAGCATTGTGTAGTAGTCTTTTATACCAGCATCGAGAATCGCCCTGCTGCTGAATTCAACTTTATACATCGCCGAAACTTCGTGATCCATCTGGCTGTATTTCGGGCTAAAATAATAATTGGCGGTTGTTACAATGCCGTGACTTACTACTTTTTTATTTGGCACCCAAAGCAGGCTAAATTCAGGATTCAGCAAATTATAACCAGTTCGGCGAACATAGCCGGTTTCGGCGCGATAATTTTCGCCGACACTCGATTGCGACATGGCCGCATGTATTCGTCTCGAATTGTAAATAAGTGAAGCTCCCTGAGCATACTGTTTCCCTGGGTTTTCTGGACTAAACGACTTATGATAGAAAAATTTTCCACTCCAAACATTATTTGCACTGGCCAGGTTGTAATCGATACCCGCGATACGATTGTAATTCTGCGCACCAGGTTCATTGGTGTATTCTTTGTTTACGAGAATCAACCCAATATTGGAGCGCGAAAATACTTTTCGCTGAAGCGAAGCAACCATAAAATTTCTGGATAATTGATCGGCAGTTTTTTCGGTCTGCATATCCAAAATTCCCAGGCGCCAATTATTATCCAATTTACCACTCAGCCTGGCGCCAGCCAGTACCGGTGCATCCAGACCAATCCTTCGCGAAAAAAACGGAGTAACATTCGCGAATCCGTAGTTCGAAAATAAGTCGCTGTTTTCGAGAAAAAACTGTCGCTTCTCCGGAAAGAATAACTCGAACCGGTCCAGGTTTGTTACCTGCTGGTCAACTTCGGCTTGCGAAAAGTCCGGATTGTAGGTTAAATCGAGGTTCATTGAGGTGCTCAACCCAAGTTTGGCGTCGAATCCAAAATCTTTTCGATATTTTGTTGCCGAACCATGTTCAAAGTCTCTGGAAATACCGCCAAAAATATATGGAATAACCGAGAACATCATTGGCGATTTGGGTAAGGGTTTATCCCATTGCAACACACCGGCATACGCCAGACTTGCAGTAGCAAACTGCCTTGGCACAGGTGCCCAGGCCGATTTCTCATTCGTTTTCAAATCGAGGCGACTAAAGTTTACATACCACCGGTCTGTTCCTGACCGAAAACGTATAGACCGAAATGGAATGCGCATTTCGGTCACCCATCGGTCGGGATATTGAACTGTTTTAGAATCCCATTTGCAGTCCCAGTTCAGGTTGACAGTAGCACCGTTCGATTGAGTTCCATCCCATTTTGCACCCGAAACCGAGTTTCCAAACGAAAAACCGTTTGTTTGATCTAGAAAAGTATCGAAGAAAACCAGAAAATTATCGTTGTTGCCAAACACAAAATCCCTCCGGAACGATTCAGTAATTCGTTTCCCGGGCACGGTGTCAAAAAAAGTAACTCCAAGGTAAAAAGCCTTATCATCGTATGTCATCACCACTTCTGAAGGTGACTTTGCCAAACCAGTATCAACCGGAAGAACAAGATGAAAATCTTTGGCCTTTTCTGCATCTTTCCAATCCTGCTCGTCAATTTTGCCGTCAAGCTTTATGGTGCTTGTAGCTTTCTTTACATGTAAAACGTAGTCGAGATTCTTCTTGGTTAATGCAGAAATGGGTTTAGTTCCTTTTGTTTCGGGTCTCTTTTTATTAGTTGAGTATGAATGAAGGTTTATTAAAAAGAGGAGGCACAATAAGCTAAAACGCATATTTAGGTTCAGATTTAGTTTGTTAGGATTTGTCAAATGTACAAAAACACTCATTATTTACAGGCGACCTATTCCAAACATTTGTTAACACTTTTTTTATGGTGAAATGTCAAGTTATAGTTTTCTACTTTTGGAGTAAATTTGTTAACAAAAATTATAAATATCGAAAAACAAACTGTAAACAAGTTTTTAAACCAATCGTTATTTTTGCAGAGTAAATATTTAGATATTTCAATATGAGAATAATTTCACGAGCGTTCGTAATTGTTTTTTTTATTTTAGGAGCCCTGATTACTCAGGCACAAATACAAACTCCGGTTAAATGGGTATTCAAAACCAAAATTACCGGCGACAACACAGCAGAGTTACAGTTTATCGCAAGCATAGACCAAGGCTGGCACCTGTATTCGCAACATTTGCCGGATGGCGGTCCCATGCCAACCGAATTCGTGTTTGCAAAGCTTGAAGGTATTCAGCTCGACGGAAAAGCAAGCGAACCAACGCCGAAAGAAGTTTTCGACCAGATGTTCAACATGAAAGTGAAATACTTTGATCGAACGGCAACTTTCGTGCAAAAAATAAAGCTCACCAACACTCAACCAGTTATTGTTAGCGGAACCATTAATTTTCAGGCATGCAACGAAGAAACATGCATTCCTGGAGAAGCTGAATTCTCCTTTAATGTTCCCGCTCCAAAAGCTCCTGTAAAAACTACAGAAGTAAAAAATGAGGCGAAACCAGCAAGCGAAACCGTAGCAACTGCGCAGCAGCAAGACAACACACCCGCCACACAGACAGTTCCTGATGTAAAAAAAGAAATTAAGCCAACGGCAAGCAACGACGAGTTTTCAGGCAATAACCGTTCGCTGTGGTGGTTTTTTATCCAGGCCTTCGCATGGGGCTTGCTCGCAATCCTTACGCCTTGCGTGTTTCCGATGATACCCATGACCGTCTCTTTCTTTATGAAAAGCGGATCGAAAGGAAAATTTCAGGCAATGGTTTACGGATTCTCTATCATCGCTATTTATGTGATTTTTGGCGTTTTGATCTCGGTGCTATTTGGGGCCGACTTCGGCAACTGGCTTAGCACACACTGGTTACCAAACGTACTATTCTTCGTAATCTTTGTGGTATTTGCGGCTTCATTCTTTGGCTATTTCGAAATTGTGATGCCGAGCTGGCTGATTAACAAAAGTGTGCAGCATGAAGATCAGGGTGGAATAATGGGAACCATTTTCATGGCATTCACGCTGGTTTTGGTCTCGTTCTCGTGTACCGGACCGATTGTTGGAACAGTGGTTGTGCAAGCGGTTGGCGGTCAAATTCTGAAACCGGTTATCGGGATGCTGGGATTTTCGCTTGCCTTTGCCATTCCCTTTACCCTTTTCGCCTTTTTCCCAAGCTGGCTGAATAAAATGCCAAAATCGGGAGGTTGGTTAAATTCGGTAAAAGTAGTTATTGGGTTTATTGAACTGGCTTTCGCACTGAAGTTTCTGAATGTTCCCGACCAAACCTATCATTGGGGAATTCTCGACCGCGAAGTTTATCTTGGTTTCTGGATAGTGATTTTTACGATGATGGGATTTTATCTGCTGGGTAAAATCAAATTTCCGCACGACAGCGATTATCCGGTTGTAAAATCATTTCCGCGACTGCTCCTGATAATTTTCACCTTCACTTTTGTGGTTTACCTCATTCCGGGCTTGTTTGGAGCTCCGCTGAAAGCTATTTCGGGCTGGCTGCCTCCATCGGAAACACAAGATTTTGACATCAATGCAATTGTGCGCGAAAATCAGGGAAGCGGAACTTTTGTGGCAAAAGGAAATCTGACCGAAGAACCCAAATATGCTGACAAACTAAAATTACCACACGGATTGCAAGGCTATTTTGATTTTGACCAGGCGCTAAAGGTTTCCAAAGAACTGAAGAAACCAATATTCGTTGATTTTACGGGACATGGATGCACCAACTGCCGCGAAATGGAAAACCGCGTTTGGAGCGATCCTGAAGTTCTGAAACGGCTACGCGAGAATTTTGTGCTTGTCGCTTTATATGTTGACGACAAAGTGATTGAGATGCCACAAAGCGAATGGTACACCAACAAAGCGGGAAAAGAGATTAAATTGCTTGGCAAGAAAAATGCTGAAATTCAGACTGAGAAATTCAATACCAATTCACAACCCTATTACGTGATTCTGGATTCTGATGGGAATTTGCTGGTTTCTCCGCGTGCTTATGATTTGAACATTGAAGCATTTAAAACATTCCTCGACTCGGGAGCAGAAGCTTATTCGAAAAAATAAAAACATTCAAAACACTTAAATACCGAACGGCCGCCAAATCAATTGGTGGCCGTTTTTTTTGTACGAATAATCTTCTTTGTTTTGATTTTGTATATATAAACTTCTCCACCTGCATCCAAACAATACTTACCTTTATACAAGCTAATTAGATAATCGTCAAGCGGAATTATTAATGACTAACATTATAGCTATGAAACGGATTTTACTTATTACCACCCTAATTTTTGCAGGCTTTGGCATTAGAGCACAACAAAAAGTTGAAGCAGGAACCGAACTGATGATGATGTCGAAAGGGCAGCAACTTGCTTTCACAGTTGTCGTTCCTGAAGCAAAAGCAAAAGATCTGGAGCCAACGTGGAAGAAATATGTCAACAACCGAAGTATTGGCGAACGTTTCTCAAATTTCACCACGCAAATCGGCAATTTATTCAGAAGTAAGGAAAACCAGGCTTCGAGAGATAAACTTAAAGTGGAAAAGAATGGTGATGAATTTTATGTCAGGGCAATCAAAGAAACTGCTTTAACGAAACACCCAATTGACATTTATGCCAGAATTACCGAGCTCACCGATGGAAGTAAGCTCAGCGCTTTTTTCCAGTACACCGACTCTGTTTTCATTAACAACGACAACGCCGATCAGGAACGTATCCAAAACTTTAAAAGTTACATTCGCGATTTTGGCGTTGCAGCTTACCAAAACGTAGTCGAAGATCAAATAGATGCGGCGAAGCAGGAAGTAAAAAAACAGGAAAGCGTACTGAAGGACATTGAGTCAAATTCAAAGAAGGAAGCAAAAGCTATCGGAAGATATGAAACCGACATTCAGGAATATAACGCTGAAATTAGTACAACCGAAAATGATATTGCCCGCCTGGATGAAAACATGACCAGCAAGAAGACAGCATTTGAAATGATGACGAAAAGCACTCCGGAATATGATCTTGCAAAAAAAGAGCTGAAGAGTCTATCGAAAGAAAAATCAAAATATTTTGACAAGATCAAATCAGCCAAGAGTAAGATCAAATCGAAAGAAATGGACATCAAGTCAGCTAAAAACAAAATAGCGCAAAACGATTCGGCGGAGAAAAAACAGCAGGAAGTTATCGATGGAAAACAAAAAATTGTTGACCAACTCGTTGAAAAGAAGAACAGCATTCAATAGAAGTAAAAAGCTCCGATCTGACAGACCGGAGCTTTTTACTTCTATGCGATTAACGACTTTATGTCTTGTATTATCGTCTGAGCCAGTTGGTCGGCCTCTGCCATTGTTGGAGCTTCGGCATAAATCCGAATGATAGGTTCTGTGTTCGATTTTCGCAGGTGAACCCAACGATCGGCAAAATCAATTTTCACACCATCAATATCAGTAACCTGCTCTTTTTGATACTTTTCCTTCATTTTAACCAGAATAGCATCAACATCAATTTCAGGAGTTAGCTCTATTTTATTCTTCGAGATAAAATAATCGGGATAGGTTCGCCTTAATTCAGAACATTTCATGCCCGACTTTGCCAAAAGGCTCAGGAACAGGCCAACGCCAACCAGAGAATCACGACCATAATGCGATGCGGGATAAATAATTCCACCATTTCCTTCGCCGCCAATTACAGCATTGGTAGCTTTCATTTTAGCAACCACATTTACCTCGCCCACAGCTGCTGCGGCATAGCTTCCGCCACGCTTTTCGGTTACATCACGCAATGCACGCGACGACGACAAATTTGAAACCGTATTCCCGGGCGTTTGACTCAATACATAATCAGCAATAGAAACCAGCGAATACTCTTCGTTGAACATCGTTCCATCTTCGTTGATAATTGCCAGTCGATCAACATCAGGATCAACAACAAATCCGACATCAACACCTGATTCGCGAATAATTTCGGAAGTTTCAATCAGGTTCTCAGGCAGCGGTTCAGGCGTATGAGCAAATTGACCGGTTGCTTCGCAATTAATCTCTACAACCTCTCTTACACCCAACGCTTTAAGCAATTTCGGAATAACTATCCCTCCAACCGAATTCACTGCATCGATGGCCACTTTAAAATTAGCTTTGCGAATAGCCGCCACGTCAACCAATTCCAGATCGAGAACCTGCTGAATATGAATGTCGGTATAGTCTTTCTCGAAAATTTCGCCAAGATCGTCAACCTGGGCGAATATATAGGCTTCCTTTTCTGCAATTTCAAGCACTTTGGCACCCTCCGCAGCATTTAGAAATTCGCCGTCGTGATTAAGCAACTTCAGCGCGTTCCATTGCTTGGGGTTATGACTGGCAGTTAAAATAATGCCTCCCTGAGCTGATTCCTCTTTAACTGCTATTTCGGTTGTTGGAGTGGTTGCCAATCCCAAATCGACCACCATACATCCCATTCCCGACAAAGTTGAAACGACCAACGATTTTACCATTGAACCAGATATCCGCGCATCGCGTCCAACAACAATGGTTATAGTCTCTCCGGGATGCTGAGTTTTTGCCCACTGTGCATAGGCTGCTGTGTATTTTACAACGTCGAGGGGACTTAATCCTTCGCCCGGTTGCCCGCCAATTGTTCCCCGAATACCCGATATTGATTTTATTAAAGTCATAATTAGCTCTAATTTATTTTGAATTTCATAAAAACGTGTGTTGCAAAGATAACCAGAAGCTCATTGATTACCGTTTGAATCTCGAACAAAAGCTTACTGAAATTTTAAAGGGCAGGAAAATGCTCCTGCCCTTCAGTGTTCTAATCCCCTAAAGTTTTAAAACCAAAACAAACTTATGAAAAAAAAATTCCGCAATACGTTATTAAAACAAGTCTCGGCGCAAATACCCCTAAGCCGAATTTTGCAGAAATATATACAAATCGCCCTTTTAACTTATTTTAACAAAACACCTTACGATTGGCAAATTAATAGTTGATTAAAAAGCAATGCAAATTCAGGTGAAGTCCAATATTTACTAAATTTGACAGTATAGGCAAAATCAATTCTCGCTACGATGAACTTAAACAAACGACTTATCTTTATAACACTTACGGCAGCACTAGGAGGCTTCCTTTTTGGGTTCGACACTGCTGTTATTTCCGGCGCTACTTCTGCTCTGGAAAAACTTTTTAGCCTTGATAAATTCTGGCTCGGTTTTACAGTTGCCATCGCACTCATTGGTACCATCATCGGGACAATAGTCGTTGGTAAGCCGGCCGACAAATATGGTCGGCGCCAGGTACTTTTTTATCTGGCTGTTTTTTATGCTTTATCGGCATTGGGTTGCGCAATGGCTTTTAGCTGGATGTCGCTGCTTTTCTTCCGGTTTCTTGGTGGAATAGCAGTTGGCGGAGTTTCGGTTGTTGGACCAATGTATATTGCCGAAATCGCCCCGGCTAAATTCCGTGGCCGACTTGTGGGTATGTTCCAGTTTAATGTCGTTCTGGGCATTTTGATGGCCTATTTCTCGAACTACATTGTTGGGCTCTTTGATCTTGGCGACGCTGAGTGGCGTTGGAAACTCGGAGTAATGGCCATTCCATCAATTTTGTTTTTTGTCACCTTATTTTTTATCCCCCGTAGCCCGCGCTGGCTGATAAAAATGGGATTGGTTGACGAAGCTCGCGCGGTTTTAAAAATTACCGGTGAAGAATTCATTGAAAAGGAAATTGCTGAAATTCAGGAATCGATAGCGATTGAAAGACGAAATGGCAAGGAACTTCTTTTCAGCAAAAAATTTAGTTTGCCAATTTTTCTCGCAGTTTCAATCGCCATGTTCAACCAGTTGTCAGGAATAAATGGCTTGTTGTATTACCTGAACGATATTTTTGCGCAGGCGGGGTTTAGCAAAGTGTCGGGCGATTTGCAAAGCGTCGCCATTGGCGCTACCAATTTGATTTTCACTATGCTGGCGATGACTATCATTGACAAAGTTGGCCGAAAACTCTTGTTGCTCATCGGATCAATCGGAACGGCCAGTTCATTGGCTGGTGTGGCATTTATCTTTTTTACCAATAGTCATCAAAATTTATTGGTATGGCTTTTAATTGGGTACATTGCATTTTTTGGTTTTTCGCAAGGTGCTGTTATCTGGGTATATATCAGTGAGGTATT
>Ga0209098_1003682_pt1 | contig 12437 bp, 6 predicted proteins | sample AD_JPNHW1_MetaG_FD_184429 | JGI IMG/M metagenome (GOLD analysis project Ga0209098, IMG submission 184429) | Active sludge microbial communities of municipal wastewater-treating anaerobic digesters from Japan - AD_JPNHW1_MetaG (SPAdes) (version 2) | ecosystem: Engineered > Bioreactor > Anaerobic >... | reverse complement strand
GGACAACGACAGACAAGAAGAACATCCTCCTTCTGAGATCAGCCACGAACAAGGAAAAGGCCGTTTCAGAACCGCTGGCCTTTATCCTTCATTGCTATGGGCTCAGGAAATAGTATTTTTGCATGAATTAAATTGTTAATTTTTAAACTACTGACACTATGTTAAAAGAGCGAGCAAGCGGCATTTTGTTACACCCCACCTCACTACCCGGAAAATATGGAATCGGAACGCTGGGAAAAGCCGCTTTTGATTTCATTGATTTCCTGGTGAAAGCCAAACAACAATATTGGCAGATCCTGCCTCTGGGACCTACCGGTTATGCCGACTCCCCTTACCAGTGTTTTTCGGCCCATGCAGGTAACCCTAACCTGATCGACCTGGACCTTTTGGTCCGGTCAAAGTTGATCCATTCCGAAGATCTGGATGACCTCCCTTTGTTCCCGGAAGAACGTGTTGCTTACGACCAGGTGCAAAATGCACGCCTCCCGATTCTTAAGAAAGCCTTTCACACATTTGTACTCAATGCAGACAACACCATCAAGTTGGCATATCGTAATTTCCTGAAAGACAATTCTAAATGGATCAATGATTACGCCCTTTTCCGGGCTATCAAAGCCAACCGCAACCAAAAACCCTGGTACCAATGGGAGACTCCGCTTAAAATGCGTGAACCGGCCGCTATCCAAGCTATTCAGACAGCGCTTCATGACGAGGTTGATTTCCACAAATTCCTTCAATTCGTCTTCTTCCGGCAATGGATGGCCGTGAAAGAACATGCCCATAAAAACAAAATCCGTATCATCGGCGATATCCCGCTTTACGTAGCATTAGACAGCGCCGATGCCTGGTCGAACCCGGAGATTTTCGAATTTGATTCCGACCGGAATCCTGTGCGGGTTGGAGGGGTGCCACCCGACTATTTCAGTGAAACCGGTCAGCTGTGGGGTAACCCGCTATTTCGATGGGATGTGTTGAAAGAGACCGGATACAAGTGGTGGATTGATCGTATCAGCACCAATTTGCTGCTTTATGACGTGATCCGCATCGACCATTTCAGGGGATTTGCCGCATACTGGGCCGTGCCTTATGGCGAAAAGACCGCCATCAATGGTGAATGGATTCCCTGCCCGGGAAAAGAATTCTTCGATGTATTGCGCGAACACTTCGGTCAGCTTCCCATTATCGCGGAAGACCTTGGCGTGATCACACCTGACGTGGAAGCCCTGCGCGACGGATTTGATCTTCCGGGCATGAAGATCCTTCAATTCGCTTTCGACTCCTCCGAAGCCAATGATTATCTTCCCCACAACTATGTGAAAAACTGCGTCGTATATACCGGAACTCATGATAACGATACCGTTACAGGATGGTTCAACGCTGCCCAACCCGATGACCGGCATTACATGCTCGATTACCTCAATGCCGACGAAAAGGATATCCATTGGAGCCTTATCCGCCTTGCCTGGGCATCAGTAGCTTATACCGCTATCGTTCCTATGCAGGATATCCTGGGACTTGATTCTTCAGCGAGGATGAACCTGCCGGGTACCACTTCCGACAACTGGCAATGGAGGTCAAGGCAGACTGATTTCAACCTTGAATTAGCCGCGAAATTGGCACATCTGACTCACCTTTATGGCCGCACACGGAAAATGAAACCCACTCCATAATTGCATGACTATGAAACGTTTTCTCCCGATCGTTGTCCTACTGGCTCCCTTCTTCCTCTTTGCCCAGGAAGTTAAGCTGGAACGGGTAGAACCTCCCAACTGGTGGACCGGTTTCAAAAACCCTGAAGTTCAGTTGATGGTTTATGGTAAGAACATCGCCACAACCACTGTATCGGTTGATTACCCGGGCTTTGTTATTAAGAAAATACATAAAACAGATAATCCCAATTACCTTTTTCTTGATATGACAATTAGTCCCGGTACACGGCCGGGACTGGCTGTCATCCAATTCAAAAGCAAGGATAAGGTTGCCGGAAAATACCTTTACGAGTTAAATGAGCGGAAAAAAGGTTCTGCACCACGAAAGAGCTTTAACGCTTCGGATGTGATCTACCTTTTAATGCCTGACAGGTTTTCAAACGGAGATACAACCAATGATAACTGTTTGGGGATGCTTGAAAATGCAGACCGGTCGAACCCTGATGGTCGTCACGGAGGCGATTTACAGGGGATCACCAACCACCTGGATTACCTGAAGGATTTGGGAGTCACTGCCCTCTGGCTCAATCCTTTTCAGGAGAATAACCAGGAAAAATACTCCTATCATGGCTATTCTATCACCAATTACTATCTGACCGATCCCCGCATCGGAACCAATGAAGAATTCGCCAAACTTTGTACCGCCATTCACAAAAAAGGGATGAAAGTGATTATGGATCAGATACTTAATCACTGCGGGAGCAATCATTGGTGGATGAAGGACCTGCCCTCTCCGGATTGGATCAACCAATGGCCTGAATTCACCCGCTCGAATTACAGGGCCGGAACGGTCAGCGATCCCTATGTTTCGACAGCCGACAGCAACCTCTATGTCAGGGGATGGTTTGACAAGACCATGCCGGATTTGAACCAACGCAACCCCTATCTGAAGCAATACCTTATCCAGAACAGCATCTGGTGGATCGAATATGCCGGGTTGGACGGAATTCGTCACGACACCCATCCCTATCCCTTCAAAGATGTGATGAGTGAATGGGGACAACGAATCCTTGAGGAGTACCCTGGTTTTAACATTGTGGGCGAATGTTGGATGAATTATCCTTCAAACGTGGCTTACTGGCAAAAGGACGCACTCAACAAAGACCATTACAACTCGTGGCTCCCTTCCGTTTTCGATTTTCCGCTGTACGATGCCCTGACGCGTGCTTTCAACGAACCGGAAGGGTGGAATACGGGAATTCTGCGGTTATACGAGATCCTCTCGCAGGACATGGTTTACCCCGATCCGGGGAACCTGGTGGTGTTTGCTGACAACCATGATGTGAACCGTTGTCTTGACACGCAGAATGACGATGTCAGAAAATTGAAGATGGCCTTGGCTTTCGTGCTGACCACACGTGGAATTCCGCAGATTTATTATGGGTCAGAGATTCTCATGACTACGGGCGCTGACAAAGGGCATGGAAGCATCCGAAAAGATTTCCCCGGAGGCTGGCCTTCCGACACACAAAATAAGTTCACAGCAGCAGGGCGGACACCCGCGGAACAGGAGATGTTCGATTATGTTAAGAATCTTCTCACATGGCGCCAGTCAAGCGACGTGGTACATACCGGGAAATTGCTTCATTTCATCCCGGAAAACGGGATTTATGTCTATTTCCGCTACAACGCGAAAGACGCGGTGATGGTTGTACTCAATAACAACGAAGAGACCCGGCACCTCGACACAAAACGTTTCCGGGAAGTATTGGATCGGTATCATTCGGGAACCGATGTAATCAACGGTGGTGAGATTGGTGACCTATCGCTCCTTGCCGTTCCTTCGAAATCAGCTTTGATCATTGATTTAAGAAAATAATTTCTTCACCAGAAAATCCTTTGCCATGCTCGCTATTCAGAAAAAACTATCGAACCTTTTCTATGTGATCTTAGGACTTCCCTCGACCGCCATGGGTTTTGCCTTGTCTATCCAGATCGCAGTGCTCAGTTGGATTTTGAGAACCAAGTACAACCTGGAGATTGATCAGATCGGTATCGTTTGGGCTGCGGGCCCGATAGCTGGTATTCTTGGCCAGCCGATCATCGGGCTGATCAGCGACAAGGTATGGTTCTGGGGAGGCCGTCGTCGCCCGTTTATCATTATCGGAGGCATCCTTGCAGGGTTGATGATCTTTGCCCTGCCCAACATCGACAGACTCAATAACTTTTTTGGTATTGGCAGCCTGATGGCCGTCGCCATCACAGTAGCGCTGACTCTTGATCTTTCAATCAATATCAGCTTTAACCCGACCCGTTCCATCATTGCCGACGTCACTCCCGACGGTCAGCCCCGTACCAAGGGATACACCTGGATGCAATCGGTCTCGAATCTTTTCGGAAGTGGCGCATACCTGATTGGAGCGCTGGCAGGGAACTATTTCCTGATCTATGCCGGTGTCTTCATCGTGCTGCTTTTTTCGATCATTCCCCTGTTTTTCATTGAGGAACCCCGTAAACTGGAAGCCCCGGTTGATGATCAACCAAGCATCACGGGTTCAAAGTTGGCGGGTACTCCTCATAAAGGAGCCACTCAGTGGGGGGAACTTTTTAAACTCTATTTCGCCCATGGCTTTTCATGGTTGGGTATTCAAACCATGTTTGTGTACATGTTCGCATTCCTGGAACAAAATATTCCTTCGTCACCCGGGGTGCCACTCGACGATCAGAATGCCCGGCTGGGACAGATGATCGGCTGGTCGTTCTTTATCCTGAATGCCGCCGGGTCCATCTGGCCGGCCTTTTTGCTGGAACCCCTGAGTAAAAAGTTAGGCAGGGTGAAGACCCATTCGCTTATGGTAGCCATCATGGCCCTGGGCTATTTCGGTATCACCCTGTGGGCTACCAATGCCCTGACCCTCTATTTGATGATGGTTATCCTTACTTTTGGTTGGGCTGCCGTGGTCAGCCTCCCGTTTGCCATCATGTCGGAAAAAGTGGACAAGGTGCGGATGGGATTTTTCATGGGGATTTTCAACCTGTCTGTTGTCCTGCCCCAACTGGTTTCAAGTTCTGTGCTCGGCACCGTCATTAAAAATGCAGCCGACAAGGGAATCATTTTCATCATTAGTGGCGTCTCCCTGGCCATTTCATCGGCGCTTTGGCTGACTGTGAAAGAGGGCAAACCCGTGAATCGAATCCATTAAAATAACATACTATGAAGAAAAACATTTACTCGCTGCTTTTTCTGGCTACCACCGTGTTCCTATCAGGTTGTGGTTCCAAGGATGACATACCGGTGGATAAAACTCCGCAAATGGTCAAACTCACAGCCCCGGTGATCCTGAACACCGATTCAACAGTGGTTTTATTGGCCGATTACCTTCAACGACCCAACCAGATTGATTCTGTTAAGCTCGATCCGGCACTCATGGCAACCATCTCCGCCGATTCAATACAAATGGTCATCCGTCCCGTTGACCGCGACTTTCCCAGGTTGTCGGTCATGACCCTCTGGTCAAAGGGATTCCCCTATTCCCTGCTCCTGGAAAAGACCACCAAAATCCATTACCGTTTCACCTTTGATCCGGGAGAAAAAAAGTACAAAAGAGTCCAGATCACGGGTCAGATGAACGATTGGAACCCGGCAAAAGGTTATCTCTTTGAGAAAGAAGGGAAATGGAACATCGACCTACACCTCTTCCCAGGCAGGTACCAGTACAAACTTTTACTTGACGGGAAGATGGTTGGTGACCGGACAAATCCTGATTCCGTGTACAATAACAACGGGGGATACAATTCGTTGCTGACCATAGGGAATCTCAATCCTTCAGGCCTTCCCGTCCTTTTCACAAAAGAGGCTGATGGCAGAAAAGCGGTGATAGGAATGACGAACCAGGCTGATTCGGTATTCGTGCTTTGGGAAAACCACCTCTTAGATAAAACCTTCTGGCGTCGTGACAGTGCCGGGATCGCCATCACGATTCCCCAAAAAGCGAAGGAGTACGATCGCAGTTTTTTACGGGTTTACGCTTATAACAGCAGCGGTATCTCGAACCAGGTGTTGATCCCGGTGCAGAAAGGGAAAGTGTTGACAAATGCAGGTAAACTGACACGTTCCGATCGCGAGGCAATGATCATGTATTTTCTGATGGTCGATCGTTTCAGGAACGGAAACCCTGATAATGACAAGCCGATAAAGGATCCGGAAATTGATCCCAGGGTGAATTACCAGGGTGGTGACCTCGCCGGAATCACACTGGCTATTGAAGATGGATATTTCTCTAACCTTGGAGTTAATACCCTCTGGATCTCACCCATTACCCAGAATCCCCGGGGTGGTTACGTCGAATACCCTGCCCCTCACCGGAAATTCTCCGGTTACCATGGTTATTGGCCCATTACTTTATCAACCATTGATACCCGTTTCGGAAATCCCGAAGCGCTGCAAAGGTTGGTGGCTGAGGCACACCGGAAAGGAATCAACGTGGTTCTTGATTTCGTGGCCCATCACGTTCATCAGGAATATCCGGTATTGAAAGCCCATCCCGACTGGATCACTTCGGTTGATTTACCAGGGAACAGGAAAAATATCCGCCTTTTCGACGAACAGCGGTTGACCACTTGGTTTGATATCTTTCTTCCTACTTTCAATCTCACCGTTCCGGAAGCGGCTGCCATGGTATCCGATTCTGCCACCTTTTGGATCAAAGAATACCATATAGATGGATTCCGGCATGACGCTGCCAAACATGTTCCGGAAAGTTTCTGGAGAATGCTAACACAGAAGTTGAATCAACAAGTCACCGTTCCGGAGGGAAGGCAGATATACCAGATCGGAGAGACTTTCGGAAGCCGTGAACTCATCGGGAGTTACATCAATCCGGGTATGCTTGACGCGCAGTTCGAGTTCAACCTGTACTGGGATGCAAAAAACACTTTCGCCATCGACAATACTTCTTTCCGCGATCTGAACTATTCCCTGCAGCAATCCTTCGCCTATTTCGGGGAGCATAACCTGATGGGGAATATTACCGGGAACCAGGATATGTCGCGGTTTATCAGCTATGCCGATGGTGCCCTCAGCTTTACTGAAGACGATCATGATGCAGGCTGGAATCGTTCGATCGAAGTGAAAGACACGGTGGGTTACAGACGATTGGCCATGCTTCAGGCCTTCAATATGACCATTCCGGGAATTCCGGTTATCTATTACGGGGATGAATTCGGAATGGCCGGAGCCAATGATCCCGACAACCGCCGGATGATGAAATTCGACAGCCTGAACCCTCACGAAGTATATCTGAAATCCATCGTGTCGAAACTCACCCGACTTAGAAACCAGAATCTTGCGTTAACCTATGGGGATTTCACCACCCTGAAGGTTACCGACAGGATTTTTATTTACATGCGTTCCTATTTTGATAAGACCGTACTTATCATCTTTAACAAAGACCGTTCATCCCGGAAAATAGAATTCACCATTCCTGAGCGGTATGCCTCTTCGAGCTTCATTGCACAGTTTGGCAACGCTTTTAACAATGAAAATGGTAAGTTCTCGATGACCTTGCCCGGAAATTCATTTGAAGTAATCATCAACTAACCCTGAATCTTTGCCACATGAAACAGTTTTATATGATGATTCTGCTCCTGGCGATTCTCGGAGCCTCTTGTAAACCCGGCCCCCGTGAACTGAATAAGGGTCCGGTGGAACATCCCGACTGGAGCCGGACAGCCACCATTTATGAAGTTAACATCCGGCAGTACACTCCACAGGGAACTTTCGTAGCATTGGAAAGGGAGTTGCCCCGCCTTCAGAAAATGGGGATTGACATTTTATGGTTGATGCCCATCCATCCGATCGGTGATAAGAACCGTAAAGGCTCTTTGGGTAGTTACTATTCGGTACGCGATTATTTTGGTGTCAATCCTGAATATGGTACCATGAAGGATTTCAAGGAGCTCGTCAATAAAGCCCACAACCTGGGAATGAAAGTGATCATCGATTGGGTGGCAAACCATACCTCCTGGGACAATGAAATGCTGACGGATCATCCGGACTGGTACAAAAAAGATTCCACCGGGAAAGTCATTCCGCCTGTGGCCGACTGGACCGATGCAGCTGCATTGGATTATACACAGGAAGGGCTTCGCAAGTACATGATTAAAGCGCTGGAATTCTGGATCCGAGAGGCCGATATCGACGGGTACCGCTGTGATGTTGCGGGAATGCTTCCTGTCGATTTCTGGAATCAGGCCATTCCCGATCTGAAAAAGATAAAACCCGTGTTCATGCTGGCAGAAGAGGAAACCCCGCTGATCCATGATACGGGTTTGTTCGACGCCAGCTATTCATGGCAGCTGTTTCGCATGATGAACCAGATAGCCAAAGGAACGCAATCTGCAGATAAAATCGACTCGCTCTTCGCTGCTGAGAAAAAAGTGTACAATGCCGATGCTTACCGGATGCGGTTTACTTCCAACCACGATGAAAACTCGTGGAACGGTACTGAATTTGAGCGGTTGGGCGACGGAGCGCAGGCCTTCGCGGTACTGACTTTTACCTGTCCTGGAATGCCCCTGATATACAGTGGACAGGAAGCAGCCATGAACAAACGGTTGCGTTTTTTCGAGAAGGATACCATCCCCTGGGGAAACTTTGCTCTGGAATCATTTTATAGCCGCCTGACTTCATTGAAGAAAAAGGATTCCCGATTGTTTTCAGCCGGGAAGGAAGGAGGCGATTTCCTTAAGGTGCCCACCTCCAACGACCGGCAAGTCTATGCTTTTCTAAGAAAAAATGATTCCGGAAAAGTATTTGTCCTCCTGAACCTTTCACCCGAGGCAGTAACGGTTCAATTGACAGGTAATGCTTATTCCGGACGATACAGGGAGCTGTTTTCCGGGATTGAGCGGGAATGGAAAGCCGGCGCCACCGTGGAGCTGCTTCCCTGGGAATACCAGGTTTACGATAACCGGTAAACTTACAGTTTTTTCAGGATTACCGCACTCCCCGGAGACAGTGGGAAGGCGCCTTCTACCGTCTCTCCTTCGGATAAGAGGTTCGTGTACCGGCCTTTGGAGGGAAGTTGAAAGGTCAGGGTCTCGTTTTCAAGGTTGAAGAAGACTGCTATTTCTTGTTGATCATCATAGCGGAGATAACTCAGGGTTTTCCCTTCCGCTCTTAAGAAGCGGATTTTTCCTGTAGCCAGTACCGGATTTTCTTTCCGGATACGGATCAGTTTCTTGTAAAAATCATAATGTTCCTTGTCGAAACCGACCGGATCAGTAGCTTTATTGTCCGTAAAAGGAGCGTGGGTTTCCGGTGCAAACGAGTACTCCGGCCACCAAAGGGGTTTCCGGCAATCGGGGTCATCTCCTCCCCACATTCCCATCTCATCCCCATTCCAGATATGGGGCGCACCAGGGGAGGTAAACTGGTGGATGAGGTATAATCTGACCCTCTGGTAGGTTTCATGTTGTGGTTTTCCGGAGTGGTACTTCGGATCATCTGCTGGTTTGGCGCGGAACTTATATTTTCCCGGATTGTCGAAACAGGTCAGCAGCCGCGGACTGTCGTGGGTGGCAGAAACATTCATCATCACTGCCCGGTTGGCTTCGGGAATCCGGTTCCACTGGTATTGCAGACTGTCCTTTAGTTGGCTGGCATCCAGCGGAAATAAGGTTTCTGAGAAGAAGTATTTGGCAGGCCGGTAAACCTGATAAAACATTACGGCATCAAAAATGCTGTCGTTGACATACGGTGCAGGATTCATGAGGGTGTCGGGCCAGTTGACCCACCAGATTTCACCCACGAGGTATGCGTCGGGTTTGATGGATTTGACCTCCCGGCTAAAATCACGCCAGAAGCCCATGGGTACCTGGTCGGCCACATCCAGGCGGAAACCGTCGATTCCACGGGTGGTATCGCCGTCGGGGGCCAACCAGCGCCGGGCTACATCAAAGATGTGTTTTTTTGCTCCCGGGTCCAGGTTTCCCTCATAAGGATGACCATTCCGCCGGGGCCCTTTCACATCGATCTTTCGGATTTCGGGAAGACTTTTCACATTGAGCCAGCCTTTATAAGCAAACTCTCCTGCAGGGGTTGCCGGGTCATCAAATTGCAGTATTTCATACCACGATTTGTAGCGGGATTTGGCCTGGTTTTTTACAAGGTCGCGCCAGGCCCAGAATTCAGTACCGGTATGGTTCCATGAATAATCGACGATCAGGCGCATCCCCCGCTGGTGAACTTCCTTCACCAGTTGTAAAAAGAGTTTGTCGGCTGCGGTCCATTTCCAGGTTGAAGGGTCATCGGGAACCTCTTCAGCAATAATTTTCATGTCATCTTGTGGATCAGGGCCGAAATTCACGTCGATATGGTGATACGACCGGGCATCATATTTATGAAGCGAAGGGGCATCGTTGACCGGATTGAGGTAAATGGCATTGATTCCCAGGTCAGACAGGTAGTCCAGCTTATCGATCACTCCCTTAAGATCACCACCGTAACGACGAACCTGGAGGACATCACCATGGTTTTTTTTGAATTTTTTCATCCAGTTGTTTTCGACAGGCGTTGTAGCATACCAATCGGAGGTCCATTCCGAAATTTTCCATCCATCCGGGACCCGGTAAGAAGTGTCTGAGCGGATGTTCTCAGTTTTCGGATCATTGGAGGGATCACCATTACAGAAACGTTCAACAAAGATCTGGTACCAGACTGCCTTCTGTGCCCAGGCGGGGGGATGGGTTTTAGGCTGTTGATCCACCGGGGGCTGACATTTCATGAGAAAAAAGGATAAAATGATCAGAAAAAATAACCGATTCTTTTTCATAAGCCAGGGATTATTGGGTGATGGTTGTCACTGCAGGAGGCAACCCGTCGGTTTGAGCAATGATTTTAATGGGACCGGAAACATTTCCGGAGCGTAGAATCAACTGGCACTTACCATTGAACAGACTTCGTTGCCATTTTCCATCTGCACACTTGTCGTCTTCATGGCTGCTCGGATCACCGTTCCCGACTCCAATGATATCGGCATCTCCCTGTACTGAGAACCGGATGAGGTGGGAGGCATCCGGAACCTCTCTCCCCTGCTTGTCGACCACGTAAAGATTGATTACGGTGGCATCTGTTTTTCCCGGATGTAAAAAAGTACGGTCTGGTATCATAACAAGGGCAGCTGGTTCGCCGGTAGTTTCCATCACGGTAGTGTTCTTTTTTCCATTCTTAATTCCTGTTGCCACCAGTTTTCCCGGTTTATAGGGAACGCTCCAGGAGAGGTGACTGTTCCGGGGCATTGCTTTTGTTCCCAGGCTTTTCCCGTTCAGTGACAGTTCGACCGTTTCGGCATTGCTGTTGACCCAAACCCTGATGGTGTCGCCTTCATGCCCTTTCCAGTTCCAGTGGGGTGAAATGTGAAGTACTTCTTTGTCGGTCCACCAGGATTGATAGTAGTAATAGATATTCTTTGGGAAGCCGCACATATCCATGATCCCGAAATGGGAGTTGATGTTTGGCCATTGAAACGGGGTGGGTTCTCCACGGTAATCAAATCCGGTCCATACGAAGCCACCCATAAAATGAGGTTGCGTAGCACAGAGAGTCCACCAGGTTTCAGCAGTACTGGCCCACCAGGGTGCGGAGATATCCTGGTCGGGAAGGTAACATTTTACGGTATCCTTTAGCAAGATACCGCGGGTAGTCACCGTGCTTCCCATTTCCGTCCCAAGAATGGGCTGGTGAGGGTGGTGCAGGTGGTAATCTGCCACAGCGTATTGGCGGTAGTTGAATCCCCTGACGGGAATTACTTCATTGATCCCTGTATAATAATCTGGCAAGTCAGCCCCATAAGTACAGGTGCGGGTCGGATCGAGTTTTTGCTGGAGAGCGATCAGCGAAAGGGCGACCCTTTTTCCTGTACTGTTCGTTTGAAGGTATCCTTCTTCATTCCCGATCGACCACATGAAAACCGATGGATGGTTCCGGTCGCGACGGATCAACCGTTCGAACTGGTCTATGTATTCCGGACTGCTGTTGAGCAGCCGTTGTTCATCCAAGACCAGCATGCCGAGGCTGTCGCAGGCATCGAGCAGTTCAGAGGTGGGGGCATTATGGCTGGTGCGATAGGCGTTGACACCCATCTCTTTGAGAAGCCTGATGCGGTAATATTGCAGGTAATCAGGCAGGGCTACACCAACCCCGGCATGATCCTGATGACAACAGACACCTTGTATCTTCATCTTCTCCCCATTAAGGAAGAAACCTTCCACGGGGTCAAACCGGAAGGTACGGATCCCGATTCGTAGCGAGACGCTGTCGGTGATCTCACCTCCTGCTTTGACAATAACGGTCACCCAGTAGCGGTAGGGGTCGGAAACCGACCACAAGCGCGGATTCTCAAAATCCAGATTCCATCGGACAAGTCGGGTATTTCCTGCCGGGATATTTTCGCAAAGAAGGGTCGATACGGCCACGCTTTTTCCCGAAGGTTCACGGATGATGGTCTCCAGGGAACAATCACTCATTTGAGCGCTTCTGTTATCCAGGACAGCTTCCAATTGCACCGTTGCCCTGTTCCCCGACAAGGGGCTGTTGATGAATAAACTTCCGGGTTGAATGCGCAACGGGTTGGATCTTTCAAGCCATACATGTCTGTAAATTCCTGCTCCTTCATAAAACCAACCCTCGTATTGTGTTGCATCCACCCTGACAACCAACACATTTTCGATATCAAAACGGATATAATCTGTAATATCGCAGGTAATTCCCATGTAACCGCTTTCGTT
>Ga0209098_1003681_pt1 | contig 12438 bp, 9 predicted proteins | sample AD_JPNHW1_MetaG_FD_184429 | JGI IMG/M metagenome (GOLD analysis project Ga0209098, IMG submission 184429) | Active sludge microbial communities of municipal wastewater-treating anaerobic digesters from Japan - AD_JPNHW1_MetaG (SPAdes) (version 2) | ecosystem: Engineered > Bioreactor > Anaerobic >... | reverse complement strand
GGTGATCACGCATCTTGGGCGGAGCAAAAGCTGAAAACACTCTCCTTGGAACAAAAAATTGCACAGCTGCTGATGATTCGTGTACGCTCCGATTATGACAATAAAACTGTTAGTAGTATTCTTTCCGATGTATCGAAGTATCAACCCGGTGGAGTATGCTTTTTTCAAGGAAGTCCCGTTCGCGAAATCAATCTTACGAATCGCCTTCAATCGGCATGTCCCATTCCGATGCTCATATCCATTGATGGAGAGTGGGGTCCCGCCATGCGTTTGGACAGCTGCACCATTTTCCCACATCAGATGACCCTTGGTGCTCTCGCACCGCAATATGATTCCCTTATTTATCAAATGGGATTTGAAATGGCGAAACAGTGTCTCGCGTTAGGAATCCATATCGATTTTGCTCCTTGTGTGGATATTAACAGCAATATTGATAATCCTGTTATCAACAGCCGTTCCTTTGGCGAACTTCCCGATGAAGTAGCACGCAAGAGCGTCTTCCTTATGCACGGTATGCAGGATGCCGGCGTGAGTGCGTGCATTAAACATTTTCCCGGTCACGGGAATACACATATTGATTCTCACGTTGATTTGCCGGTCATTTGCTCTTCCCGTGATGAACTTGAAAAAGTGGAACTTTTCCCCTTCCGAAAAAATATTGCCGAAGGCGTGGATATGGTCATGGTTTCTCACCTGAATGTACCGGCGTTGGATAGTTGCAAAAATGCTATGGCTTCTCTTTCTTATAAAATTATAACCGATTTACTTCGCAATGAGATGGGTTATGACGGTATCATTATTACCGATGCCATGGATATGAAAGGTCTTCGCAAATATTATTCCCACGACGGAGATGCCGAAATCGCCGCCCTCCTTGCCGGCGTTGATATTCTGTTGCTCCCCGGCGACCTTAACGTCGTCATTGGTGCCATTAAAAATGCTGTTCTTTCCGGCAAAATCCCAGAAGAACTGATTAATGAACGTTGCCTTCGCGTGTTACGATTTAAGGAAGATAAGGGCTTGTATGACCTGAACCCCGTTTCTCCTCGTTTGGTCTGCAATCAGCTTAATTCAATGGAAACACAATCTCTTGTCAACAAAATAGAAGAAAAAGCAATTACTTTGCTCGTGAATCATGATCATATTCTGCCTTTGTCTGATGCCGATTCCTCTTCTTTGCTCCTTTGCGTGGGCGGTTTTGAGGATTCCAATGCGTATCGTGATTTGGCAAACCGCTATCATCTTGACTTTATGCAGATACATCGCTCCGTAAACAAGAAAGATTATGCCGCCCTGACTGATTCAATTGCGAAGTATCATACAGTTATTGTTTATATTTTGAGTACGAATCAGTTACTTAAATATAATTATGGTATTTATGCGGAAACCATCGATTTTTTAAAAGCAGCCCTCGTTAATAATCAAGTTGTTTTTTCTTTTTTTGGAAATCCTTATGCGTTAGAAAGATTTCCCGATTTATCGCGTTATCAATCTGTCATTGTAGGTTATCAGCCCACTGTAAATTCGGCTAAATCAGTTATGCGCGCCATTTACGGCGAAATAGGGTTCTCGGGTCATTTGCCCGTTTCTACTTCTACGTTTCCTGCAGAATCCGGGATTTTGTTACCACCTGTTGTGAATGTTTCAAAATTGGGAAAAGAGCATCTCTCTCTCTTGCCGGATACTACCAACCTGCACTTGGATTCGTTGGTGCAAGCCGCTATTGACGGCAAAATCATTCCCGGCTGTCAAATTGCAGCCTTGCATGGTGGACAAATGGTTTATTACAAGAATTTTGGGAATCAACGCTATGATGACCAAAATCCGGTTACATCCGAAACCATGTACGATTTAGCTTCGATGACCAAGTCGTTGGCTACCGCCTTAGCCGTGATGAAACTTTATGAAGCCGACAGCTTAGAACTAACCGACAAAATAGGGCAGTATTTACCCTATCTGAAAGGTACAGACAAAGCTGAATTAACGCTCGTTGAATTACTTACCCATACTTCCGGTTTGCCGGCATTCATTCCTTTCTATCGCGAAATTGCCGTGAACGGGATGATGGACTCAACCTATTTGCGAAAAGAAAAAAACGCACAATTTTCTATACAAGTAGCCTGTGGCGTTTTCCTTCGCAATGACTATCCCGATATGGTAAGAACGAAAATTGCCCATTGCAAATTAAACGAAAAAAAATATGTTTATAGCGACTTGGGTTTTATTCTTCTAAAAGAGATGGTTGAACAAATCACCCAACAGCCCATTGATGTTTATTTGCACAATTATTTTTATGAACCGTTAGGATTAAAAAACACAACCTTTAATCCGTTGAATACTCATCAGTTAGAGCAAATTGCGCCGACGGAAGATGACCATTATTTTCGTTGTCAGGTTGTGCAAGGTTATGTCCATGACCAATCGGCTGCCCTCTTTGGCGGAGTTTGCGGTAACGCCGGCTTGTTCTCTACCGCTCACGATGTATCCGTCATCTTATCTATGCTCATGAATGACGGAAATTGGAACGGAAAGACTTATTTCTCCCATAAAACGATCAAAATGTTTACTTCCGTCTATTCTATTCACGGTTGTCATCGTCGTGGTTTAGGATTTGATATACCCTCTTATGCCAAGAAAAATCCGGTTCTTCCGATTCAAGCCGAAAATACGACCTATGGCCATCAGGGATTTACCGGTACGGTTTTTTGGTGTGATCCCGAAAATGATTTAATCTATATCTTTCTTTCAAACAGAGTTTTCCCCAATGCAGAACCTAACAATTTGGCAAAATCAAAACTCAGATTGTTGGTTCATGAGGAAATCTATAAAGGATTAGGACTCTAAATTTTAGATAATGAATAATATTACGTTAATTAGTGATTGGAGCCTGCGAGAACCTTATTTGGCAATGTTTAAAGGAAAATTACACTCCCAAATTCCCAATGTAATTATTTTCGATATCACGCACGCGGTTGAATTATTGAATATTCATCAAGCTGCCTTTATCCTCAAACATACCTTTCCCTCATTTCCTGTCGGTACAATTCATGTCGTTTTGGTCGGAACATACGCTAACATGCCGGCAAACCCTGTGCTGATTCCTTATCAGGGACATTTTTTTATCGCCAATGATGACGGAATTATTTCTCTGCTTTTTGATGAAATTAACCAACCCGATTTCCCTATCTTCTGTTATAACGGAAATGAAACGAATTACTTGTCTAAAATCCAAGCTCTTTGTTCTATGTGTATTCAGCAGACGTTTGCGCAACATACCGCAAAATACGTAGTCCAAAAACGCGCCATACCACTTGAGCTGAATTATAATTCTGCGAAAAATCAAATTACTGGAACTACCGTCTATGTCGATGTTCATCATAATATCATTACCAATATTCCCGTTGAAATGTTTTTACATGCTACCCAAAACAAGAAGTTCATTGCTTATGTCGGGCGGGTACAAATTACGGAATATGCAGATTCATACTTGGAAACAGCAGGAAATGCTTACTTTGTTCCTAATAGCATGGGAGTTCTCGAAATAACCACTTATCGGGGAAATATTGCCATTCTAGATGCTTGGGAAGCCGAAACTGAAATTTTATTAACGGTAATATAAATATTTTAAAATTTTTCTTTCGATTATCGTATGAAAGATTTTTTTTGTAATTTTGCGCAGTTTTAAAATCAATTAATAATCAAAATTATTTCAAATGAAAAAAGTTTTTACAATGTTTTTTGCCTGCTTCGTAGCAGTTGCAGTGAATGCTCAAAGTGCAGATTATGAATTAACGGGCTTCTTAGATGATGAGAATCAGGTTATTACAGAAATCCAATTAGGTGCTACAGATGATTTGAATCCATCCGTAGGTCTTCTTAATAATGGTCCGGACCTTGTTGCAGCTACCGATACTATTTATATTACGACTTCTGTTGATAATACCGATATAGTTAGAATGTATTTGTTGGGTTCTCAACTTACTAGTGTTCCTGTTGGTACCACTGTTGCACTTGGAGGTCAAACACCTATACTTACCTACGAAGATATGGATAATTATCAAATTACTTCAGCAGAACTTTGCTACAAAGTTTCTTTTGTTGGTGTTACCACAGACCCTGATTTAACGAACAATCAAGCTTGTGTACAAGTAACCCGCGCGACCTCTATCAACGAGTTCGCTCAAGATGAAGTTGCTGTATATCCGAACCCTGCTTCTGACGTTATCAATGTTGCCAATGCAGAAAATGCTCAAGTTTCCGTATTTGACATGACCGGAAAAGTTGTTGCTAACATCGAAAATGCTTCAGCAAATCAAGCGATTGATGCTTCTAACTTCGCAAAAGGTCTTTATATCGTTCGCGTTGTTGATGGCAATAATATCGTTACAAAGAAAATCTCTATTGTAAAATAATTTTACATTCATAATGAAAAGACCGTTTGAGTGTTCAGACGGTCTTTTTTTTGCTTTGAAATAAAAAAATGCGCGATTTAATTTACGATTTCAGAATTCTTTGTCTTAAATCCTCCGGGAATTTTTCAATGGCATAGCGAAGCATGGTGCGTGGCATAGATTGATAACGATTGTTTTCCATCAGAAATTGATATTCCGCTTCAAAGTCGCGTTTCCCAATTTCGCGCAGCATCCAGCCCACAGCTTTGTGTATTAAGTCGTGTGGGTGATGAAGCAAAATCTTCGCAATTTGCAGTGTGTCATCAAATTGGTCGGATTTGATGTAAGGCAGGGTGCTGATAATGGCAATTCGTTCTTCCCATAAAAAGCCGCTATGCGCTAATTGATATAACGGTTCTCTGGACTTGTCGTACAAATATTTCCCCACAATTTCTCCACACGACAAATCAACCAAGTCCCAATTATTAATAAATTGAGTATTAGCTAAATAGAAATCAAATATCTCTTTTTGCTTGGATTTGTCTTGTTTACTATTTTTGTATTGATTGACTAAAAGTTGAAGTGCAATCATTCTACATTCGTGGTAAGGGTCTTGAAGGAGTTTTTGAATATCGTCTCTTTCAACTAATTTATATTTTTTGACAATTTGGCGGATAACGGGGACCGTAACGCCCATAAATTGGTCGCCTTCGCCATATTGACCTTTTCCGGTTTTGAAGAAGCGAGAAAGGTCGGCGGCTTTTTGGGGAGTTGCACCCGCCATCAATTCATCTTTAATAATCTGATATGTCATTATGATTTAGGTTTTTATATTAAAAAAGCTACTTGAAAGTAGCTTTTTGGGTAATACTGAAGGGATTAAAGTTTCTCGCCTTTTACTAATTTGAAGGTGTCTGTAGCGATGACCAATTCTTCATTGGTAGAGATAACCAACAATTTCACTTTTGAATCGGGGGTAGAGATGATTCCGTCTTCGCCAATCAATTTTTCATTTTGAGCTTTATCTAATTTAGTGCCCAAGAATTCGAGACCTTCGCAGATAGCTTCGCGTTGGAAGAAGGCATTTTCGCCGATACCGCCAGTGAACAAGATGATATCCACGCCGTTCATAGCAGCTGCATAAGCGCCGATGTATTTTTTAACTCTATAGGCAAACATATCGAAAGCATACGTGGAGCGTTTGTCGCCGCTCTTTTTTCCTGCGTGGATGTCGCGCATATCGACGCTTATGCCGGAGACGCCCAGCAGTCCTGATTTTTTATTGATGAAAGTATTCATTTCTTTAATTGAAAAGTTTTCATTTTCAGCAATATAAAGAAGTGCTCCGGCATCTAAATCGCCGCAGCGAGTTCCCATTATCAAACCTTCTACAGGCGTAAATCCCATGGAAGTATCGACAGATTTCCCATTTTTAACGGCACAGATGGACGCTCCGTTACCTAAGTGGCAGCTGATAATTTTTGAATTTTGATAATCTATTCCAACTAATTCAGCGGCTTTGGGAGCTACATATTTGTGGCTGGTTCCGTGGAAACCGTATCTGCGGATTCTTTGGTTTTCGTAGTATTCGTATGGAATGGCGTACAAAAAGGCTTCGGCTGGCATTGTTTGATGGAAAGAAGTGTCGAAAACGGCGGTTTGTGGCGTGTTCGGCAATAAATTCATCATTTCATTGATACCTACTAAGCTGGCAGGATTGTGGAGAGGTGCCAATGCACACAATTTTTCAATTTCTTCAATCTCTTTTTTGCCGATAAGGGAACTTTGTTTAAAATATTCTCCGCCGTGAGCCACGCGATGTCCTACGGCACCAATTTCGCTTAAAGAAGCAATAACTCCCAGCTTTGGATCTACTAATGTATTAAGTACCAAATTGATACCTTCTGCATGGTCTTTAATGGGACGCTGCACATAGTATTTGTCCTTTCCAACCGGTTTGTGAGTGAACTCGCCCATTTCAAGACCAATACGTTCAACTATTCCCTTTGCCTTTAATTCGGCGTTGTTAGCCATGTCAATTAATTGATATTTAATTGAGGAACTTCCACAGTTTAAAACTAAGATTTTCATTTTTGAATATTATTTTTTTTGTTGAGTGATTTTCTATCAAGCGACAAAAGTACATAATTTTCATGAAATGACAAGCTGATTATTTTTCAAATTTTAGATAAAATCGGAGCAATAGAAAGGTATTATTTCCCCCAATTATCGCGGTCTAAACTTCGGAAATTGATGGCTTCGGAGAGGTGGTCGATATGAATCTCGGGTGCGTGATTCAGGTCGGCGATGGTGCGGGCGACTTTCAAAATTCGGTCGAAGGCACGTGCCGACAATCCTAATTTGTCCATTGCCATTTTGAGGGTATTTTGTCCTTCTTCGGAAATTTTGCAGAACTCTCGTACCATCTTACTGCTCATTTGTGCGTTGCAAAAGATGTTGGGATGTTCAGTAAACCGTTGTTTTTGAAGATCTCTTGCGTCAACAACCCGTTTTCTGATGGCTTCGCTTTTCTCTACCGGCGTTGTGGATGCGAGCTCTGCATGACTGACGGGAATTACTTCCACGTGAATGTCGATTCTGTCCATTAATGGACCGGAGATTCTATTTAGGTATCGTTGTACCACGCCTTCGCCGCACGTGCAGTCGATTTTGGGATGGTTGTAATTTCCGCATGGACAAGGATTCATGGCGGCGATAAACATGAAAGAAGCCGGAAATTCCACAGAATATTTTGAGCGTGAAATCGTTACAAATCTATCTTCCAAGGGTTGTCGCATCACTTCCAAGACGGTTCTTTTGTATTCCGGTAGTTCGTCTAAGAAGAGGACCCCGTTATGAGCTAATGAAATTTCACCGGGTTGTGGGTGGGTTCCGCCGCCAACCAATGCCACGTCGCTGATGGTGTGGTGGGGCGCGCGAAACGGGCGGACACATATCAAAGATGAAAAGCGGCTCATTTTCCCTGCAACAGAGTGTATCTTGGTGGTTTCCAATGCTTCATTGATTGTCAAAGGTGGCAAAATAGAAGGTAAGCGTTTTGCCAACATCGTTTTTCCTGAGCCGGGAGGACCTATCAAGATTACGTTGTGACCGCCGGCAGCTGCAATTTCCAATGCTCGTTTGATGTTTTGTTGCCCTTTGACATCTGAAAAATCAAATTCATAGTCGTTTAAGCTGCGTTGAAATTCCTTACGTGTATCAATGATGGTTGGCGTAATGGGGACATTATCGTCGAAAAAATCAATAACTTGTTTGATACTTTCCACTCCTAAGATGTCGATTCCGTCCACGATGGCTGCTTCTCGGGCATTTTGAATCGGGAGAATTACTCCCTTTTTGCCCCTTTTTTTGGCTTCAATAGCTACCGGTAGGGCACCCCGAATGGATTGCAGACTTCCATCTAACGATAATTCCCCCATAATGTAATAATCTTCAATAATTTCGGCTCCGCGGATTTGCTCGGACGCAATGAGAATACCCACTGCTAAGGTTAAGTCGAAAGCCGAACCCTCTTTCCGAATATCTGCCGGTGCCATATTGATAATTATTTTCTTACCGGGAATTTTGTAGTTGTAACTCTTTAATGCAGAATCAATTCTGTGTTGGCTCTCCTTCACTGCACTATCGGGCAGCCCAACTAAAAAGAAATTGACGCCGGTATCAACATTTACTTCTACAGTGATGTGAACGGCGGCAACTCCCATCAGCGCGCAACTGTGTGTTCTTATGAGCATATTTGTTCTTCCTTTTTCGGCAAAGATACAGCTTTTTTATTATATATTTTTTCTTTTTTAAAATAAATGCTTGATTATCAATTTATTAAATGATGTTATGATTGAAGGATAAATGACATATTTTAATACGTAAAGCATTTTTTTGAAAAAGTGCTTGTTAACGATATAAGTAATAGCAACTCATTTTTTGGAAGTTTTGAGTCCCATTTCTGCCAATTTGACATATCGGTTTCTTTCCACCTACGTTCTCATGCCGCAACTTTCCCCTTTGTTCTTCGTGGCAAATTTTCGGAAGATTATTGAAATATTCAAAATTATACAAAAAAAATCGTTCCGAAATAGTCAACCAGCACCTTGTCGCCGTAGAATTCGGCGGCAAGGTCAAAGAGTTTTTTAGAGTCCAATACACTATTAGGAATTATATTTTTATTGACCATTAATGTTAGAGCGACCACTTGGTATCCAGCAAAACATACTTGTCCGGTATGTAAACTATACCCCAAAGTATACAAAATGGAATATGAAATGAAAAATTTAATTACTTATGCACGTACAATTTAAAACTGTCCGATTTTTTGCGAGGGCTACAATGGTTTTTTTACCAAAAGTAGCATTATATTTTTTTGATAAAATCTTTAAATAATTGATATTCAACGATAAAACAGAATAAATTGTGTATCAAAATTTTTTTTGAGAAAGTGTTGTGGATATAAAAAAAAATACTATTTTTGCAGCCTCAAAATGAGTGAACGCCGCGTTCGTCTAGCTGGCCCAGGACGCAAGGTTTTCATCCTTGAAATCAGGGGTTCGAATCCCCTACGCGGTACAAATAAAGGGGTTTGATCAGTGGTTTGCGTAAGTGAGCCGCTGGTTTTTTTTTATCGTTATCTTTCGTGTAAATTTTCAATTTTTTATTTACTGTCTGGTGAATAATAGAAATATTTGATTAATCTATTAGCAATGAGTAGATTACAACTATTATTCTTGTGACACGATTTTGATTTTTTCAACATCAAGTAGAATTGGCCCCCAACTTTCTAATTCGGCAACAACAGCATCGACATTCGCTGTGGGTTTCCATACAATATAGATGGTAGGAATTGTTTCGTTGAGGGTTGTTTCTGTGTTGTAGTACGAAACGTCTGATATTGAGATTTTGAGAATATCTTTTTTGTATTTTTGTCCGATGACAGTTGTTTTATCCGCGTAATTTGTCTCATTTTTTTGGATACTGTCTATTTTTAGATTGAGTTGGGTAACGAGGAGGTCTTTGTTTTTGAGTTCTGTATCTTTCGCTGAAAGAATGTTTTCTAATACATCAGCCTGCATATTGACATCAAAAACATCGCCAGTATGTTTGATTTTAAGTTGTGTGGAGTTCAGATTAAAATCATTGATCATCATATTGCGAAGGGTGTCTATTTGTCCGGCACTCAGTTCTTTTCCAATCAAGAATAGGGTTAAGGTGGAGTTCTTTTTGTGGTATTCTTTTTTATAATTAACGAGTTGAATGTCAGAAAAAAACTCTTTTTTTTGAATTTCGGTGATGTATTTGATCACGTTAGAATTGAAGGCAGTTTCTTGCACAACATTGATGGCGATGAAGCAGCTTGGAATCATCACGATTAAGGCGAAGAAGGTGATTCCGCGTTTTACGTTTCTTGCTTTTTTTTTATTTACGAATTTAACGATGGGGAAATGTAGGTAGCGAACCGTGATAACGGTAGCGAGGGCGATGAAAAAAGAATTGATAAAGAAGAGGTAGAAGGCACCGAAGAAGTAATTAAATTGCAGAGTTGCGATTCCAAACCCGGCGGTGCAAAGCGGCGGCATCAAGGCGGTGGCAATCGCAACACCGGAGATAACCGTGAAGGGCTGCTCTTTGCGCGAGGCGGCAACAATTCCTGCAAACCCGCCAAAAAATGCGATCAGTACGTCAAAAATAGTGGGCGTGGTTCTTGCCAATAACTCTGATTGAGCATCACTTAATGGGGAAAGAATAAAGTATAAGGTTGAGGCTATTAAGCTGATAATCACCATTATGCTAAAATTCCGCAGTGATTTCCGCAGGAGTGGCATGTCAAAAGTACCTACTGCCAATCCAATGCCGTTGATAGGTCCCATCAGTGGCGAAATGAGCATGGCTCCAATGATGACCGCCGTTGAATTGACATTTAACCCGACCGAGGCAATGATAATGGCGAAAAACAGAATCCAAATGTTGATTCCCCGAAATTCAACCCCTTTTTTGATTGATGTCATGGTTGCCACTACGTCCGTATCTTCGGACATCGTCAGCAGCTCTTTGAAATGAAGCAGACTGTTTTTAAGTCGCTCTTTTACTCGCTCTAAAGTTACCTTTTTTTTATTATTTTCCGGTTCCATTGGCTTTCATTAAGATAAAAGTCGTTTTACAATATCGGATACAAGTTTGTTATCGGCTTTACCGGCAAAGGTTTTGGAGGCAATTCCCATCAATTTACCCATTTCTTTGATACCAGAAATGTTCTGCTCTTTTATCATTTGTTGTATGGATACGGTAATCTCTTCTTCCGTCAGCTGAACGGGTAAAAATTGGGCGATAACTTCCATTTGTGCCAATTCGTCTTTTGCTAAATCTTCACGATTTTGCGCCTGATAGATGTCGGCAGCTTCTTTCCGTTGTTTGACTAATTTTTGTAATAATTTAATTTCTGCTTCTTCATTAATGGGAGCTGCATTTTTTTCAGTTTTTAATAAAAGGATAGCGGCTTTTACAGCTCTGAGTGCGTCTAAAGCAGTTTTATCCTTTGCTAACATGGATGTTTTGATGCCGGAATTGATTCTTTCTTCTAAACTCATTTCTTATCGTGTTTAATTTTGAAAATAATCGGCAAATATACATGAAATAATTTGGATTATTCTTTTTTAAAAAAATATTAGCGCAGTGTTTCTACCTTAGCTATGCCCGAAATGAGGTACTTTTTTTTATTGCTCATGTTTAAACAAAGGACACGTGTTCGTGCAAATCTTTCTAAACGGTAAATGTTGCCCATAAAAGCAAATTCTTCCCCGGGTTTGAGCAGTTTTAAGAAACATTCGTTTTCCGAATTGGGACGATATGCCGCAAAGCACCCGTCAAGGTCTTCTTTCGCTCTCGTACTTGTGATGTGGGTCAGGTATTTTTTCCAAGAGGTTTTAATATCTTCCGGTAAAGCAATGGTTTGAACGACTTCCGTTAGCAATTCCTTGAATTCTTTTTGCCATTCCGGTCCGTGTGGTTTGGGTTTGATAAAGAGACCATATCTTTTTTTGTACACCTGATAATGCGCTAATTCGTGCAGAAATACAAACAAAAATTCATAGCAGCACAAGTCGCAGTTAACGGAGATTTGCGGACGAACCTTTTGGTAGCGAATGAAACAACCATGTTTTGTTTTTCGGGGTGGTGAAATTTTGAGATTGTAATTTTCTCTGCTAAAGGAGTTATAAACAAAATCAATCGCTTCTGCAGGGAAGTATGGAGCGACCTTTTTTATAAATTCTTCTTTACTGAGCCGCATAACTAAAAACTATGCTTTGTTTTCTTTTTTGATGCTGAATTTTCCCCAAAGCCGCAATACCAAAATTTCAGCCAAGAAGCATGCTAATGCGAAGAGAATAAAATATTGCCATAGGAATTTGCCGTTGAGCCGTTCAGAAATGGCATGGGTAATATCTTTTGATTCGGAGGTTATCCATTCAACATTTTTCGGTTGTTGCGCCATTATATCCTTTTGCTCATCGTCCGAATAGTAGTTTAATTGCGATTCCTTTCTGTCATAATTAAACGCAATGGAAGTAACGGTAGTCCCATTGTTGAGAACATCATAAATTCCGTCTTGCGCAATTTGGTCGTGAAAATAGAGAACGGTTTCATTGCCCATGTTTCGCTGTTCGGGAATATAGGTGGTTTGTCCATTTTGGATTTTAATCACATCATCGTTGGATTGCGCCATTGAACGGATACTCTGATAATGGTCAACGCCGATGATATTGTACAATTTTTGTTGCATGATACTTCGAATTCCGATATTGTGCATCGGAATAAAGAAAAGGGCATGTTTGTGGATATTCCCAAAATCATCGTTCATGGCAACCGCCGACAATATCAGTTTCCCTTTCCCAATGTTATAAGCCGATAGCACCGGCTGCCGATTATCAAACGTCATGATGCTTTCTCCGGCACTAAGTTGGGTGAACTGAAAGTATTTCTTTGCGGACGGAAAATCCAAATTATCGCTGACTTTTTCCATACTTCCTTTATAATAAGC
>Ga0209098_1003679_pt1 | contig 12438 bp, 13 predicted proteins | sample AD_JPNHW1_MetaG_FD_184429 | JGI IMG/M metagenome (GOLD analysis project Ga0209098, IMG submission 184429) | Active sludge microbial communities of municipal wastewater-treating anaerobic digesters from Japan - AD_JPNHW1_MetaG (SPAdes) (version 2) | ecosystem: Engineered > Bioreactor > Anaerobic... | reverse complement strand
ATGTTCGGTTTTTGCTGCTTGAGCTTTTGCCTGTTCTTCTTGTTCTGGAAGAACTATGGAAACGGCACATTGATTCTCCCCCAAATAAATATTTGCGACTCTTTTTATATCAGCAAGGCTGACTTTTTTAATATTTTCTAAATACTCTTCGTAATATTTCGGGTTATCGGTTAAAACTGTTGTGTAGCCTATTGAAGAAGCAATATTAGAAATAGATTCTCTTGCATAATAAGTTTCTATTTCAAGTGCGCTTTTTGCTTTTGAAAGTTCTTCGGATGTAACTCCATTTTTTTGAATTTTTAAGATTTCATCAAAAACAGCTCTTTGAAGTTTTTCGCAGTTATCCGCAGTAAAATTTGCGCTTATCATAAAAATTCCGTCTTCTTTGAAGGTTGAATTTTCCGCAGCAATAGAATAAGCCAGCTGCTTTTGTTCTTTTATTGACTGATACAAAATACTTGAACGCCCGTCACCCAATATTATTCCAAGCAAATCGAGCGCATAAGAATCCAAATTCATTGCATCTGCGGCTCTATAACCGATAAGCATATAACCGCTTTGTACCGGCTGATAATCGACTTTTACAATTTTTTGGCACAACTGCTTTTCTTTTTTATTTGAAATTTTTGAAGATTTTTTTACTTCTTTTTGTTTAAACTCCTGGCTGATTTTTTTAAGGACATCCTCTGGCTCAACATCTCCGATTACCATTGTTACCATATTTTGAGGATTGTAATACTGTTTATAGTAATTTAAAATTTCTTCACGGGTAATTTTGCCTATAACGTCATTTGTACCCAAGACTTTTCTTTTGTAAGGGTGTGTTGTATAAAGCATTTGGATAAGATTTTCATAAACCTTATTTGAAGGGTCATTTTCATCTTTGGCAATTTCTTCCATAACGACTTTACGTTCTTTTTCAAGTTCTTTTCTGGGGATAAGCGGATTTAAAAGCATATCAGAGTGCAAGTCCAATGCAAGGTCAAAGTATTTAGAAGGAATTGTTATGTAATAATGTGTAAAATCTTTGCTGGTGGCAGCATTTTGAACCGCCCCTTTTGACTCCAAAAGTCTATCCATTTCACCCGTGGGATGATTTTTTGTCCCTTTGAAAAAAAGATGTTCAAGAAAATGCGAAACGCCGTTGTTTTTATCATTTTCGTTAATTGAACCTGTTTTTATCCATGTATCAATGGTTACAATAGGATTGTTTTTAACCTGTTTTATAATAACAGTCTGTCCGCTTTCCATTTTATAAATTTGGTAATCCTGAGCAAAAGCACTGACACCTAAACAAAAAACAAACAGTAATACTAAAAATTTCTTCATCCCAAACCCCTTTATCTGATTTTTTTACATAATAGCACAATTAATTGACAATAAAAAGTAAACCAATCGGGCATTAAAAAGGTTAAACAAATCTTCTCATCAAACCTCTAAAAATTTTTTCAATTTTAGGATGCCTGTGCCTGTTCCAAAAAAACATATTCTTATTAAATCCTTTTTTTTGAAAAGATTTTAGAATATCGGATAAAAATTGTTTTTCGTTTTTGTTTTGGCGTCTTCCCACAAGACTTGTTGTATGCATCCTCCAGCGGGTAAGCCTTTGATTTATATAATAAAATTTGTTATCGTAAGCTAAATGCGCCCATACCCAATGGTCTAAAAAAGCCTCAACGGTAGGGTTAAAGTCTGCTTTCTTAAGTGTTTCGGCTTCAACCACTGCACAAGAAAAAGTCGGAATCACATTTTGAAAACTGAAAGCACTGAAAAGATTTGCAGGATATTTTTTTGAGGACAAAATTCTGTCGTTAAGTTCAAAATATCTTGCGTAATCTTCGATTATTTCTTCGTTTCCGAAAAGGTCAACGTCACTGAAAATTATTTTTGCCTCAGGATATTGCGCTGCCACTTTAATCTTTTCTTCAAGACAATTCTGCTCCCAGATATCATCGCTTTCCAAAAAAGCAATATAATCGCCGGTTGCTTTTTCGATTCCTAAAATAAGAGTTTCTTTAAGTCCTCTGTTTTCGCCTTCAAGGTGTCTGAAAAATTTTATACGCTCATCTCTTGCGCAAAATTCCTTGATAACTTCTACCGAATTATCGGTAGAGCCGTCGTCCACGACAATTAACTCCCAGTTTGTATAAGTCTGGGCGATAACACTTTCGACAGCCTCTTTTAGGAACTCCGCATAGTTATAACTGGCGGTGATTACAGAAACTTTTTTGTTCATGATAAAATAATATTTAAAAATAAAAAGTAAGTCAATTTATATATTTTTGTAATATAGTATTTATATGGAAGGTTTCAAAATAAAAGTTTCAGTTACAATACCCACTTATAATAATCTGGAAAGTTTTAAGCGAACGCTTAATTCTGTTTTGTGTCAAACTTTTAGTGATTTTGAAATTATCATAACCGATGATTCGGAAAATGACGATATAAAAATATATACGGCTCTTTTAAATGATGAGAGAATAAAATATTTTAAGAATCCCCAAAAAATGGGTGCGCCCAAAAACTGGAATGAGGGCATTAAAAAAGCTCAAGGCGAATATGTAAAAATTCTCCACCACGATGACTGGTTTGCGGATGAAAATTCTTTAAAAAAATTTGTAGAATTAATGGATAAAAATCCTCAATGTGATTTCGGGTATTCAAAAAGTGTCGATTTTAACGTTGAAACAAAAAAAATTAAAACCAGAAAAGCCGAAAAATACGTTTCCAAAATAGAGAAAAATCCTTTTGAACTTTACCTGTGCAACAGAATAGGTTCTCCCAGCGTAGTAATTTTCAGAAATAAAAACGACCTGCTCTTTGATGAAAACTTAAAATGGCTTGTGGATTTGGATTTGTACATAGAAGCTTTGATCAGAAACAACAAAATTGCTTTTATAAATAAAGTTTTAGTAAATATAGGAATTTCACAGGCACAAATTACAAATTCTTGTCAGGATAACCAAAAAGTGGAAATATACGAACTTTTCTATCTGTACAATAAATATAAGAAAAACCTTGACAACAATAAATATTACCCCAAACTCACAGAAGCCCTCAAAAGGTTTAAAATCTGCACTTTAGAAAAATTAAGAGAAATTATCCCGCAAGAATTTGAAATCCCCGAAAGAATAATTAATAAATTATCAGGGAAGAAAAAATGTTTAAAAGACTTACTGCACTTATAATTGTTTTAACGGCGTTTTCGGTACAAATGGTTTTTGCCGAACAAACTTACACGCTTAAAACAGGGATTTCTGTTATTGACAGAGTTCCCAACATGCTCTACGGAACATGGCGGGTAAGTTCGACAAGAACTTCAACAAACAGTCAGGCAACATTCAAACCTTCGACGGTTGATTTGTGGAACTTATCAAGAGAAGGTAACGTCTTAACATTAGAAAACCCTTTTTCAGGAGCGAAGGCATCAGTAGAAATTAACGAGGTAAGCGACAGATTAATAAAATTTAAGAAAATCGGCGATTTTGATGGTAAAAAGTTGACGGATATAGTAGAATTAAACTTGGGTAAAGACAGCTTTGAAGGAGTTAATACTCTTTTGCTGGAAACCGTCTCCGATGTAGACAAAACAGTTATAAAAAGCGAAAGAGCCACTTATAAACTAGTTGGAGAAAAAATAGCAGGTTCAAGCATAAAATAAGCGGTGAGAAGTGAGAGGAAAAAAGATGAAAACTTATGAATTTGATACGGTAATATTAGGAGGCGGACCTGCGGGGCTTTCTGCGGCGATTTATGCTGCAAGAGGGGCATCTTCTACAGCCATAATCGATATAAGCATGTTGGGCGGACAGCCTACAAATTATCTTGAGCTTGAAAATTATCCGGGCTTCGGGCTTATAGACGGCTTTGATTTAATGGAAAATTTTGAAAAACACGTCGACAGATTTGATGTCAAAAAATTTCCCATGCAAGAAATAGATAAAATTGACCTTACGGCTCAAATTAAAATAATCCAGACCAAAGAAGCTACTTTTAAAGCAAAAACCGTAATTCTTGCAACAGGTGCAAAATCCAAGAAACTGGGAATCAGCGGAGAAAAAGAATTCTTGGGAAGAGGGGTAAGCTACTGTGCGGTGTGCGACGGGGCATTTTATAAAGACAAAAATGTTGCTGTAATAGGCGGCGGTAACGCGGCAGTCGAAGAAGGGATGTATTTGACAAAATTTGCCAAAAAAGTCTATATCATACACAGGCGCGATACTCTAAGAGCAGACAAAATCATTCAGGAAAGAGCCTTCAAGAACAAAAAAGTGGAATTTGTTTTTGACGCCATTCCTGTTGAAATTTTAGGTGATGACCTTGTTAACACCCTTGTTTTGAAAAACGTTAAGACAAACGAAACCACAAATCTTGAAGTAAACGGCGTTTTTCCTTATATAGGCTTCAGCCCGAATGTAGAAGGGTTTGACGGTCAAATTAAACAAGACGGAAACGGATTTATTATAACAGATGAAAGAATGCAAACTTCTATTGAAGGAGTTTTTGCAGTCGGCGACATAAGAAAAACTCCGCTCAGACAGGTTATAACAGCAGCTTCAGACGGGGCTGTCGGTGCAGTCTTTGCAACAAAATATTTAGAAACTCTATCAGAAATTATGGTCTAAATTCTTTCCAATATTTTTAAGATAAGATTTTTAAATTTGTTTTTTACGACATTTGTTGTTTCAATAACCTCAGCGTGAGAAAGTTTTAAATCAGTAATGCCGGCAGCATAATTTGAGATACAACTTATGCCCAAAACGTCCATTGAGCAGTAATTTGCAACTATAGCCTCAGGAACGGTAGACATACCTGTAACATCAGCACCAATGATTCTGAGCATCTTTACTTCGGCAGGCGTTTCATAACTGGGACCGGCACCTGCAGCGTAAACTCCTTTTCTGAGTTTTATTTTGAGTTCTTTTGCACTTTCTTCGGCAATTTTTATAAGATTTTTCTTGTAAATTTCACTCATATCGGGGAATCTTGGGCCTAAAGTCTCGTCATTTGACCCCACCAAAGGATTAGTCCCCATTAAATTAATATGATCAGTTATAACCATTAAATCGGCAGGGTTAAAGGCTTTATTTACTGCACCGGCGGCATTAGTTATAATAAGGGTTTTGACACCCAGTTTTTTCATAACTTTAACAGGGTAAGTGATTTTTTGCATGGAATGACCTTCATAAAAATGGTATCTCCCCTGCATTATAACAACTCTTTTACCGCATATTTGAGCAAAAACAAGCTGACCTTTGTGTCCTTGTACGGTAGAAGTTTCAAAATCAGGAATTTCAGAATACGGAATATTTATACTTTCAAATTCGGATGCAAAATCGCCAAGTCCCGAACCTAAAATAATTCCGATTTCGGGCTGAAAATTATTTGTTTTTTTGTTGATAAAATCAAGAGTTTTTTGCATAAAGCCATTATAGCAGTAAATGGTAAATAGTAAATAGTAAATAGAAATGTTAAAACAGGGGACAAGAGGCGAAGATGCCAAGAGGCGTAGTAGGATAACCCACGCATCTACTCATCTTATCTTCTTATAAACTATTCGACTGTTCGACTTTTCAACTGAAACAGCCTTTTAGCCTACCAATCTGTTGTCGTCGGCTTCGGATGCTTTTACCATAATAGCGTGCTCTACGGGGTTTTCTTTTTTATAAGAGCTTTCGTAATATTCGTCAAATCCGAATTCTTCACGGGATTTTTTTGCTTGGGTTTCGTCAACCAGTTTTTTTGCGAGTTCTGCTATTTCATAAACCAATTGGTATCTGTTTTCTGTATTTTCGTTTAAATCCCACGCTACTTTGATTATTTGTTCCATTTTTTAATCCTTTATTTTCCTTGCTACATAAATAATACAATACAAAAATTCATTAGTCAATGTTACATATTTTCAATATTTCTTTGAATGTTATATAATAAACTTATGAAGAAACGACTTGTTTGGATAGCAGAACTTTTTATCTGGCTGCTCATTCTTTTTGTAATAGCAGGCTCTATAATGTTTGCAAGATATAACTATCGCAAACATTTTAATACGTATCAGATATTTCTGCCTGATGTTGACGGCTTGATTGTAGGCTCTCCGGTCAGATTAATGGGGATTCAAGTCGGATACATAAACCAGATAAATATTGTCGGCGATGATGTTTATGTGAAATTTGTCATTACCGAAAAGAATATGAAAGTCCCTCAAGGCTCAACTGCTACAGTTGAATTTACAGGACTTGGCGGGTCAAAGTCTTTGGAATTGTATGCGCCTACAACAGAAAACAAATTTTTATCGGATAAATTTATAATCCCTATGCCGCCGAAAAGAATTCACGATTCTTTAGGGCTTTTAAACGATATGTTTGACAAGATTATCGGAATAACTTATACTATCTCTAATTTTATGGATCAAATCGGGATTATGAAATACAACAACGGAAAATTGCAAAATAATCTTACAGTAACCCAAATATTAAACTTAACAAGCAAGTGGATTGAGGAAGCAACCGAAAAATGCGAAAACTGCAAAATAAAGGATAAGGAAAATGGATTTACAAAAAACAAGAGTAATAAATAACCCTGTCATTTTACAAAATTTATGCACCATGCGGGATAAAAATACCGACTGTCAGGGTGTCAGAATTGCAACAAGAAAGATTACAAGAGTATTGTTATATGAGGCCGCAAAAGGACTTCCTTTGATAGAAAAAACTATTACAACACCGCTAACCGTTTTTAAGGCTCAAACCATTGATCCTGATATAAATATAATAATTTCACCGATTTTGAGAGCGGGATTAATTTTTACCGACGAAGCAATAGATATTCTTCCGCAGGCTTGTATAAGACATATAGGGATGTACCGCGATGAAAAAACCCTAAAGCCGGTTTGGTATTATAACAAAGTTCCTATGAAAGTCAAAGATCCTCATAAGTTCTACATTTTTATAACAGATCCTATGCTTGCAACGGGAAATTCGCTTTTAGAAGCAATTAAGCTTTATGCGGACAAAAAAATCCCGATAGAAAACATAAAAATAATAAGTATAATTGCAGCACCCGAAGGACTTAAAAATATTCATTCAAAATATCCCGAAGTTGAAATTATAACTGCCGCAATAGATTCACACCTTAACGAACACGGATACATAGTTCCGGGAATGGGCGATGCGGGTGACAGAATTTTTAACACTTAAAGCTGTTGTCCCAGAGTCTCTTCAAGGTCTGTTTTAGGATCAGAAATTTCTTTTATTCCATAGACCTCTTTTATTGTATTAAAAAGAGTAGGATTAATTATATTTGTGGCGCATTTGCCCATGTAAATATGTTTTATCCCGAGATGGCTTAAATAAAGCAAATTAGAGATTGTATGCTTATCGCATCTGGTTAAAAATATACTCAATGGCATTTTATTCAAAGGAATTTTATTTTTGATTTCTTTAAGAATTCTGTAAAATAAAACGTAATCATTAATCCTGTCAAGATGATAAACATTTTCTCTATTTTTATTATAACTGAGAGAAATAGCATAGCAGTCACTTGGCAATAGCTCAAAAAACGACTCAAAATACTGCTTTTGTAAAACAGGATAATTTAAAAGCCCAACTATATAAAGGTGTTTTATCTGTTTATTTAGAATTTTATCGGTTATTTCAGCCATTTTATATTCTATTTCGTCGTAAGAAAATCCGACTTTAATCGGAGGTTTTTCTATAATCTTATTAAAACCTCTTGATTCAAGCGCGGCTTTAATCAAAGGCTCAAAATCACCGTCAAGGATTTTAATAATTCCGGGCGGTGCGACCGGATCCATCGTAAAAAGACGCCCTCTGTATAAATATTCGGACTTTTCTAAGTTAATCCTTGTCATCAAAATTGAACCCGGAAAGGATGCAAAATCCATCATATAACTGTCAAAACCCGAGCCAAAATGTCCTTTAAGATTCGGGTGTGACTGCAGTTTTGGAAATGCATGAGCAAAAAGCATTTCCACCCCGTGAGTATATACCCCTATTTCTTTACCTTCACAAGCTTTTAAAACCCTTTCAAGTTTATTAAAATCAGAGCCTGAAACCAAAATCGCTTTACCGAGTTGTGCGCTGGAAGCTACTTCGGTCTGTCTTATTGGACCGTAAAGCTCATTTTGAGTATAAAAAATTGTTCTTAGAATGTCATAATAAATATCCAAAACATCATCTATCGCCCTTTTGGCTTGCTCCTGTGAAAAATTTGTCACATTAATTGAAGACAACAAAGATAAAATTGCATAATATCCTTGGTCATGGTCTTTGCCCATTCTTTTTAATTCCATTAATTTAATACTCATGCTTTTTATTAAAAAAACCATGATGTCAAAAAGAGCTTTTTGATTAGGGTTTAATAATTCTGCTTTTTTGAGAAAATATTTTTCGCCCCGCTTTATTGCATCGCTAAGATAAATATTTTTGTGATGCTTAAAGTAAGTTTTAATTGACTCTATATCCAGGCTGTTCTTTTCACAAAAATTTTTATAAATGGTTTTTGACTCCACTACATAATCGTTTAATTTATTAGTAAGTTCCCTAAACTGTTGCTGGTTATATTCAACAGACAATGCTAAATTCCCGAGTGAATAAATAACGGTTTCTTTAATCTGCTCATTTTTAACCCCAAATTCTTTTAACTTGATAAGATAAAACGAAAGTTCTTTTAAATACAATAAAATTATTTCCTGCAAAGAAGACAGAATGGGACTATCTGAACAAATCCCTCTGCTAAGGCATTCGCTGCACTCGTTATTTGTTTTCTGGAAGTTATACATAAATACACCTCAATAGCATTCTACAAATAACTTGAACAAAATAAATTACACGTTATGTTAATCTTTTGGATAATTAAAGTAGAAAGCACAGAAAAATTGCTTTTTACTTCAAATTATTATAAAATTCCTTTATGAAAAAAGTTTTTATAATATCACCAAAAAGCATCGCAGGAGAGCTTATCATTGACGGTTTTGCCTGCGCTTTTAAAAATATAGGCTATCGAGTGCTTTTAAAAAAAATTGACGAAGTAACACTAAATGAGCTTGAAAAATTCAATCCTGATATAATTTTCGGATATGATTACTCGTATCTTACAGATCAAGGTTGCAAAGAAATAATCCAAAAAATTCAATTTAAAAATCGTATTTTTTATTTCGGTGACGAACCCAAAAGCAAATTTTCTTTGGGTGAAAAAAATGAACTTTACGATGAACTTTCAAATTTAGATGCTACCGTTTTTGTTTGGGACAAAGCTTTTACAAAAGAGTTCAAAAAATGTTATTATCTTCCTCTTGCGGTTAATCCTTTAAAATATGCGACAGAATTTTCCGGCTATAAATATGCAATAACCTTTGTTGGAAGACCGCTTACAGATAAAAGACAAAAAATTCTATCTTGCCTTGTCAAATCTTTCGGAAACAAATTAAATATTTTCTGTTACGAAAAACATTTTGAAAAAAGCGTTGAAGAAATAAAAGAAAAAAAACTTCTTGAAGGGCATGAGCTTGAAATTTATAAAAAAAGCTACAAAGGTTTTGTTAAAACAGAAAGCGAATTAGCTAAAATTTACAATTCTTCCGAGATAAATTTAAACATAACAGAGCAGGGTAAATCTTCTTTGAACTACAGAGTTTTTGAGGTTTTGGCATCCGGCGGCTTTTTGCTGACCGATGAAAAAAAGGATGTGCAAAAATACTTTATACCCTCAAAACAGTTGGAAACTTATAAAAATGAAACCGATTTAACAGATAAAATAGAATTTTATTTTCAAAACCCGGGTATCGCTCAAAGAATAGCACATCTTGGCAGATATGAATGTATTAAAAGCCACTCTTTTGATGAGAGGATTAAGACAATTATTAAAAAAATAACCTAAGCTTCAACCCTTGAAACGCAAGCAGAAATTGCATCTATAAGCCTTTTTGCTTTAATGATTTCTATTCCTTTAATTTGCTCAAAATCTTTGTTTGCAAAAGGAATAATCGCTTTCTTGAATCCGAGAATTTGAGCTTCCTTAATTCTTTTGTCTATACCTTGTACTGCCCTGATTTCTCCGGAAAGTCCTATTTCGCCGATTATTACCGTGTGAGAATCAACTACGACATCTCTTGCGCATGTGGCAACGGCAAGCGCAATTCCCAAATCCGCAGCAGGCTCTGATATTTCAATCCCGCCGATTACGTTTACATAAACATCCTGCTTAGAAAGGTTTAATCCGACCCTTTTTTCAAGTACGGCAAGAATTTGTAATACCCGCCCGAAGTCAACTCCGTTTGCAACTCTTCTTGGTGAAGGATAAGGCGTTGTTCCCACAAGTGCCTGAATCTCTACCAAAAGCGGTCTTGTGCCTTCACTTGTTGAAATAATTACACTTCCGGGAGTAACCTCTTGTGAGTGTTCCTGAATAAAAATTCCGCCCGGATTTATCACTTCGGCTAACCCGTTTATCCCCATTTCAAAAATTCCTGCTTCAGCTGTGTTTCCGAAACGGTTTTTTACCGAGCGCAAAAGCCTGTAAGACTTGTATTTATCACCTTCAAAATAAACAACTGTGTCAACCATGTGCTCTAATACTTTAGGTCCTGCAATGTTTCCGTCTTTTGTAACATGACCTATCACAATCATTGTTATATTCTGATTTTTTGCAATTTGTATTAAAAAATTGCAGCACTCTCTTATCTGCGAAACACTTCCTGCCGAGGAGGAAACCTCTTGAGAGTAAATTGCCTGAATACTGTCAACAACAACAAAATCCGGCTTTATGTTTTCTATTTCTTTTTTTATTAATTCAAAATTTGTCTGGGGATAAATGTATAAACCGATTTCATTTACACCGAGCCTCTGTGCCCTTAGTTTTATTTGATTTGCAGATTCTTCCGCACAAACATATAAAACCTTTTTACCCTGCCTGCAAAGTAAACCGCAGGCTTGAAGCACCAGCGTAGATTTTCCTATACCGGGGTCTCCCGCAAGCAGTGTTACAGAACCGGTTACAAAACCTCCGCCCAAAACTCTGTCAAATTCTTTTATACTGCTTTGAGTTCTGATTTCTTCGTTAATTTCTATCTCATTAATCAATGATGGCTTATTGTCAAAAAATTCCGAGTTTAAAACAACAGGCGAAAAATTTTGCTGAACTTCTTCAACCAAACTTCCCCAGGCAGAACACTCGGGACATTTTCCTAAATATCCTGCGCTTTCATAACCGCACTCCTGACATATCCACTTTGTTTTAACTTTGGCCATAAAAAAATTATATAACAAAAAATCAATAATGTCTTGATGTTACAAGCTTGGGACTTGAAATAAATATATTATCGGGAATTATAACTATAGGCTCGGGTTTGTCAAATCTTGGAATAGACGCTTTCATTATAAGGGTCTTGTGATAAAATTCAACCTGAGTAACTATCCCGTTTTCAAAAGGGCTTCTACAATCTACCCAGACACTGACTTGCGGGTTGCCGTTAACCTGATTGGCCGAAACTATTTTATAAAGAGCAAAAGGCTCAACATCAGCCAAGGTTCCGGTTTGCGGTGAAGAAACACTATAACCGGGATTATTTAAAGTAATTGCCGAATCTTTTTTTTCTAATATACTCTGAGCAACGCTTACGGCAGGACAAGGCAAACCCATATTAAAATCTTTTAAGTCAACAAGTGCGACATTTGAGTTTATTTCATTATTGAGAGAATAAACCGCGTTCACATCCTGCCAATATAGTGCAAGTTCAAATATAGCAAGCGTAAAAATAACTAAAACAGGCATTATAAAAATAAATTCAACAATGTTCTGCGCGGGTTTTTTAAATGCTAAACGTTTAAAAATTTGCATAAACTCTTTAATATACCTTTCATACTTCTTGAATGAGGGGTAGAAATTCCTTCATAATACTTTTCATACTCTTTAATAATATTATAAGGTAAAACTTCTCCTTTTTGAAGGGTTTGGGCTATAAACTCCAAATAATCATCCTGTTCTTGCCTGTAAAGCAAATCCCTTCTTCTCAAATCTTCATCCGCCTCAAGATGAACCAGCGCATGATAGGCTGTTTTTAATGAAGCATCATTAACATCTTTGGGGAAATTCAAAATCGCCTCACGAACAGTCAATGACTCTGTCAAAACTTTATAAATAAGCCTTGAAACCGATTTCCTGTCATCTTGAATATTCACAAATTCTCCCTTAAACCAAAACGGCCGAACATTCCTTCTCTATAAATTTAATCATTTCAACATAATTTCCGCCAAAAAATTGTGTTGAAACTTCTTTTAGTGCATCTTTTGCCGCTTCTTCTCTATCTAATGTGCTTCTGTAAAAGAATTTTTTGCCGCTTTTATATCTGGCAAGCAAGCCTTTGGCACTTAATCTGTCCATAACGGTTTTAATCGTAGTGTAAGCTCTTTTCACCTTATT